>ENA-OWPF01002298-OWPF01002298.1-human-gut-metagenome-genome-assembly--contig:-NODE-2298-length-13898-cov-3.387488_pt1 | contig 13898 bp, 12 predicted proteins | sample MGYA00248261_ERZ651840 | MGnify/ENA primary metagenome ERZ651840 (study PRJEB26924, sample SAMEA4378268) | human gut metagenome | biome: human gut; feature: human-associated habitat; material: faeces... | reverse complement strand
TAAAGAATGGAATGAGTGTCAATGAGATTTCTAAGGTTTGTTCAATATCTGTTGAGAGTCTAAAACAAGTATTAAATAATTGACAAGAGGAGAAGAATCTCTTCTTTTCTTATATGCATAATGTTAAAGACGTGAATATTCTAGTATTCTATACAGGGAAAGGTCAATGATTTTGGACTAGTGAAAAGCAGTGTGTTAAAAGTGGTTAAAACATTGACGGATGTAGAATGGCTGGATTTAGAAGAATTAGAGGAAAAGGAGGAGATTGAGATGTGTGAAGCTGAAAAGAGATGGCTAGAAGTAAAGTCAAAGGAATGGGAAGCTGAAGGAATAAGAAAAGGAATCAAACAAGGAATCGAACAAGGCATTGAACAAGGAATCGAACAAGGCATAGAACGAGGCATTGAACAGGGTGTAGAACTAGGACAGGTTCTTTTGTACAAGACTATGATAAAGAATGGAATGAGTGTCAATGAGATTTCTAAGGTTTGTTCAATATCTGTTGAAAATTTAAAACGAGCATTAAATATATGAGGATTGAGATGTATCAAACAATGGTGGACAAAGGAGTCAGTAAGTAAAAAGTCGATTTAAAGGCTATTGATGAAAGTTAATTGTTAAGCCATTCATTTTGAATTGCTTTAAAAGGGGGATATATGAATAAGAATATAAAAAGAATAAGTGTTGTATGTCTATGTATATTATTGAGTGGTTGTAGTATGTTTCAATCTGCTTTGAATGATATCAAGGGCAATTTAGTAGGTAATGGATATTCAATATATACGTATGATAATTATGGCAGTGAAGTCATGGAGACGAGTGGAGATAAAATTAGTATTACAGGTAATGCTGTAGAGACTACTTCTTATGATGAAAATGGTCATGTTGTTTCTGGCTATGAACTATCGAGTGTAATTACGATTACAGTCGATGGAAAAGAGATTGAGTCTTGTGGAGATACTTGTATTTTTGAACAAAAAGGTTTAACACCAGATGTGGATTTTACGCAAGAAGATATTGATTCAAATACACATGGACAAATATCGGACAATACGTCTGTTGCTCGTTTTATCAACAAGTATAAGAATATGTTTGGTAAAGGAAGAATTGTAGTCATTAAATCTCAATTAGGACAGCCAATTGCTGCTTATTCTGGAGATAAGGTGTATTGGAAGATTCCAGATAATTTGCCAAAGATGACAAAGCTTATGATTGATGGAAAGGCTTTGTATATTCATCGAGCCAATTTCCAAATCATCGATAAGGAATTATTAGATTAGGAGGAAGTGTATATGAAACAACAGATTAGTAGTACAAAAGCGCCAAAGGCATTAGGACCTTATTCAGCAGGTGTTGCCACAGAAGGACTAGTGTTCTTATCTGGACAATTAGGTGCAGATACCAATGGAAATTTAGTCAGTGAAGATGTCGTAGAACAAACTAGGAAAGCATTTGAAAATATTAAAAAAAATCTTATCACTGATGCTGATCTGTATCCTGTTTTCAACAACAGTTCACGCACAGGGGGAGACACTTGATACCGTATTGTTGGATGACATGAATGATTTTGCGAAAGTGAATGAAGAATATGCGAAATACTTTGATGGTATATATCCTGCTCGAAGCTGCTTTGAAGTAGCTGCATTACCTAAGAATGCCAAGATAGAAATTGAGTGTATCGCAATCAAAAAATAGCCATATGATGTAAAATTTTATTATTGAAAATTCCATGATTTATGGTAGTATAAATTAAAGAGAAATTGGATTTGAAAAGGGACTTTTTGAATCCATTTTTTTAAGGTCACAAGGAGGATTATATGAACAAAAATTCGTTATTATCCATGAGAGATCTGTCAGTTGAAGACATCTATAGCATTCTTGATGATGCTAGACTTTTTAATAGTTCCTTTAAAGATTGGCAATTACCAATGCAGAAAGCATTGGTTGCTAATCTTTTTTTTGAAGCATCAACTCGAACACATTTCTCATTCGAAAGTGCACAGCACCAATTAGGATGCCAAGTCGCTGATTTTGCAGCAGGAGCATCCAGTGTCACAAAGGGAGAAACACTTTATGATACAGTAAAAACATTTGAATCTATTGGGTATGACATGGTGGTGATCCGTCATTCTCAAGATGAATATTTCAAAGAATTAGAAAATATCAATATTCCAATTTTGAACGCTGGAGATGGTGCAGGAAACCATCCAACACAATGCTTGTTAGACTTACTAACTATGCAAAATGAGTTTGGTACACTAGAAGGCTTAAATGTAGTTATTTGTGGAGATATCCTACATTCAAGAGTGGCTGCCAGCGATAAAGAAGCTTTAGAAAAATTAGGATCGACTGTTCGTTTTGCCGGACCAAAAGAATGGGAAAGACCAGGCTATCCAACAATTGACTTTGATGAAGCGATTGAATGGGCAGACGTTGTCATGATGCTTCGTATCCAGAAAGAAAGAGGTTCTGGAATGGCTGGCATGACAAATAGTGAATACTTAGAAAAATATGGTCTTACAAAAGAGCGTTACGCAAGAATGAAAGACAAAGCTATCGTAATGCATCCAGCTCCTGTTAACCGTGGAGTTGAAATTGATACGGATTTAGTGGAAGCTGAAAAATCAAGAATTTTTGAACAAATGCACAATGGTATGTTGGTTAGAAAGGCCGTTATTAAACGTGGATTTGGCTTTGCTCCATTTAAGGAGGAAAAATAAGTATGCGTTTAATCAAAAATGGTCAAGTTTTAATTGACAATCGTGTCGAAAAGAAAGATATTTTAATTGACGAAGGAAAGATTATTCAGATTGATGATTCTATCTCAAAAGACTGTGAAGTGATTGATGCTTCAGGCTTAACTGTAATTCCAGGATTAGTGGATGTACACGTACATTTCAGAGAGCCAGGACACAGTGAAAAAGAAACCATTCATACAGGTAGTTTAGCAGCAGCACATGGAGGATTTACATCTGTGTTTGCGATGCCAAATGTCATCCCTTTTCCAGATGATGTAGACACAATGAAAGACTATCAACAATTGATCAAAAAAGAATCTGTCGTACATACATATCCATATGCTTGCATTACATTAGAAGAAGCAAGTAAAGAAGTTGTGGATATGAAGGGTATCAAAGAATTAGGCGTACGCTGGTTCAGTGATGATGGTGTTGGGGTAGCTACACCAGAAATCATGAAAGAAGCCATGGAAAAGGCAAAAGAAAATGACTGCATGATCGTAGCCCACACAGAAGACATGCGTTATCGTAGACCTGGGGCTTGTGTACATGACAGTGAAGTTGTGACATCAAAGGGATGGCTTGGAATTCCAAGCGCTTGTGAAAGTGCACAATTGATTCGTGATTTAGAAATCACAAAAGAAATAGGAAACGCTTATCATGCTTGCCACATTTCAGCTAAAGAAAGTGTAGAAGCATTAAAAAACGCAAAAGAATCAGGCTCGAATGTAAGTGCAGAAGTTACAGTACACCACTTATTATTAGAAGATAAAGATGTGGTTGGACCAAACTGGAAAATGAATCCACCTTTAAGAAGTCATGAAGACCGTATGGCTTTGATTGAAGGCCTGGAAAATGGAACATTGGACTGCATCGCCAATGACCATGCACCACATACATCTGAAGAAAAGAAGCGTTCTATGGATAAAGCACCATTTGGGATTGTTTCATTAGAAAGCGCATTTGCCTTACTATACACAGAGTTTGTTCATCGCCAAAAACGTTGGACTTTGGCTCAATTATTAAATTGGATGTCAGCTGCACCTGCTAAACGTTTTGGTTTAGAAAATGTAGGACAAATCAAAGAAGGCTACAACGCAGATTTGGTTTTAGTAGATTTAGAACATGAATCTTTGATCGACATAGATACATTTGAATCTATGGGTAAAAATACGCCATTTAATGGATGGAGCGTAAATGCGCAAGTAAAGGAAACCATCGTAGATGGAAAGACAGTGTGGAAAGGATAAAACATGGAAAGATTACTAGTGTTAGAAGACGGGAGTGTATATCGAGGGCGTAGCTTTGGTGGCGATAACTTCCGTATTGGGGAATTAATATTCAATACATCAATGACAGGCTATCAGGAAATTTTAACAGACAACGCATATTGCGGACAAATTATCATGATGACATATCCATTGATTGGAAACTACGGAATTAACCGTGATGACTATGAAAGCATTGACCCATCCGCATTTGGTCTTGTAGTAAAAGACTATTGCGAACAACCAAGTAACTGGAGAAGTCAAGAAAGTTTAGATCACTTCTTGAAACGTGCAAACATTCCAGGAATCTATGGCGTTGATACTCGTGCAATCACTCGTAAATTAAGAGATAAAGGAAATATGAAGGCAACTTTATGCAATGTCGATGCAGACATTGAAAAGGTTGTAGAAGAATTAAAAAATACAGAACTATTGAACGATCAAGTACCTTCTGTTTCAACAAAGAAGATCTATCCTATGCCAAATCGCGGAAAGAAAGTTGTTGTAGTGGATTTTGGTGTAACAATGAGTACATTACGTGATTTATCGAAATGTGGATTAGACTTAATTGTTGTTGAACACGACGCAAGCGTTGAAACAATTATGTCATTCTACCCAGATGGAGTTTGTTTATCAAGCGGGCCAGGCAATCCTTGCGATTTGACTAGCCAGATTGAAGTCGTTAAAGAATTAATGAAACAAACCGTTGTATTTGGGATTGGATTAGGATATCAATTGATCGCCTTAGCTTCTGGAGCTACAGTTTCTAAAATGGGATTTGGTCACCACGGATCCAATATTCCAGTTACAGAAATTGCGACAAATAAAGTTAAGATCACTCATCAAAACCATGGCTATGCAGTGGATACAGATAGTTTAGAAGCTGCATCATTAGAAATGACTTATCAAGCATTGAATGATAAGAGTTGTGAAGGAATTGAACACAAAACTTATCCAGCATTTGGTGTTCAATTCTATCCACAAGCAGGAGATGCTTTATATGGCAAATTTGTAGAAATGATTGAAAAGGGGGATCACAATAATGCCTAAGCGTACAGACATTAAAAAAATCTTAGTAATCGGATCTGGACCTATCGTAATTGGACAGGCCGCAGAATTTGACTATGCAGGATCTCAGGCATGTCAATCACTTCGCGAAGAAGGATATGAAGTTATCTTAATTAACTCAAACCCAGCAACAATCATGACCGATTCAACAATTGCGGATCGTGTTTATATTGAACCAATCAACTTGGATTTCGCAAAACGCGTCATCTATAAAGAAAGACCCGATGCTATTTTAGGATCATTAGGTGGTCAAACCGGATTAAACTTAGTTGTAGAATTACACGAAGATGGAATTTTGGATGAATATGGCGTAGAAATTCTAGGAACTGATTTATTAGCTATCAATCGTGCAGAAGACCGTGAATTGTTCCGCTCTTTAATGCAGGACATCAATGAACCTGTACCAGAAAGTACAATCGTTCATACGGTTGAAGAAGCTGTATCATTCTGTGAAACATTAGGCTATCCAGTTGTAGTACGTCCAGCCTATACACTTGGTGGAACTGGTGGTGGTTTTGCCGATGATGAAGAAGAATTAAGAGACATTTGTGAAGCGGGATTAAAAGCAAGTCCAGTACACCAATGTTTGATTGAACAAAGTATTGCCGGATATAAAGAAATCGAATATGAAGTAATCCGTGATGCGAATGACAACGCAATTGTAGTCTGCAGCATGGAAAACGTAGATCCAGTTGGAATTCATACTGGAGATAGCTTTGTAGTGGCTCCCGTACAAACTTTAACAGACCGTGAAAACGCAATGTTGAGTAGTGCATCATTAAAAATTATTCGTGCATTGAAGATTTGTGGTGGATGCAACGTACAGTTGGCATTAAATCCAACAAGCTTTAAATATTATGTGATTGAAGTTAACCCTCGTGTATCTCGTTCTTCAGCCTTGGCTAGTAAAGCAACAGGATATCCAATCGCAAAAATCTCTGCAAAATTGGCTGTAGGATTAACATTAGATGAAATCTTAAACCCAGTTACTAAAAACAGTTATGCATGTTTTGAACCAACTGTTGACTATGTCGTAAGTAAATTTGCTCGTTTCCCATTCGACAAATTCCCAAATGCGGATCGTCGCTTAGGAACACAGATGAAAGCGACAGGTGAAGTTATGTCCATTGGACGTACTTTTGAAGAATCTTTCTTAAAGGCAATTCGTTCTTTAGAAATGAAAGTGGATCACTTATATAAAAAGGAATTGGCTGAATTATCTCAAGAAGAATTATTAGAAAAAATCAAGAAATGTGATGATGAAAGAATCTTTGCGATTACACAATGGATGCGTAATGGATATGATGTAGAAACTGTTATTAATGTAACGAAAATGGACCGTTTCTTCTTATGGCACATTCAAAGAATTCTTGATTTAGAAACATTGATGAATGAAAATCCAAAGGATGTTGCGGTTTTAAGAACATTAAAAGAACACGGATTCTCAGACAGCTACATTGCTCGTAACTGGAATATGAAAGAATTCGACTTATATAACTTGCGTAAAGAAAATGGAATTATTCCAGTTTATAAGAAAGTAGATACTTGTGCGGGTGAATTTGTCAGTGCAACACCATACTTATATTCAAGCTACGATCAGGAAAATGAATCTGAAGTCAGTGACCGTAAAAAGATCATCGTTCTAGGTTCTGGACCAATCCGTATCGGACAGGGTGTTGAGTTTGACTATGCGACAGTACACTGTGTTGAAACATTAAGAGATGCAGGCTATGAAGCTATCATTATCAACAACAACCCAGAAACTGTATCAACAGATTTCTCAATTAGTGACAAATTATACTTTGAACCGTTAACTACAGAAGATGTGATGCACGTTATTGATTTGGAACAACCATTGGGAGTTATTGTTCAATTTGGTGGACAAACAGCTATCAACTTAGCCGATTCATTAGTAGAACATGGTGTTAAAATTCTAGGTACTTCATTACACTCTATTGATTTAGCGGAAGACCGTCATGAATTTGAAGCGATGTTACATAAATTGAATATTCCTCAGCCTCAAGGTGAAACTGCAGTCACTGTTGAAGAATCACTAGTAATCGCCAATAAGATTGGTTATCCAGTACTTGTTCGTCCAAGTTATGTATTGGGTGGTCGTGCTATGGAAATTGTACATAATGATGATGAATTAAGAGTCTATATGGCAACAGCTGTAAAGGAAATCAGTCATGATGCACCAATCTTAGTTGATAAATATATTGTTGGTAAAGAACTAGAAATCGATGCGATTGCGGATGGAAAGAACGTATATATTCCAGGTGTAATGGAACATATTGAACGTGCTGGCGTTCACTCTGGTGACTCCATTTCGGTATATCCAACTCAAACAATTTCTCAACAAGTTAAAGATACTATTATTGATTATGGAACAAGAATTGGTGAAGGCTTTGAATTTGTTGGTTTATACAACATTCAGTTCATTGTAGATAAAGAAAATAATGTCTATGTATTAGAGGTAAACCCACGTTCTTCTCGTACTGTACCATTCTTATCTAAGATTACAGGTGTTCCTATGAGCTATATCGCAACACAGGCTATCTTAGGAAAATCAATTGAAGACCAAGGATATACTCCAGGATATCATCCAGAAGAAGAAAATCGTGTATTTGTCAAAGCACCAGTATTCTCATTCGCAAAACTTCGTAGTGTAGATACAGTTTTAGGACCTGAAATGAAGTCTACAGGTGAGGCTTTGGGTAGCGATGTAAACTTAGAAAAAGCATTGTATAAGGCATTGGTTGCCAGCGGCGTGAGTGTTCCAACACATGGCAATGTATTAATGACAATTGATGATGAAAATAAACAAGAAGCATTAGAATTAGCGAAACGCTTTGCGAACATCGGATATGGAATCTATGCAACGAAGGGTACGGCAGATTTATTTGAAGCTGAAGGATTGTATGTTCATCGTGCTAGCAAGATTGAAACTGAAGATGGTAAAAATGTTGTAGATATTATCCGTAATGGACGTGTAAACTTTGTCATTAACACAATGTCAAATAAGAAGAACACAAATGCCGATGGCTTCTTGATTCGTCGTGTGTCTGCCGAAAACAACATTTCTTGTATGACAAGTTTAGATACAGCGAACGCATTAGTGAAAGTTTTAGAGTCATTGAGTTTCTCAATGGTATCTATGAATGAAATGGGGAAATAATATGCAGGAATTTGCGAACATTCTATCGAATGTGGAAATCGCAAAAGATATTTGGAAAATGGAATTGAAAACAGACTTAGCTAAAACAGCTAAGCCTGGTCAATTCATTGAAATCACAGTTCCGGGTTTCTATTTGCGAAGACCCATATCGATTAGTGAAATCAAAGAAGATGTTTTAGTCATCATCTACAAAGTGCTTGGAGAAGGTACTTTAAAAATGACTGAATTAGAAGGAAAATTAGATATCTTTGGTCCTTTAGGAAATGGTTTTCCAATTGAAGACAAAGAAGAAGTATTGTTGATTGGTGGCGGTGTTGGTGTTCCACCACTATATGAAACCGCAAAACAATATTTAAGTAAAAATGCACGTGTAACAGTTGTTCTAGGTGCAAACGATGCCGATAGTGTATTCTATGTGGATGAATTTAAGGCATTAGGATGCGATGTTTATGTCGCAACAATGGATGGTTCATTAGGTACAAAGGGTACGGCATTGGATGCGATCAAAGAAAACAATGTGACATGTAAATTTGTGTTAAGCTGTGGACCTTTACCTATGTTAAAAGCCATAAACGAACAGTATAGTGAAGGATATATTTCATTAGAAGCTCGTATGGCATGTGGCCTAGGTGCTTGTATGGGTTGTGTTGTGAAAGATGTAGAAGGGCATTCATTACGTGTATGTAAGGATGGTCCTGTATTTGAGATGGGAAAGGTGGCTTTATAATGGATATTTCAGTAAAACTACCTGGATTGAATTTAAAGAATCCAATTATTCCAGCTAGTGGATGTTTCGGATTTGGTAAAGAATATGCCGAACTATATGATTTAAGTGTATTAGGTGGTATTGCCATCAAATCAGCTACGCCACAAGAGCGTTTTGGAAATCCTACGCCAAGAATTGCAGAAACACCTATGGGAATGTTGAATGCGATTGGTTTACAAAATAAGGGTGTAGATTCTATTATCGAAAATGAACTTCCATTCCTTGCACAGTATGATACAGAAATCATGGCTAATGTTGCCGGTGCATGTGAAGAAGATTATGTAGAAGTTATCAAGAAGTTAAATGATCAGCCAGTTATTAAGGCTTATGAATTAAATATTTCTTGTCCAAATGTAAAACATGGTGGTATTGGTTTGGGCACAAAGCCTGAGCTTGCAGCACATGTGACTAAGATTTGTAAGGAGGCAGCTACAAAACCTGTATATGTGAAGTTATCTCCAAATGTAACAGATATTGTAGAAATTGCCAAAGCCGTTGAAGAAGCGGGTGCAGATGGTATTGTATTGATCAATACTCTAATGGGTATGCGTATCAATTTAAAGACGGGAAAACCATTACTTGCGAATGTAACTGGTGGTCTTTCTGGTCCTGCCATTAAGCCAGTTGCCTTAAGAATGGTGTATCAAGTAGCGCAGGCCGTAAATATTCCAATCATTGGTGTTGGTGGAATTACTTGTGCAGAAGATGTATTGGAATTCTTAAATGCGGGGGCAAGCGCTGTTGAAGTGGGTGCTCAAAACTTTGTGGATCCTTATGTATGTCCAAAAATCATTGAGGATCTTCCAAAAGTATTAGAGAAGTATGGATATAAGAATGTTGAAGAAGCAGTTGGAAGGAGTTTTAAATAATGAGTAAGACAATTGTAGCATTAGATTTTTCGAGTAAAGAAGAAGTTGTAGATTTCTTAAAACAATTTGATGAACCAGTATATGTAAAGATTGGTATGGAATTAACATATGCGTGTGGTTTAGAAATGGTAAAAACAGTGAAGGAAATGGGTCACCACATTTTCTTGGATTTGAAATTGCATGATATTCCAAACACAGTTAAGGGTGGAATGAAGAACTTAGCTAACTTAGGTGTTGATATTGTCAATGTACACTGTGCTGGTGGTATTGCGATGATGAAGGCTGCCATCGATGGCTTGAATGAAGGAGCTAAAGATGGAAAGCGTCCTATGTGTATTGGTGTAACTCAGCTTACAAGTACTTCTAAAGAAGCCATGAATAACGAATTGGGAATTCCTGGTGAAGTGATTGATTGTGTTATTAAATACGCTAAGAATGCCAAAGAAGCAGGCTTGGACGGTGTTGTATGTTCAGTACATGAAGCTAAGGCAATTCACGAAGCTTGTGGAGAAGACTTCTTAACAGTCACTCCAGGTATTCGTTTGGCAAGTGATTCTAAAGATGATCAAAAACGTGTTGCGACTCCTGCATTTGCGAAAGAACAAGGTTGTGATTATATCGTAGTTGGTCGTTCAATTACGAAGAGTGCAAACCCTGTTGAAACATACAAAGAAATTGAAGCAACGATGTCTAAATAAGGTGTGAGAAATCACATCTTTTTTTTAACTTTATTATTGAAATTTTCATGATTTGTGGTAGTATACTAAACAGAAAAAATATAGTATTTTTTTCAAGGGAGGATACGTATGATCAAGAATCCAGTTTTGTTTATGAGAAAAACGTCAGTGATCGAGATGAATAGTATTCTTCGTAGTGCTATACTTTTTAATAGTTCCATTTAAAGATTGGCAATGCGTTTGTTTGCTAATCTTTTTTTTGAGTAAATAACAGAAAGGACAAATTATGGAAAGACTTTTAGTATTAGAAGATGGAAGTGTATATCGCGGAATTGCGTTTGGTAGTGATAACTTCCAAATTGGTGAATTGGTATTTAATACTTCAATGACGGGTTATCAAGAAATTTTGACAGATAATTCATATTGTGGACAAATTGTAATGATGACATATCCATTAATTGGTAACTATGGAATCAATCGTGATGATAATGAAAGCATGGTTCCATGTGTATTTGGATTTGTCGTTAAGGACTATTGTGAATTTCCAAGCAATTTCAGATGTTCAGAAACATTAGATGATTTCTTAAAACGTGAAAATATTCCGGGTATTTATGATATTGATACACGTGAAATCACAATGAAGATTCGTAATGTAGGTACAATGAAGGCTGTTATGGCCGATGTGGATGCCGATGTAGATGCTGTTGTTGCAGGTTTAAAAGTAGCCGATTTCTTACATGATCAAGTGGCTCGTGTTTCTACAAATAAAGTGTTCCCTATACCAAATCGTGGTAAGAAAGTTGTATTGATGGATTTCGGAGCAAAATTGGGTATTGTTCGTGAACTATCAAAACGTGGATGCGATTTAGTCATTGTTCCATATGACACACCAGCAAGTACAATTCTATCCTATCGTCCAGATGGCGTTATGTTGTCGAATGGTCCTGGTGATCCAACGGATGTACAAGTTGCTATTGAAACAATCAAAGAATTGATTCCTCAGACTGTCGTATTTGGAATTTGTTTAGGTCATCAGTTGATTTCTTTGGCTTGTGGTGCAAAAACATATAAATTGAAATTTGGACACCGTGGAGCTAACCATCCAGTTGTAAATTTATCAACAGGTAAGGTGGAAATCACTTCTCAAAACCATGGTTTTGCGGTAGATATTGATAGCTTAAAGGATACTCGTTTGGAAATGACACACCAAGCATTAAACGATAAGAGCTGTGAAGGTGTGCGTCATAAAGACTATCCTTGTTTTGCGGTGCAATATCACCCAGAAGCAAGTGCAGGACCTGAAGATTCTCGTTACTTGTTTGATCAATTTATTGAATTAATGGAGGAGAATAAAAATGCCTAAACGTACAGATATCAAAAAAATCTTAGTGATCGGATCTGGTCCAATTATCATTGGTCAGGCTGCTGAATTTGATTATGCCGGAAGTCAGGCATGTCAATCTCTTCGTGAAGAAGGGTATGAAGTTATTTTAATTAACTCAAACCCTGCTACAATCATGACAGATACAGCGATTGCGGATCGTGTTTATATTGAACCTTTGACTGTAGACTTCGCAAAGCGCGTTATTTATAAAGAAAGACCCGATGCCATTTTAGGATCATTAGGTGGTCAAACCGGATTAAACTTAGTTGTAGAATTACACGAAGATGGAATTTTGGATGAGTTTGGTGTAGAAATTTTAGGTACAGATTTACATGCGATCAATCGTGCAGAAGACCGTGAATTATTCCGTTCTTTAATGCAGGAAATCAATGAGCCAGTACCAGAAAGTATGATTGTTCATACAGTAGAAGAAGCTGTTGAATTCGCAAAACGTGAAGGGTATCCATTGGTTGTTCGTCCAGCTTATACACTTGGTGGAACTGGTGGTGGTTTCGCTGATGATGAGGCTGAACTTCGTGAAATTTGTGATTCTGGTTTAAAGGCAAGTCCAGTACATCAATGTTTGATTGAACAAAGTATTGCGGGATATAAAGAAATTGAATATGAAGTAATGCGTGATGCCAAAGATAATGCGATCGTTGTATGTAACATGGAAAATATTGATCCAGTAGGTGTACATACAGGAGATAGTACGGTTGTTGCGCCAGTTCAAACTTTAACAGACCGTGAAAACCAAATGCTTCGTAATGCATCTTTAAAAATCATTCGTGCATTAAAAATTTGTGGAGGATGTAACGTACAGTTGGCATTAAATCCAAATAGTTTTAAATATTATGTCATCGAAGTTAACCCTCGTGTATCTCGTTCATCTGCTCTAGCTAGTAAGGCAACAGGATATCCAATTGCGAAGATTAGTGCTAAATTAGCGGTTGGTTTAGGCTTGGATGAAATTATCAACCCAATCACAAAAACAAGTTATGCTTGTTTTGAACCTGCATTAGACTATATTGTTACAAAATTTGCTCGTTTCCCATTTGATAAATTCCCGAATGCAGATCGTCATTTAGGAACACAGATGAAGGCGACTGGTGAAATTATGTCTATTGGACGTACTTTTGAAGAATCTTTCTTAAAAGCTGTTCGTTCTTTAGAAATGAAAGTGGATCATATCTATAAAAAGGAATTGGCTGGATTAACGAAGGAAGAATTGCTTGAAAAAATCAAGAAGTGTGATGATGAAAGAATCTTTGCGGTTACACAATGGTTACGTGATGGATATGATATGGAAACAATTCATAATGTAACGAAGATGGATAATTTCTTCTTATGTCACTTGTTAAAAATTATTAGCTTAGAAAAGTTAATGATGGAAAATGTTAAGGACATTACCGTATTGCATAAATTAAAGAAATATGGTTTTGCGGATAGCTACATTGCGCGCAACTGGGATATGAAGGAATTCGACTTATATAACTTGCGTAAAGAAAATGGGATTATGCCAGTGTATAAGATGGTCGATACTTGTGCGGGTGAATTCAAGAGTGCGACTCCATACTTCTATTCAACTTATGAACACAAGAATGAATCTGAACGTACAGATCGTAAAAAAATTGTTGTATTAGGTTCTGGACCAATCCGTATTGGACAGGGTGTTGAGTTTGATTATGCGACTGTACATTGTGTACAGACTTTGCGTGAAGAAGGCTATGAAGCCATCGTCATCAACAACAACCCAGAAACTGTATCAACAGATTTCTCAATTAGTGATAAATTGTATTTTGAACCACTAACTACAGAAGATGTAATGCATGTTATTGATTTAGAAAAACCATTAGGTGTTATTGTTCAATTTGGTGGTCAAACCGCAATCAACTTAGCCGATTCATTAGTAGAACATGGTGTTAAGATTCTAGGTACTTCATTACACTC
>ENA-OWPF01002289-OWPF01002289.1-human-gut-metagenome-genome-assembly--contig:-NODE-2289-length-13956-cov-3.554277_pt1 | contig 13956 bp, 10 predicted proteins | sample MGYA00248261_ERZ651840 | MGnify/ENA primary metagenome ERZ651840 (study PRJEB26924, sample SAMEA4378268) | human gut metagenome | biome: human gut; feature: human-associated habitat; material: faeces... | reverse complement strand
TGATGACCTTAACGCCTAAATCTGAAAACTCATCATTGGCATTATTCATACCCTCAACAATACCATCAAAGAAGACGTTACCAATTGAGGGTAATAAAGCACCGATCTTATAGGGCTCTTTATAGGAAGCTAAAGCACGACCGGCTCGATTAGGTACATAACCTAACTCCCTAGCTAAGGTCTTAACCTTAAGTGCGACCTCAGGCTTTACCGCGCCGCGGTTATGGAGCACGCGATCAACTGTGCCTCGCGATACTCCGCAAGCTTCAGCTAAAGTTTTGACGGTCACATTCATAAGCTTACCCTTATTGAAGAAGATTTTGAGCCATTAGTTTATGCCTCAAAAGCCACTTTTAACTAAAAACAATTTTCCTTTTAATTTATCACTTAAAAATAAAGCCTTCAATTTTAGCAAAGTATCCTTATGCTTTTTTGAAGGCTTCTTTAAAAAATCCCCGTCTTATCATACTGACGGGGACAAACAGCCAGGTTTTAGGCAAAAGGATTCTCAGTCGGGTAGAGAACACCGGCAGGCTGATTGTAATTGATGGTCTTAACACCTAACATGGTGAAGACATCAAATAAGGCCTTGCCATAATGACCGAAGGCTACAGCACCATGGTGCGGATAACGCTTAGCGATGAGGACATGGCGATAGAAGCGGCCCATCTCATTGATAGCGAAGATACCAATACCACCGAAGGAACGAGTACCAACCGGTAAAACCTCACCCTGAGCTACATAAGCTTGTAAGGTGGTGTCAGGCAGAGTCTGTAATCTAAAGAAGGTGATAGGACCTGCAGTAATGTCACCTTCTAAGGTACCACGGGTGAAATCAGGCTCAGAACCTACCGGCTCTAACAGACGGTGCTGAATGATCTGATAATTGATCTTACCTAACTTCAAGTTGCACTCAGTAGAAGTGGTGAGCTTGCAGAAAGGAGTATTACCGCAGTGGAAGCCCATGAAGGTATCGGTGAGCTTGTACTGAGGGAATTTAGGAGCAATATCTTCCTTATAGAGATCCTCAGGTACAGAGTTATTGATATCTAATAAGGTGACAGCATCACCGGAAACACAAGCACCGATGTACTCAGATAAAGCACCGAAGATATCGACCTCGCAGGCTACCGGAATGCCACGGGAGGTTAAACGGGAGTTGACATAGCAAGGTTCAAAACCAAACTCCTCCGGGAAAGCCGGCCAGCACTTGTCAGCAAAGCAGACATACTTGCGAGCACCCTTGTGATCACGGGCCCAGTCTAATAAGGTGAGCTCAAACTGAGCCATACGCTCTAATAAATCAGGATAGGTATTGCCCTGGCCTAATTCCTTTTGCATATCAGCAACTACAGTCGGGATACGCTCGTCGCCCTCGTGCTTACGATAAGCAACTAATAAATCAAGCTCAGAGTTCTCCTCAATCTCAACGCCTAAGTCATATAAGCCCTTGATAGGAGCATTGCAGGCAAAGAAGTCCTGCGGACGCGGACCAAAGGAGATGATCTTTAAGTTAGCTAAGCCTAAGAGAGCACGGGCAACTGGAACATACTCAGAAATCATTGCCGCTAAGTCTTTAGCAGTACCTACCGGGTACTCAGGGATAAAGCCCTTGAGCTTACGCAGACCTAAGTTATAAGAGCAGTTGAGCATACCGCAATAAGCATCACCACGGCCGTCAACTAAGTCATTGCCACTCTCTTCAGCGGCAGCTACGAACATGCACGGGCCATCGAAGTATTTAGCAATGAGAGTCTCAGGGGTCTCAGGACCGAAGTTACCTAAGAAGACCACTAAGCTATTGCAACCGGCAGCCTTAGCCTCTTCTACAGCCTTCAGGCAGTCAATTTCGTTCTCAACAGTGACCTTAATTTCAGCAACGTCGAGCTTTAAGGCCTCGCACTCTTTGATAATGGCGGCACGACGACGCTCAGATAAAGTACGGATAAAGCAGTCACGAGATACTGCAATCAGGCCTAACTTGACCTCAGGAATATTGGACATCTGCATGTGAGTTCTCCTAAATTTTTATTGGTATTATTTTAAAACAATATTTTCGCCGATAAGTTTACCTGTGGTAATTTTTGCCTGAGCCTCAGGTGAATCCTTATGCGCAAATAACCATTTATTGTTGTGGGTTAAAAAGCCAGCCTCACCGGCATGAGTTACCCCCTCAGGACGAGCGGTATTAGTATCACGCGGCAGGACACAGCACATTCTGAAATAATCCTGATTATCGCCAGTGCACGGAGCATAGTGTAAGGTGGTCTCATAGAAGAGTACGGCCGTACCAGCCTTCATGAGGAAGGTTTCTACCGCCTCAGAATCTAAGATACCATCGTGAATGGCAGTCATCGGTGCTACCATGAGCAGAGTATCCTTTTCGCAGATATTAAGCTCACTATTGCGGTGATATTCAAGGCAATTTAAGGTACGGTTATGACCATTGCAATAACCTATCTGCACCTTAAGACCACCGAAAATCTGCTTTTCAATCTGTGCCATAAGCTCAGGGGTCTCTAAAGTGCTCTCAGAGGGTACATAGACCACACCAGTTTCAGGAACCGGGGTCTGCTTTAAGAGCTCAACTACCTTGTCATTATCTAAGTCAGTGATGACCTTACCATAACGCTCAAACTCGACGCTATTAACAGTCTTATAAGCTAATTCCTTACCATCTAAGAACTCTCTTAAAGAGGCAAGCTTATGGAAAGCAGGTCTCATCGTCGGATAGAGGAAGGAATAAAGCTTATAGATCTCATCATAAGCTTTTTTACTCTGAGCGCATGGAGTAGAGCTGACATCAGATTTCTTAATGCAGATCTCACAGCCCTCTTCTACGCTCTTAAAGATGCCAGCGGCGACACCGGCGAGGATGGCGACACCTAAAGCCGGGCCTTCCTTAGATTCGGTGGTCTCAACCTTGCAATTTAAGACATCAGCGAGCATTTGACGCCACAGCGGAGATGAAGCTCCACCACCGCAAGCGGTGAGGCAATTAGGCACAATATCCATCTCATTGAGAACATGGAGATTATGGCGCTGTGACATGGTGACGCCTTCTAAAACGGCACGCGTTAAATGAGCCTTACCATGACGAGCACTCAGACCAAAGAAGACACCGCGAGACTCTGGATCTAAAACAGGAGATCTCTCACCCATGAGGTACGGCAGATAGATAAGACCATCAGCACCAGCTGGGATCTTAGAGGCTTGCTCGGTCATGAGATTGTAGACATCACGGCCGGCTTTAGCCTCACTCTCCTTTTCAAAGGCAAAGAATTCATCGCGCATCCAGCGTAAGGAAAGACCGGCAGCTAAGGTGCAGGACATGGCAGTCCATGCGCCAGGAACTGCGGCGCAGAAGGTGTGGACACGCCCTAAAGGATCGATTGAAGGGTGATTGGTGTGAGCGAAAACTACACCTGAGGTACCTAAGGTCACAAAGGCCTTACCCTCAGAGCAGACACCAGTACCGATGGCGGCTGCGGCATTATCACCGGCACCACCGGCAACAATGGTTCCTTCCTTAAGGCCAGTTAGAGCGGCAGCTTCGGCGGTAATGGTACCGGCTACATCCACAGATTCGATAATCGGCGGTAAGAGCTTAGGATCGATATCTAAAGCCTTCAGGATTTCATCTGACCATTGACGGGCCTTGATATCTAAGAGATTAGTACCTGAGGCATCGGAGATTTCCATGAAAAGTTTACCGGTCAGGCAATAGCGGACATAATCCTTAGGTAAGAGGATAGTGGCGCACTTGTCATAGATTTCAGGCTCGTTTTCACGTACCCATAAAATCTTTGGGGCAGTGAAACCGGTGAGAGCGGGATTGGCGTTGATGTCGATAAGACGCTGCTTACCCACGCGCTCGGTGATCTCCTCGCACTGTTTACCAGTTCTAGCATCACACCATAAAATGGAGCGGCGTAAAACCTTACCGTCCTTATCGAGCATGACTAAGCCGTGCATCTGACCTGAAATTGCCAAAGCGGCAATTTGTGCCGGATCAACTTGTGAAGTAGCTAAAACGCTCTTGATGGAGGTGATGGCGGCATCGACCCAATCCTGAGGATCCTGCTCTGCCCAACCGTTTTTGGGCTGATGTAAAGGATATTCACAGGTCTTAGAGGCTAAGGTCTTACCGTCTTGGGTAAATAATACGGTCTTAGTTCCGGAAGTACCGAGATCCACACCGAGTAAATATTTCATTTGAAAACCCCTTATAAAAGGCCGGAAGTTCCGGCCCTATTTACAAATTATCTGGAACGCTTCTTAGATAAAACATCGATAACTACAGCTAAGAGTAATACTAAGCCCTTAACCGTACGCTGCCAGTTAGCATCGATACCTAAGATAGACATACCATTATTGAGTACGCCCATGAAGACAGCACCGATCACAGCACCACCTACAGTACCTACACCACCATAAGCTGAAGCACCACCGATGAAGCAAGCGCCGATAGCATCAAGCTCATAACCATTACCAGCTGTCGGAGCTGCAGAGTTAAAGCGAGCGACGCAGACTAAGGCGGCTACAGCGGAGAGAAAGCCCATATTAACGTAGGCTAAGAATAATAAGCGATTAGTATTAACACCTGATAACTTAGCGGCCTTTTCATTACCACCTAAGGCATATAAGCGACGGCCAGTGACAGTCTTATTGGCGATAAAGGCATAGAAGAGCACGATGGCAGTTAAGAGGATTAAGATTACCGGGATACCCTTGTTATTAGCTAAGAGGAAGCCTGAACCTACTAAAGCGAAGACGACAATGGCCATCTTGAAGATGAAAGCAGACATGGTCTCAACTTCGTAGTGCTTGCGGATCTTAGAGATACGATCATAGACAACAGCTACAATATAGATAGCGACAAGTACAAAGGTAATAATGGTAGTTAAGGTAAAGGCCTCGTTACGTGCCTTAGGAATGAAGGAGGTAAAGTAACGTAAGTACTCAGGCGGGAACGGAGAAATGGTTAAACCGTCTAAGACTAACAGAGCAATACCACGGAAGAGCATCATACCAGCTAAGGTCACGATGAAGGACGGAATGCGGACATAAGCGATCCAGAAACCGTGCCAGGCACCGATGAGAATACCTAAGAGTAAGCAGATGGCAATAGCCATATAGACGTTGCCTTCATTGTTAACCATGAGCACACCGGCTACAGCACCAATGAGAGCGACGAGAGAGCCTACAGACAAGTCGATATTACCGCAACCGATAATACAGAAAAGCATACCTACAGCTAGGATAATAACATAACTGTTTTGGGAGATAATATTAGTGAAGTTCTGCGGTGAGAACATGGAGCCGTGGCCTGAGATCTGAATGGCAACCTCAAATAAGACCATTACGACTACTAAGGCAAGCAGCAAGGAGTTGCGCTTTAGCATGTCAACAATTTGATTCATGATTATTTATCCTCTGCAACGATTTCTTTCTTTTTACCGGATGAACGTAAAATAGCGCCCATAATGACCTCCTGCGAGGCTTCCTGACGCGGCAATTCGGCAACAATCTTGCCTTCGTTCATCACATAGATACGATCACATAAGCCTAAGACCTCAGGTAATTCTGAGGAGATGACTAATACGCCCTTACCCTGCTCAACGAGCTTATTGATAAGGCAGTAGATTTCATACTTAGCACCGACGTCAATACCACGAGTAGGCTCATCTAAGATGAGAACATCAGGCTCAGCAAACATCCATTTTGCTAACAGCACCTTTTGCTGATTACCACCTGAGAGATTACCCACATCCTGAGATACGGAGGCGCATTTAACGTTAAGATCAACCTTAAGCTTATTGGCAATATTGAGCTCTAAATCCTGATCGATTACAGACTTAGAAGAGATAGCCTCTAAATTAGCTAAGGTCATATTACGCGCGATAGGATTAGCTAAGACTAAACCATCACCCTTACGATCCTCAGTTACATAGGCTAAACCCGCATCAATGGCCTGCTGTACGGTATTGAAATGGCATTTTTTACCCTTAAAGGTGACATCACCGTGGATATTAACGCCATAACTCTTACCGAATAAGCTCTTAGCAAATTCAGTACGGCCAGCACCCATGAGGCCAGCTAAACCTACAACCTCGCCCTTACGGATATTCAAGGACACATGATCGTTGACTAAACGGTGGCTATTGAGAGGATGAGATACACACCAATCCTTAACATCTAAGAGGATATCATCAGAAATATGGCTCTCGCGCTTGGGGTAACGATCAGTGAGAGCACGACCGACCATGCCGGAGATAATGCGATCTTCGGAGATATTATGATTGTTGTTGTCCATAGTCTCGATGGTAGAACCGTCGCGGACTACGGTAATAGAATTGGCAATATAAGAAATTTCATTGAGCTTATGAGAAATAATAATCGAGGTCATACCCTCGCTACGGAAACGATCGATAAGCTCTAATAATTTTTGTGAATCGTTTTCGTTTAAAGAAGCGGTAGGCTCATCTAAAATCATGAGTCTGACATTCTTAGAAATGGCCTTGGCAATTTCGACTAATTGCTGCTTACCGACACCGATATCCTTAATTAAGGTACGCGGATCCTCATCTAAACCTACAAGATCCATAAGCTCACGGGCTCTTTGATAGGTACGCGGCCAGTCCATGATATTTTTAGAAGCACCCAAAGTACGCTCATTGCCTAAGAACATATTCTCAGCAATGGAAAGAAAAGGTACTAAGGCTAATTCTTGGTGAATAATTACAATTCCCTTTTGCTCACTGTCTTTAATGGTTTTAAAGCGACAGACCTCACCATCAAAAACAATATCACCTTCATAGGAACCATGAGGATAAATACCACTTAAGACGTTCATCAAGGTGGATTTACCCGCACCATTTTCACCAACTAGTGCGTGAACCTCACCCTGCTTTACCTCCAAGTTCACATTGTGTAAGGCAGTAACCTTACCAAAGCGCTTGGTGATATTTCTCATCTCAAGCAGATTTGCAGTGTTTGACATATTCCCAAATCCTTTTTTAATAAGGGCAGCTTAAAAGCTGCCCCTTGAAGTTCTTTGATGGCTCTAAATTAGATCTCAGAATCCTTATAGTAGCCAGAGTCAACTAAGAGCTCTTTATAGTTATCCTTAGTAGCGGCAACCGGATCGCAGAGGAAAGCCGGAATAATGCCAGTGCCGTTATTGTAGGAATTATCGTTAGTCGGAACTTCCTTACCTTCACCGATTGCATTGATCATGGTGACAACCTGAGCGGCTAAAGTACGGGTATCCTTGAAGACGGACATAGACTGATAGCCCTTCTTGATGTTCTTAACTGCAGGCTTATCGCAGTCTTGACCGGTGATGACCGGCATATTGGTATTGTCAAAGCCTTCAGCTAAGAGAGCGTTAGTAACACCGTTAGCAGTAGCGTCGTTAGAGCATAAAACAGCAGCTAAAGGAGTACCGCCTTCAGGAGCATAACCTACGGAGGAGATAATATTCTCCATACGCTTCTGAGCTTCCTCTAAGTTCCAGTTTAAAGTAGCAGCCTGCTCCTTGGTGACCTGACCTGACGGGCAAACTAAACGACCTGAGTCTAAGTACGGCTGTAAGACTTCTAAAGCGCCACCCCAGAAGAAGTTGACGTTATTGTCATCGGTAGGACCGGTGAAGAATTCAATATTTAAAGGCTCGCCTTTCTCTTCTAACTTTAAGGCATCAGCGATGAACTTACCCTGCAGACGACCAACCTTAGTATTATCGAAGGTGGCATAGTAGGAAATAGCGTCGGTATTCATGATAAGACGGTCATAGGAGATTACCGGGATCTTCTTATCCTTTGCGCCCTTTAAAACTTCAGTTAAAGCAGAACCATCGATAGGAGCGATAACAATAACGTCATCATCACCTGCGATCATATTCTCGATCTGATTTACCTGAGTCGGAATATCGTTATCACCGGCGTAGAGTAATTCAACCTCGTGGCCAGCCTGCTCTAACATAGACTTCATGTTAGCGCCGTCCTGAGACCAACGCTGTAAGGACTGAGTCGGCATAGAAATACCCACCTTCATCGCAAAGGCCTGAGAACTAAAAGCAGTGGCAGCAACGACAGCAGCGCATAAAACGGAAAGCTTTGTAAATTTCATCACTTTTACCCCAAAATCTGTCTGATATTTTATTAAATAATGTGTAACTGTGCTCGTGCACACCAGAATAATAGTTCACAGCCTTTTAAAAATCACAAATTTCACGCAAATTAACTTTAAATTTGTGATCCTAAGCGATAAATAATTATTTAATCCTTTATTTTCAGTAAGTTAAATAATATTAAGATATTTTCTTATTCCTTTTAGCTATGTATTTATTTGCTTATTTTTATTAAAAAGCATTTCTAAAACGTTTACGGCAAACACAGAATATGCCAAAAATTTTTTCTATGCAAGCGCCCTTTTATTAAAATAACTGTTTATAAAACATCAAATTTTAGGTTTTTAAAATCTTTTCTTTATCAGAAAAATTTATTCTGTGGCTAAAAGCACATTGAAAAATTTTGCATAATAATGTAATTGTGTCGTAAATACGATTTTCTAAAATAGCTTTAATAAGATTGAAATTTAAGGATTTTTATTTTTAGTGTGCATTTTTGCGTGCTTATTTTTCTTTTTATGTTACCTGTAACATCAAGGACTTAGGCGTGCAATGCACAACTTAGAATTGAGGTGAGGAATTGAGGCTTTTGTGATCGCCTTCAAATAAAGAAAATAAAGCTCAAGGAAGAGCCCTGCGTTTTTTTTATTTTTTTTCTACAGGAAATTAAAAAAATGGCTTATATAAGCCTAAAAGGCGCTTCTCCCTTTTAGGCTTAATTGAGATCATAACTAAAAAGCTTTTAAGCTTAGGCCTTTTTCTCTAAATCAAGTTTACGGCTGACACTCAGTCCCCCATAACATTGACAGACTGGCATCATTTCAATTTCATTGATATTCAAATGGGCCGGACCTTCTAAAAGCCACAGTACCGTATTGGCAATATCCTCAGGTAAGATGGCCGCAGTGTCTTTATATACAGCCTCAACCTTAGCGTCATCGCCCTTAAAGCGTACATTAGAAAATTCAGTATGAGAGCATAGACCTGGCTTTATCACTGTAGCCTTCAAGGCGCTACCGGCAAAGTCAGTTCTTAAATTGCGGGTAAATTGCTCGACAAAGGCTTTAGTCCCGCCATAGACATTACCTCCGGTATAAGGCCAGCTTCCTGCAGTTGATCCTAGGTTAATAATATAACCGCAATTGCGCTTAAGCATTGAGGGCACAAGCTTATGGGTAATATTTAAAAGTCCTGTGATATTGGTATTGACCATAGTCTGCCAATCCTTAAAATCACAGTTTTGTACTTTATCTTGTCCTAGGGCTAAACCGGCATTATTCACTAAGACATCGATAGCGTGCAGCTCTTCAGGTAAGCGCTTGAAGATCTCAGAGACTGAAGTTTCGGAACTGACATCAAGCTTTAGAGGATAGATATTAGAATTTTCGCAAGCTAAAGCTTTTAGTTTATCAAGACGCCTTGCAGCAGCAATCACCTTATAGCCATGTGTAGCTAAAAGCTTACAGATAGCAGCTCCAAAACCTGCTGAAGCACCGGTGACTAAAACAGTCTGATAATTACGCATACAATACTCCCTATATTGGCAAATTTAAAAAAAGAGGTCTTAGACCTCTTTTATAGAATCACCATTAAACAATGCTCAATTAAGACTGAGGCTTTGAAGGATCCTCACAAGTCTTATCTTTAAGCGCAGATTGCGCCTTAAATTGACGCTCCTGCTCTAAAAGCTTTTGCATATGTAGCTCCCGCTCTTTTTTTCTCTCGGCAATTACCTTTTTTAAAAGACCATTTTCAAGGCGACGCTGTTCATTGAGAGCTGAGACTACAGTACCGATCACAAAAAGTATCGGCACTAAAATTAAAATGGTGATCCACATGATTATTTAAGCATAGCCTTTAAATCATCATAGGATTGAATGGCACCGCGGAACTCTTGACCGTTGATAATCAGATACGGGGTACCGCGCACACCTAACTGCTGAGATGTACGCACATAATCTGCTATCTGCTGTTGCGGGCGATTAGTCTTCATTTCCTCTAAGACCTCATCCCAATTAGCGCCAATCTTTTTAATCTGCTCTTGAATAAATTCAAGGGATGTTTCCTTACCCACACGATTCATAAAGATCTTATGAAACTTAAAGAAATACTGTGGATTTAGATTAAATAAAGCCTGAGCAATTACGCCTATCTGCTGTGACTGTGGGGTAATTACCGGCAGATCTACATAGACAATCTGACAATCAAGCTCCTTATAAGCTTTTTCTAATAAGGGCTCCATGGTCTTACAATAACCGCAGTTATAGTCATAGAAATCGATAATATAGTGCTTGCGCTTGCTATCGCCTAATGAGGGTATTGAGTCTTGACTGCGTAAACTCTCACCGACAATACGCACTTCTCCTTTATGACGCTGATTTTCCTGAGCCTCAAGCTTTTGCATAGCTTTGACGATGATCTCAGGATGATTTGAAACATATTCGCTGACAATTTGCTCAATGGCAGCCTTTTGCTCAGCTTCAAACTCATAAGCATGAGCTGTTGTAGCTAAACTTAACATCATAGCTAAGCCTAACATCTTTACCTTGCGCATAAATCTCCCTATGACTTGATATTAAGTCCAATTTTAAAGGTAGCAATAGCTAGTATTGTACATGCAAAAATAGAAATTCCTAATGGAATCATTGAGTGCTCGCCCATAATTCCCATTAAAGGTGAAGTTAAAGCACCAAAGACAAAGGTCATAACCCCAAAGATACCCGAAGCTGCACCAGCACCACCACGACGGCTTTCCATGACAATGGAGAAACCGGCAGTATTGACCGCGCCCATCATGCCGCAAAAGATCATTAAGGCAATATAGATGATGATAGAACTTTTAGGCTCAAAATAAGCACAAGCTAAGATGACACCTGCAGCTACAGCCATGAAGGCATAGGCATAATAGACCACAGCTACCTCACCCATGCGTCTGACCAGACGGCCGGCAATCAAGGCACATAGCGAGATAAAAGCGGCAATAGAGCCAAAGCCTAAGGAAAATTGTAAGGGTGAATAACCGTAAATTACCTGAAAGACAAAGGGCGAGGCAGATAAATAGGAGAAGAAGCCACCCATCACAAAGGATAAGGACACAACAAAGGCTAAAAAGCGCAGATTAGTAAGCTCTGAGAGCATACCACCTATGGCCTTTAAGACATGCTTATCTTTAGCCTCAGGGAAATGACTTTCAGGAACAGCTAATAAAGAAAGTACGGTAAGAGCTAAACCCCAAGCGGTTAAGAAGTAGAAGATATATTCCCACGTAGCAAAGGTCACAATAAAAGAGCCTAAGATCGGGCCTAAAATTGGGGCTATAGAATTGATAGTCATTAAAAGTGCCATAAACTGCGCTAAGGCGGCACCTTTAAATTTATCGCAGGCAATACTACGGGATAAAACAACACCGCCTGAGGCCGCTAGGCCCTGAAAGAAACGATAGGCGACGAGCTGATAGACATCTTGCGATCGCGCACAGAGAAAAGAGGTTAGGGTAAAAATCAATAGCGACACTAATAAGGGGCCCTTTCTACCATAAGCATCAGATAGAGGACCGATAATAACCTGACCTAGAGATAAACCTAATAAAGAAGTAGTTAAGGAAAGCTGTACTAAAGAGGGATCGGCTTGAAAGCTTTTGGCGATATCTGGAAGTGATGGTAAGTAGATATCCGAACACATAGGCGGGAAAGCACAGAGCATTCCCAAAATGACAATATAGATAAAGTTTGATATTTTAGAACTCATACAACCCCCTTTTTATCCCTTAAATCCTAACTTTTATAAATGATATTTTTTAAAATAAGTTATTGTAAACAGACAAAATTCTTTTTGAAAAACAGATCGCTTAAATATGTTTAATATTTTTTATTTTCTTATAGTAATAAGGGTAGTCTTATCTTTATATAAAGATTTCATCTCAAAATAAGCTCAAAAAGCCCACTTAAAAAAAAGAGAGTGCCATTATCAGTCTTTTTTTTACTAAAAAGAAAGCCTATTTATGATTTTTTAGCGCTGTTTAGAACCTATAGAGACTAAATTTTGGCAAGGACTGCCGGAGAGCAAAATCTGTAGCGCCCTAAAAGCTGTCTTAAATTGCCTCAAACTCAGTAATTTGCAACTTACTGTGGTTATAGCATTACAGAAGAAAGCTTTTATATAAAATTCGTTGTACTTTAAAAGTTTAGGGTGCACAAGATAAAAAGCCGGCTCTAAATTTAGGGTCGGCTATTTACAGAGTGTGTTTTGCTTAAAGACTAATCTTTAATTACCACCGGCAAGTCTTCTGAAGACCTCAGCCTCATTATCAAGAGCGATCTGACGGCACTCAGGCGGTAAGGCCTTATCTTCCTTAGTTAAGCGCAGGAAGTGTAAAGCGTAGAATAAGAGAGCCTTACGGCACGGGTAGACTAAGGAACCATCCGGAGCCATACCATAATCAAACTCAATAGCACGACGAGTAGCTAAAGGTAACTCAGGGTTAGCCTTGATGACTAAATCGATAAGCTCATTCCAATCCTTATCATCACGACCTGAAGTACCCACCTCACGGAAACCATTACCAACAGGATCTGAGAAGCGATCGTTAGGAGCGGGAATATTAGGTACAGCACAAGCCTCAATACGGGAGATGACATAATCACGGAAGGCATGACGATCATAGCAATAACCACGAACATGCCAGCGCATACCATCAAAAGCTAAACCGTGCGGAGCGATGAGGAAATCAACATTCTTCTCAGACTTTAAGGACTTGTAGCTGATGTGGACAGCCTTACGAGTACGAATAGCCTCAAGGAGATTGAATAAAACATCAGGGTTAATGTTGCGACGCGGCGGATTGAAGCAAGCAACACCAACATTAGGGACAAAACCAAAATAATTACGGCTCTCGACTAATTCACCAGTTGCAGAAGCTAAAAGATCATTTAAATAATTTTGAGGAGAGCAGACTTTAGGGAAGAGCGGTTTGAAGTCGTCGGTACGTAAATAGACTTTCAGACGACGATCGTAAGATAAATTCTTACGTGGCGGCTGAGCTGCTTCAAGCATACCGTGATACATGGAGATATCTAAGGATGCCTGCGGGATGGAAATATTAAAGAATGCCACCAAGTCAGCACGGTTAAAACGACCATCTACAGCTAAACGAAAATCAATGAATTCCAGACGGCGTGTTTGATTCCACTTGCTAACCACGTTCTTCTTAATAGAAGCTAAATTTTCTAAATCTGACATTTAGGTTTGCCCCAATAGATAATTATTAAAAAAATAGACTCTTTAGTATAAGTTCGCTTATACATCAAAATTTAGATTAATCTCGTTTTAGGCACTAGTGAAAAGCCTGAAAACATACTTCAGCTGTCTAAGTTATTTTTATAACAATTACGACAAACTAAATACTCAAAATAAAATATTTTTTATAGTAAAACTTAAGCAAAATAATGCTTAAAAATTTATGATCGTGAGTACTATATCATATATATAGGTTTTTGAAACAAATTATTTTATTATTTAATGCCATTTTATATTGCCAAATGATAACTCAGGAGTTTGACAGTTTTCCTCTAATTATCCCCCCTTCTTTTAAACTAAATTTCGCGAGATTTCAAAAAGATAAGCCTTAAAAAAATTGTCAAATTTCTTTTTAAAATATGTAATAATATGTATTAATATATGATATAATCGGGATTGTTGATTTTGTACCTGTCAGGAACTCTTTTTCATGATACTACACAAAGTAAAATCTAAGAACTCTGTCTCTTACTACGTTATTGAGTCTTTTAGAAAGCCTAATGGTGGCGGTACTTCATCTCGTGTGG
>ENA-OWPF01002282-OWPF01002282.1-human-gut-metagenome-genome-assembly--contig:-NODE-2282-length-13998-cov-3.182457_pt1 | contig 13998 bp, 24 predicted proteins | sample MGYA00248261_ERZ651840 | MGnify/ENA primary metagenome ERZ651840 (study PRJEB26924, sample SAMEA4378268) | human gut metagenome | biome: human gut; feature: human-associated habitat; material: faeces... | reverse complement strand
TGGCGCATGACAGGATGCCGCAAGGCAGATTCAGCCATGGCCGAGCAGGTCTCCCACATGTCCTGGGAAACGAGCTGGACGCCGTCCCTGGCCGCCTTCTCCGCCTCTTCCTTCCCTGCCTTGGTATTGCCCCTGTTGGCCTTCACCCGGTAGCGGACACTTACTTCCGACGGCTCCAGCACCATGCAGTGGAACAGGCTCCCGGCAAGGAATGCGTCGTTCGTGTTGTCTTCCTGTCCGCAGCGGTCAAGCATGGCTTTCAGATGGGCAGGGCAGCGCATCAATTCGCTCATGCCGGAATTGGAAAGAGCCATCCTCCCGAAGTAGGCGGATGGCTCATCCTTGATGATCTGTGCGTCCATATCCATATTCCAGCCTACCAGGCCGCGGCTTCGCGGCGGAGTTCGGCGTCCAGGCTGCGCAGGGTGGCCTTGTAGGATTTCGCCATGCGTTCCTGCATGATGAGCTCGTTGACGGGAACGAATCTTTGCCGCACGGCATCCGGGGTGAAGCAATTGGACCCTTGCTTGAGCAGCACGACCGGATCACCGGGGGCGTCGATTTCGAAACACTTCATCATGCAGAGGCCGAAGGTCTGGGGCAGTGCGTCCCCGTAGACGACCGGGCGCCAGTTCTCGCAGTTGCGGCAGCAGACGTTTTCTTCTCCGAACCGGTCGCACAGGCTGTCATATTCGTACAGTTCCATGATGGTCTCCTACTTGCTGACGATGATGGCCGGGCGCATGACCGGCTCGGCGGGGTGGTCGAAATAGCCGACCAGGCAGAACATGCCGAGGATGGCCAAGACGCAGGCCCATCCGATGGGGTTACGACGTGGGGAAAGTTCTTCCCTGACTTCTTGCCAGAACGGGCGACCATCTTGGCGCATGGGGATACTCCTTGAAAAAATGACGCCCGGCGGCTTCTCTTTCCCCGCCGGGCGTGTTGCCGCTGTGGGGTGACATGGCTGACGACGCAAAACACATGAAGCGCCGCCCCGTTACACGCTATCCCGGCTATCAGCGGCTTTTACCGGGCTCTCCACGGGGAGCGGGAGCAGAGGGAAAAAGAAAGGCCGCCTCCCCGATGGAAGCGGCCCGCAGCATTGAAAGACAGGGGTATCTGGCCTACTGCTCCAGGTGAGCCTACGAAGTTCGCGGGCCCTGTGGAGCAACACATGGCGGAGGGAGGGGGATTTGAACCCCCGGAAGGCGTGAACCTTCAGCGGTTTTCAAGACCGCCGCAATCAGCCGCTCTGCCATCCCTCCGCAGACCAATTTCGTGGCGTCACGAAAATGGTGGAGCCAGTGGGACTCGAACCCACGTTGCCGCCGTGCAAAGGCGGAGTTCTCCCGCTGAACTATGGCCCCGTGAAAAATCAAGAGCCGCCAGCCCGATGCCGACGGCCCCCCGGCAGGGGAACCTCAGAAAGCCTGCCGGAAATTTTGAGGCCGCCAGCCCAGTGCCGACGGCCCCGGCCACGATGGCAACCTTTTTGCTTGGCTTCCGCATAAACCATCGCGGCCCCAGTCCCGGCAACGACCGGTGGTTATTTCCAAAATGGAAAACACCACGCCTCGTGGTCGAGGCCGGTCAGAGGGAACTATCCGGGAATCCCGGATAGTTCGTTTATGCGAAGCGGTTCAGGGACAGGATATTGATGGCCCGGCAAACCTCAGCCTCGCGGCGGTCGAGGTTGAGCAGGGCGGTGTGGTTTCCGGCCCAGCAGCGGGAAATGTTCTGCGCCTGGTGGATGGCGCTCAATTCTTCGTTCAGGGCTTCGATGCGTTCGTTGATGGCTTCTCTGGTGGTCATAGAGGTATCCTTTCCTTGAAGTATAACTTGATGTTTTCCGATTTCATTCCCGCCCCTCTGTCTCCAGGGGGGCGGGATGAAGCCGGAAACTAGGCCTTTACGCTCTTCCAGACCCGGTAACACATCCCCTTCACCTGCTCCTTCGTCCAGGAAGGCCATTCGGCAAGGATGGCGGTGGGAAGGTAGCCCTTTTGGTAGGACTTCCACATCATCTCAAAGAGGGAGGAGAAATCCGGGAATTTGTCGCCAAATTCACTGAGCATACCCTTTGCCTCATTTCTGAAAACAGACCGGAACTCGCGTTCGTTACTAGCGAAACAAACTGCCATGTTGCACCTCACTGCTTTTTTGTTTCTGGGTTCGTTCCAGCCGTCCATTGCTGGACGGCTGTATGAAGTCAGAAACGGTTGTCGAACTCTTTTGCCGGAAGTCTCCCGGTGGGGTTAGTCACCTCCCCCAGCGCCCGCAACGCTCGTCACCCTGCTTGATACGCCCGCCGTCCCGCTGCGGCCTGTCTGCTGCGGTCTTTCCCGCCGTCCGTTGTCTCCCCGCCTTTGTGAGCCTCGTTCGCGCTTGCGGTGGGGCCTCTTTTGCTCCCACACCCCGATTGCTCGGGGCCTCCCTGCCGCTCAGGCGGTATGTCCGGCGGGTTGGCGTTGGTACTTGGCCCCGTGGGGCCGTGTTCCCGGCCTTCCCCGTCGTCCATGAAGATATTTTACAAAAGTAAAAATCAAAGTCAATAAAAAATTTACTTTTGTAAAATACGCTGCTATAAAAAAAATCACGCCACACCTCGTGGCGCGATTCAGGGCATCCCCCGGCCCGGCGGAGAAGCGAAGACGAGGGGAGAGAGTGGCGGGCTTAACCCGCACACCTGACTGGGGGAGGATAACCCGCTGGCGGTCAGGGAAGGAATGGGGAACCAGCAGCCATGCCCCAAGGGTAGAGTCTGAAGGGAGAAGGCCCGGCAAGGGAACCATGCGCGGTTCCAAACCTCCCTACCTGCGGCAGGCGCATACAGTCCGCAGGGCCGAAAGCGACGGGGCGGCTCCATGCCGAATCAAAAAGTCGTGACGGCGCAGACCCCGGTGGAGGTGATCTTCGCCAAGGGGAGTCTTGCGCCGTTCGCTCAAAGGCTCACCATCCGAATCTCAGGAAAAGGCAAGATGATATATATCTTTTTAGAGCTTTTTTTAGACCTGAGCACGTGGATACTGGTAGTAACAATTGGCAGTTATATCATCTTCTCATGGCTCAATAGGTATGTGCTCCGTCTTGGACGTGACGCCTTCATGATGGGTAGTTTCCTGCTGGGCCTCGCCTCTGGGGGGCTGTGTTTTTTCTGCTGGCTGATATTTTGCCGGGGGGCATTCTAGACCGTACTGTTGATGATATTTTTCCAGCATGTTGTCTAGGATGACTCCTGCATAATCTTCACTAATAAGATCGGCGCCATATCTGCGGATGACGTATGAATATTCAATGTGCTCCAAAAGAATATCGCCGAATGCAGGAATAGTTTCGCCCTTATCAAACGCAAGCTTTGCCCTCATCTGCCATTCTTTCATGGCTGATTCATAAGCAATAAGCCTGAGCTTCCTTGTGTCCTCGAAGTATTGACCGGAAATCTGTCCCATAAGCATTAGCCCTCCAGTGATGAGAGAGCCAAAAAGGGCAGCCAGAAGAGGGGAGAGTTTTTCCCACACACCTACTTCTCCCTCACATCCGTCCATGCCCAGATCACGCGGCCGGCAATCACCTTGTCCCAGTCTCCGGAGTAGTCCTTGAGCAGGCTGTAGACCATAGGCGGGTGCTTGAGGCCGTTATCACTGTAGAAGGTGATCCGGTAGTCCCCGTCCTGCTTGTCCTCGATGGACACGCGCTTGATCATCCCGGCCCCGTCGGGATCCGTCACCAGCATCATATGGCCGGGGCGCAGCACGTCACGGTCGTCCCTGTCCACCAGCACGATGTCGCCGGGGTTGAGGGTGGGCTGCATGGAGGTGGAATGCGCTCCGATCTCCACGGCTATCAGGTTGCGGCGAAAGCGCACAGCCGGGTGGTGGCGGTACGCCAGGAACCAGCTCTTCACCTCGTCCTGCGGGATGTACCCCAGCCCGGCGCCCACCTCGCCCACCATCGGGGCGGCGATGTAGTCCTCGGACTGCGGCGGTTCGATGCCCGCACCGATAGGAGCGATCTTGGCATTCACGAAGCACACATCTCGGTCCGCTTCGGGGTTGGACGACGGCAAAACAATTTTGGCGTTCAGCATGTCCAAAATTGGGGACAGCTTTTCCAGACTGGGCTTCCTGTCCCCCTTTATCCATGTGTGGAGAGTTGGGACGCTCATCCCGAACGCCCTTGCAGCTTGGCTGACGTTGCCGCCGTACTTTTCGGATATGGCGTTTTTTATCGTCAAGATCGCAGAATCAAAAAAATTTCCCATGCTTCCACCTGACTTCATATTTTACATTTGTCAAATTCTGCAATAGTAAAAACTTTCTTGAGATAAATTTTACTATTGCATAAAATGCGCGTATGAAAAAGCAAACACCTCTTCGCACAGCGCTTTCAAAGCGCGGGATTTCGTTAGCGGAAGTCGTGAAAAAGGGTATCCCCTTCGGGACTGCGGCCTCTCATTTTTACGGCTACAGGGAGATGACTGTTTCCTATGTCCAGCGTTACGCCTCACTTTTTGGCATTCCCCTTGAAGAGCTGATTCCTTCCACCCCCACCCCCCCGGAGAAGGAGGCGCCCCATGCGTGATCTTTTCTTCGACCTTGCCCCGGCGGTCTACTGGCTGCGCGGGGTCTTCCCCTTTGACCTGCTGGCCCTGTTCGTTGTCATGCTGTTCGGCTTCTGGACGGTGGCCGGGGCGGCATGGGTCGTAGGCATGATTGGGAGGAGGTAGCACATGGAAGACGTTCTTATCATCGGCATCCTGGTCGCTGGCTTCGTCGCTACGATCTACGTCATCTGCAAATACCTCTAACCGGGCTCCAAAGGAGGGCCGCCTATGAACGACATGAAGATTTTCGAGAACTCCGAGTTCGGCGCCGTGCGCGTCGTGGATGTGAACGGTGAACCGTGGTTCGTGGCCAGGGACGTGGCCAGCGCGCTGGGGTATGTGGACACGACCCAAGCTATTCGCATGCACTGCGAAAAAGCCAAGGATTTCAGGGGCGTTGAAATGACGGCCACCGCTACGCCTATGAAAATCATCCCGGAAGAAGACGTGTATGCCTTGATTTTCGGTTCTCGCCTGGAATCTGCAAAACAGTTTCGTCGCTGGATCTGCGACGAAGTCCTGCCCGCCATCCGCAAGCACGGCGGCTACCTGACCCCGGCCAAGCTGGAGGAGGCCCTGACCGATCCTGACACCATCATCCGGCTGGCTACCAACCTCAAGGCGGAGCGGGAGAAGCGGCAGGCCCTTGAGGCGCAGGCAGCGGCCGACAGGCCCAAGGTGGTGTTCGCGGAATCCATCGAGGTGGCGAAGACCTCCATCCTCGTGGGGGAGATGGCGAAGCTCATCAAACAGGCCACGGGGTGCGACATGGGCCAGAACCGTTTCTTCGAGTGGCTGCGGGCCAACGGCTACCTGCACAAGGGCGGCAGCGCCCGGAACATGCCCACGCAGCGCTGTATCGACGCGGGCTGGATGGAGATCAAGGAAGGGACGCGCATCGGCTCCAGCGGTGAATGCCACATCACCCGCACGCCCAAAGTGACGGGCAAGGGCCAGATCTACTTCGTGAACCTGTTCCGTGAAATGAAGGCGGCGTAGCGTCATGGCTGATACCCTCCTGAGTTTCGGAGAAGCGCTTTATGGCCGGCCCCTCGACTGAGCAATTCAGCGTGAGGATGCCGTGTGCCTTGCGGCGGCGGATGCTGGATGTCATCGGCGCCACCGGCAACGAGATCACGTCCAGCGGTCTGGTGGTGCGGGCTGTGGAAACCTACCTGGCCATCCTGGAGCGGAATCCGTCCATGCTTGAAGGCTACGACAAACGGCTGGACAGGTCAGTCACGAAGAAAAGCCGCCTGTGATGCAGGCGGAAAAGGTGGGATACATGGAAGCAAAACGGGATACGGACATGTTTCTGGCGGCCCATGCCCGCCGGCTCCGGCACTGCCCCCGGATGCACCTGACGGCTCTTCGTCTGCCGTGCGGCGAGCGTGAGGAGTGCGTGGCCGGGAGCCGGTGCCCTGTCATCGCGGGAGAGGAGCCCGCTCTGCCCAAGCCGGAGGATGCGCCTTCCCGCGGGGCCGCCGTACTGCGCAAGGCGGTTGTGGACAGCGGTCTGACGCTCAAGGCGTTCTGCCGGGCCCACGGCCTTTGCGAGAATACCGTGGGCCAGCACATGCGCGGGGACATGCGGATCAGCCCCTACATGCTGCGCCAGTATGAGCGCAAGCTGGGCATCCCCCGCAAGGAACTGGAAGACGCCACGGCCCTGAGTGCGCGTGGTATCTCCAGCAGCAAAAGATTTTGGTGACGTGTGACCCCGCTCCAGATCGTCCGTGCCTTCTGGCCCAGCATTGAGCTGCGCATCGACTACGACAGCAGTCCGGGATATGAGGGGCAGCTCGTCATCCGTGACCCGGCCTGCCGCCGGGATGTGGTGGCGTGGATACGGGGGCACGAGCGGGAGATCATGGACGAGATGAGGACAGAGGGAAGCGTACAGGTCGCAGGAAATAGAAAAGCCCCCTGCGGGAACAGGGGGCAAACACTTTGTCGAACCACAGCGACAAAGAAAGGATAGCAAAATGGCCGATAAAGTCAAAGGTATTCTGCTGCGGGAAGAAACATTTGAGGCCCTTCAGGCGCTCTCTGACGAGCAACGTGGCCAGCTGTTGCTGGCACTTATAGCTGAGGCCAGCGGATGTGACGTTCCTGAACTCGATCCCATCACACGGATGGCCTATCTCTGCATCCTGCCCGGGGTGAAGCGTGCGCAGGATGAATCCTTCAGGCGCCATTCCGCGAATGTCGAGAACGGCAAGAAGGGGGGGCGCCCCAGAAAGCAGCCCGTCGATAATGAGTGCATGCCCCAAAAAACCACGGCTTTTGAAGAATCCGACGGGATAGATGAAAACCCATCGTTTTTTTCTGAAACCGAAATAAAAACCCAAAAACCCACGGGTTTTGAAGAAAACCTAAACCAATCCAATCCAATCCAAACCAATCCAAACCAAGAAGTAAATACCCCCCTTCCCCCCCACGGGGGGGCAGGCCGGACGCGGAAGCGCGTTTCCGGGCCAGATTCTCTCCCGGCCCTGACCGAGGCCATCGAGGCTTACACGGAGGATGACGGCCTGCGGGAGGCATTGGGGGCCTATGTGGCCATGCGGCAGAAAATCCGTAAGCCGTTGACCGGGCAGGGGCTGCGCCTGTCGTTGCGCGAGCTGGACAGGCTGGCCGGGGACGACGTGGCGCAGAAAATCGCCATCGTGGAGCAGAGCGTGCAGCGCTCATGGCAGGGGCTGTTCGCTCTCAAGCCTGACAGCGGCGGCGTGCAGCAGGATAGCGGCGGCGATCTGTTGGCGCGGATGGAAGCATCCCGCCGCGAGGCCAAAGAGGCCGCCCTGCGCCGGGCGCAGGAAAATTCGCCCTGGGGGAGGGTGGCACAATGAGGCAGGAAAAATTCGACGGGATGTTGCGGCAGGTCTACGCGACGTTCGGCAGGACGCCCCCCGTGGGCGACGTTAGGGCCGTGATCTGGGATAAGATCCGCGACGTGCCCGACGAGGCGGCGCCCTTCCTGGCAGACCAGCTTTGCAATCGGGACGAGCTGCCCCGCAACGTGGCCAGGGCCCTGGCAGAGGCCTGGGGCGCGTGGAAATCTGCAACCCCCGCGCGCATCGTCAGGGAGCATTGCCCGCATTGCCTAGACGAGGGGGTGTTCCACTGCTGGGCCCAGGAGCCCGGGAATGGCAGATGGCACAAATTCGCCGTGCCCTGTCCATACTGCCAGACACCCGAGGACGGCAGCCGGGTCCCGGCAGATCTGCGCGCCATGAAGGCTGCCGGTGTGGACATCATGCCACCGGACTATGCCGGTGGGCCTGTGGCCTATGACCGCTGGCGCGGATACGGCTGTCTCTGGCCGGCGGATCTGGATACCGGCACGCCCAGACCGCAGATGCGCGTGGGCGTGGACATGCGGCAGGATGCCCGCCGGGTACGGCACATTCCCGCACGGGAGCGTCAGGACACGGTACCGGCCGAACACTGGTAGGGGGGGAGATATGCCCGGGAAAGGATTCTGGATCGTGCTCCTGGCCTGCTGGCTGGCAACTGTGCTGGCCGTGTGCTGGGGAGCGGGGAAATTGTGGAGGTAGATATGCGTAGAGCAGCAAAAGTAGATGATAACCAGAGCGAGATCGTTGACGCCTTGCGCCGCGCTGGATGCTCTGTCTGCATCCTCTCCGGCGTTGGCCGCGGCTGCCCTGATCTGGCCGTGGGCCTGCGGGGCCGGACATACATGCTGGAGATCAAGGACGGGCGGAAGCCGCCGTCAAAACAGCGCCTCACACCCGATGAACAGGCATGGCATGACGCATGGCGCGGGCACGCTACCGTGGTGCGCTCGGTGGACGAGGCCCTGGATGCCGTGGGCCTGCGCCCCGTGGCCATGCTCCACGTCTATGGGAGGGATGATTGATGGAAAAATATATTTTTGGTTGGAAGGCTATTCAGGCCTATCTCAAGCTCTCTCGCCAGACCATCATCAAGATGGGGTATCCGGTGCGCAAACTCGGGGAGACCGTGTGTGCCGATAGTGCCGAACTCGATGCCCATTTCCAGACCCTTTTCCGTGAGGCGAAGCCTGTGGCCCGGACGCAGTAGTCTGGATGACACGTTTTTTCATTCTTTTTCATGGATTGACATAAAAAAACAGCCTGGCGACAGGTCCGTTTTGAACATGCTACGCTTCCGGCAAAACCCCGGAGGCGTTTTTTTATGTCCAGGATTCCTTATCGCAAAGTGCCCGGCAAGGTCGTAGCCGGTGCGGCTCTCGTGGCTCTGTTGGGGGCTGGTGCCGCAAATCTGACGGTCGAGCAGGTGGCCGAGTTCGAGGGCTATGTGCCCCAGGCCTATCAGGACCCCGTGGGTATCTGGACGAAGTGCTGGGGCGATACCTACGACGTGACGCCTGGGCAGACCTACACTTTCGACCAGTGCGTGCGCTCGCTGAACCGACAGGTGTTGGCCCATGCCAAGCCCGTCATGGAATGCGTCCCGGAACTTGAACATCAGGACGATCTGGTCAAGGCGGCGTTCGTCAGCATGGCCTACAACATCGGGACTAACGGTTTTTGCAAGTCGTCCGTGGCCCGCAAGGCCAACGCCGGTGACTGGCGCGGGGCCTGTGAACGTATCGCCGAAATCTACAGGACTGCCGGTGGCAAGGAACAACCTGGCTTGGTCAAGCGTCGCAAAAACGAGAGTGAAATGTGCCTGCGTGGCCTCGACAGGAAGGGGCGGTAAATGTGGGCCTTCCTGACCAAACTCCTGCCGTTTCTGGCTCCGCTGCTGGACAAGCTCTGGCCGTCCACACGCGCTGACGAGCTGCGGGCTGAGGTGGAGCTCGAAGAGGCCCGGGCTTTTTCCCGTGGCCGTATCGCCCCCCGCTACCTGCTGAAATATGTTGCTGTCATCCTGCTGTCCCTCTTTGGGCTGCTCGTTCTGGTGGACGCCATAGTGCCGGGGCTCATCCCCGGTAACCCTCTGGCGACGATGCGTGATTTTTCGGCGGCTGGCGCGGAGTGGCTCGCGTCGGTCATGGATTTTTAGGGAGGGGGCATGGACGATAGGGACATTGTTCGCGAGATCGGCGAGGTGAAAGCCGGAATATCAGGTTTGCAGGCGGAAGTGTCGGGACTGCGTGAACGCATAGACGATATCGTGGTCACCCAGCTCCGCGACCACGGGAAGCGCATTGCAATTCTGGAGCGTCGGCAGGCATGGCAAATTGGCTGGATGGCCGGTGCCGGTGCCGTTGGCGCGGCATTGGGAAAGTTCTTTTTGTAGAGAGCCACGCGGCGGCACGCCCCCCGGCCGCCGATCGCTCTGGGAAATCGTGGGGCTAGGCCGACGGGCCGAAAGGGCGGCATCTCGCACCGCCTTGCCCCACACAAAACATGCGAGGCCATAAGCGAGATTGGCATGAATGACAAACAGCTACGCGATAATCCGCGCCATTGCGAAGATCGAGGGGATGACGCCGGCGGAACGATGGGCCGGAGCGATGATAGCCGTGCACCTGGACACGAAGCGAAACCAGATCAGGGTCAGGCAAAGCCTGATCGCCGAAGAATCCGGCTTGAAGGAACGGTGTGTGCGCGGCGCGGTGGCAAAGATGGTGGCCGCAGGGATCTTTCGGAAGGTCAGAACGCAAAAGGGGCTGGTTCTTGTTCCGACGCTCTGGGATCAGGGGACGCCTGTAAAAGAGTCTGTAAATATCCACCGGCATGTACGTGCCGCTCCGACCGGCATGAGCGTGCCGGTGGGAAGAGCCAAAGCGCCGTGGGAATACGATCTCGAACTGAGCAGCCGGGCGGAAGAGGAATACAAGCGGCAGGAAGCACGGTTCGCCTTGGAAGAGGCTGGCGGGAATGGCTGAATGCCTTCTTTAGACGGATAGGCATGAGGTCCAGACGCGCCGACATGGCGAAGTGGGGAAGGAAGCACTACGGGATCACGGAACAGGACGACAGAAAGGCGATTCGTCAACTGGCCGCTATCCTCATGGGGAAACAGGACGCTGGAGCGTTCAGGCAAGTTAAGTTGGTCGCAAAGAAGAAGCTCAAGAGCGCCCCGGTCATAGTTGAGCTGCCGGAAAATTTCATCTCCAAACGGAGATTCAGGCCCAAGGCCAAAGCGGACGGCTTCTATGATTCGTGGGAGTGGAAAACCCTGCGTTACAAGGTCCTGAAAAAGCACGGAGCAAAATGCATGTTGTGCGGCAGGACCCCGGCCGATGGCGTGAAAATATGCGTCGATCATATCAAGCCGAGGGCCCTGTATCCTGCGCTTGAGCTTGAAGAAAGCAATCTCCAAGTGCTGTGCAACGATTGCAATATGGGCAAAGGCCGGTGGGATGAAACAGATTTCAGGGAATAGCGTGAGCTGCTGCCCCACAGGCTGCCCGTACCTGGGCCGGAATGGCTGCCGGGTGGCCTGCGGAAATGAGGAAATCGAATGCCCGGTGATGACCGGAAAAATCAAGGCTGAGGAGGCTGACCGTGCCCAAGCTGACGGATAGGCAGAAAGAGTTCGTCAGGCAGTACCTGGTGGACTTAAACGCCACGCAGGCTGCTATCCGTGCAGGCTACAGCGAGCGGACGGCCAGCAGGATAGGCCCGCAGCTGCTTGGAAAAACTTGTGTCCGTGAGGCCATCGAGAAGTCCCAGGCTAAACGGGCTCGCCGCGTCGAGGTCACGCAGGACTATGTCCTCTCGAACCTTGTGGAGGTCGTGGAGCGCACCATGCAGCGGGCGCCGGTCCTGGACCGCAAGGGCGAGCAGGTCACGGATGAAGAGGGCCGGGCCGTGTGGACGTTCGACGCCAAGGGGGCCAACCGCGCGCTGGAACTGCTGGGCAAGCATCTGGGCATCTTCACGGACAAGGTGAAAGCGGAAGTCTCCGGCCCGGACGGTGGGCCGGTGCAATCGTCCATGACCTTGGACATCAGCGGCATGGGGCCCGCTGAAATCGCAGAGCTGGCACGCAGCGCTTTCCGGGGGGAATAGATGCAACTGACACCGAGCCAGCTCCATGCGTTGCAAATAGATCTCGCCCGGCAGTCTCTCGTGGGGTTCGTCTATGCGACATGCCCCGGTTATTTGATGGGATGGGTCCATGAAGAGGTTTGTGCCGAGCTGGATGCATTTTTGGCTGCTGTGCAGTGTAAAGCGTCGCCGCGCCTGCTGCTGACCATGCCACCGCGCCACGGCAAGAGCGAGATAGCCTCCCGCCGTTTTCCGGCCTATGCCCTGGGGCGCTATCCTGACTTGTCCATTATCGCCACCAGCTACAGCGCTGATCTTGCGAGCCGGATGAACCGCGACGTGCAGCGTGCCATCGATGACGAGGCCTACAGTGAGATTTTTCCCGGGACGCGCCTTTACGGGAAAAATATCCGCACCGTGGCATCAGGGGCCTACATGCGCAACTCTGATCTTTTTGAGGTCGTTGGGCGTCGTGGCGTTTACCGGTCAGCTGGTGTGGGCGGTGGCATCACCGGTATGGGAGGGGACGTCATCCTTATCGACGACCCCATCAAAGACAGGGCGGAGGCGGATTCTCCTACCATCCGCAACCGGGTGTGGGACTGGTACACCTCCACGCTTTACACGCGGCTGGCGCCAGGGGGCGGCATCATCGTCATCCAGACGCGCTGGCATATGGATGACCTGGCCGGGAGGCTCCTGGAGGCAGCGCGCACGGGAGAGGGGGATCAATGGCGCGTGGTGAATTTCCCGGCCATCGCCGAGCAGGACGAAACGCACCGCAAGGCGGGCGAAGCCCTGCACCCGGCACGCTATCCACTGGAGCAGCTGCACGCCATCCGGGCGGCTATTGGTTCCCGGGACTGGGAAGCGCTTTACCAGCAGCATCCAGCTCCCGATGGCGGGGCCATTTTCAAAGCCGAGTGGCTGCGCTTCTGGTTGCCGAAGGATCTGCCGCAGGTATTCGACCGCCTGTGTATCAGCTGGGACATGACCTTTAAGGCTGGCGACGAGAGCGACTATGTGGTCGGTCAGGTCTGGGGACGCAAGGGCGCAGATTTCTACCTTCTGGATCAGGTTCGGGCCCGCATGGGCTTCACGGCTACGCTGGCCGCCTTTCGGGCGCTGGCTGACAAGTGGCCGCAGGCCCAGCGCAAGCTCGTGGAGGACAAGGCCAACGGCCCGGCGGTCATCGACAGCCTGCGCCATGCCGTGCCCGGCATCATCCCCGTGGAGCCCGACGGCAGCAAGGTTGCGCGAGCTCATGCAGTCACAACGTATTTTGAGGCCGGCAACGTCCACATCCCGCATCCATCCGTATGTGGTTGGGTCTCTGAGTATGTGGCCGAGCTGACCCAGTTCCCGGCCGCTGCCCATGATGACCAGGTGGATGCGACAACTCAGGCTCTGCGTGACATGCAGACGGCCAAAACCCTGACTGTGGATCCCAGTATCCTGCGGCGCGGCGCCATGTTCGGGAGGATGATGTGAGCAAAAAAAGCAAATCGCGGCTTCGGGGCACCAACCGGGGGGCCGTTGTTTCTCCAGAGCTGCTGGCTGAAATGACGCATTTCCCTGCCATTGCGGCGGCCACGCCTTCCGCCTCTCTGACGATCGAGGACGTGCGGCAGCGGTACGCACCACCCCGGACGCTGGGATGCAAGGAGGAGGTCCGGCTTGCCCTAGATAGCGCACTAGCCGACACCGGCGTCTACTCTTTGCTCCAGCATACGCTGCAGATGGGCATGGGGGTCTTTCCCCAGTTCATGGGCTACGGGGCATTGCAGAATATTGCCCAGAATGGCCTTGTGCGCGCCTGCATTTCCACGGTGGCTGATGACATGACTCGTGAATGGATCACGCTGCAACGTGAAGGAGACGCTGCGCAGGGGGCTGATAACAACCTGCTGGCGGAATTGACGGGGCTTATGTCCAGGATGCGGGTAAAGGAACATTTCGCGGAGGCCGTTGAGCTGGCGGGCTACGAGGGGGGGGCGTTCCTCTTTATCGATACCGGGGCCACTGGCGACACTTTGCGGGATCCCTTGGATATTTCCCCGAACTCTGGCGAGCTGGGGCAGGAAAAGAATTTACGTTTTGTCGTCATTGATCCGGTCAACTGCTTCCCCGGGAATTACAACTCGCTGAATCCTCTCCAGCCGGACTACTACGCACCTACGGAATGGTGGGTGCTGGGACAGCGGGTCCATGCCTCGCGCCTGCTGCGCGTCGTCGGCAATGAGGTCCCTATCCTGCTCAAACCTGCCTACAACTTCCTGGGCATCCCGCAAGCCCAGATCCTTTGGGATTACGTCCTGCACTTCCAGGAGTGCCGTGCGGCTGAAAACCGGCTGTTGAAAAAATTTTCCATGAGATATACCATCCTAAAAAGAGTAAGTTTATTATATAATAAAAGAAATCGATAAAAAGATTTTTGCT
>ENA-OWPF01002270-OWPF01002270.1-human-gut-metagenome-genome-assembly--contig:-NODE-2270-length-14096-cov-6.303326_pt1 | contig 14096 bp, 15 predicted proteins | sample MGYA00248261_ERZ651840 | MGnify/ENA primary metagenome ERZ651840 (study PRJEB26924, sample SAMEA4378268) | human gut metagenome | biome: human gut; feature: human-associated habitat; material: faeces... | reverse complement strand
AAGAAAATAGCCATTTTATATAAGTTAAAAATGGCTATTTTGTCTACAATCTGAGAGTGCCATTTTATGGCACCCTATTTATATAACATTAATTTTCTTTTGTATCTACATCTGACATTTCAAGTTTTACAATTTGTTGTATATCTTTTATCTGTAAATTTTTAAAGTTCTTTTCTACTGTGTATATAGGTAATATAATCTCAAATTTAGTACCTTTATTTACTTCACTATATACATTTATTTTTCCACCGTGAAGATTTACTATTTCTTCAACTATACAAAGACCTATACCACTTCCCTCTTCATGTTTTTTTAATGTGTCTGAAACTTGATAAAATCTATTAAAAATTTCATTTATCTTATCTTTTGGTATCCCTATACCATTATCTTCTACACTTATAAAAACTTCGTCTTTTACTCTTTTTATATATACATATATTGATCCACCTTTTTGTGTGAATTTTATAGCATTGGATAAAAGGTTAAGTATAACTCTTTCTATTTTATCTTCATCTATTGCAGTTATTATTTCTTCTTCTTCTGTATCAAATATTAAATCAATATATTTACATGTTGAGTAGTCAACACTTGCTAAAACTATATTCTCAACAACTTCTACTATATTTAAATTTTCTAATTTTAGTTCATAACTTCCCAGTTCAAATTTAGTTATATCTATAAGGTTATTTACCAATTTTAATAATCTATTTGAATTCTTATTTATTTGTTCTAATTTTTCCAATAGATATTTGTTATCATAGTCATTGTTATTTATTTTAAGCTCTGTTACCTTACTTGTACTTAGTATAACATTTAGAGGAGTTCTAAGTTCATGACTCATATTTACTATAAAATCAGTTTTTAACTTTTCTCTTTCTTTGGCTTTTTCATATAGTTGTTTGTTTCTAGTTGATTTTTTTCTTTCTGCTATAAACTTATATACTACATAAATTCCTATTGAAATCAACAAAATAAATACTATAAATATTGTTATTTTAATTGATTTAGGTAATAAAAGTTTATATTTAGGTTTATTTAATATTGTACTATCTTTTGGAATTTTTAAAGTATCTATATTATATTTATATATTTGTTTATAATCAAACATAAATACTCCACTAGGCTTTGGTAATATATCATATTCTTCTTTATTACCTTCTAATATATTAATTATTTCTTTAGCGACATAACTACCTTGATATTCTCCTACTGCTACAACTCCACCTATTACACCATTAAAAACATATGCATAATTGTTTGTATATATAGGATTTTTAGTTATATCTTTTATATCGTTAACAACATCTTTTAACATTACATGTGAGTTATCATTTTTACACATAAATGTTCCTGTAAGAACAATAGCTTGATTTTTGTCATCAATTTTTTTTAATTTATTTTGTATATCTTCAATATAATTAGATTGTATAAAGTTAATTTTTACTGGCCTAAAAAATAAATATTTTGATGACTCTATTCTTTCTTTCACCATATTTGAATAAGTAAATTCATCAATTATAATATTTATAGTATCTATATTAGGGTGAAGATATAATATCAAATTAAATAGTTCATCTGTATTAGATTGTAATATACCTGTTATATATTTTTTATGTTCATCTGTAAGTTCAACATTACCATTTATTCCAGTAAATAATATCTGTTTATGATACATTATACTATCTGGATTTAGAACCTCTGATTTTACAAACTCAAAGGCTTCGTCATCTACAGCAAATATTACATCTATATCTTTATATTGGTACTTTTTATTTAATAATTCTTTAAAAGAATTTAAATAATCTTTATCATTTCTTTTTCTTATATCTAGATATTCTAAATCTATATTTAAATCTAAGTCTTGTGGCTTTATTTGTTTTAATTTTTCTTCAAATCCAGTTAATACACGGTTTTCCCATTCATTCTTAGAATCATATGAATTTATAACTAATATATCTAAAATTTTATCATTATTTTCTAAAATATTATATGCATATATTGAGGTTGTACCATTTAAAATGATTAATATTGTTATGCTTATAATAGTTGCATAATTTAATAATCCTTTCTTCATTTTGCTCTCCCTTATATTGGCTTTTTAGATTATTTTATTATTTCTATTATAGTCAATAAATCATTTACAATTCTATGGAAAATTATAGCAATATAATTACAATAAAAAATGAACCTAAAATTAGATTCATTTTTATAATTTATTTTATTAATTCTAAAGTTTTTTCTGTAGCATTTAACTTATACTTACATCCAAAAGGAAGTGTTATCATTGGAGTACAGTGACCTGATTTTAAGTTAAATATACAAGGCTTATTGTACTTAGATACTCTATCTTGTATAAGTTCTAAGATTTCAAAATCATCATCATTTTCCTTGTTACAATCACAGAAATCACCAAATACGATTCCAGCACAGTCATCAAATTTACCTGCTAGTGATAGCTGAGTTAACATTCTATCTAGTCTGTATATAGCCTCACCAACATCTTCTATAAATAGTATTTTATCCTTTGTATCTATTTCATATTTAGTTCCAATACCTGCTGCTATTAATGCTAAATTTCCACCTATTAATTCACCTTCACACTGCCCTTTTACAACTGTATATATAGGTTCATCATTAGGGTTTTCAAACTTAGTAACATTGTTATTTAAAGCATTTATTAAAGAGTTATAAGTAAATTCATCCCATTTAGGAGATGTTCCTGCCATTACCCCATGAAATGTTACTAAATCAGCATATTTATTAAAAGCTATATGTAGTCCTGTTATATCTGAAAATCCAACAAAGAATTTAGGATTATTTTTTATAATATTATAGTCTATTAAGTCTAATATTCTAGGTGTTCCATATCCACCTCTTAAACAAAATATTCCATCTACAGTTTTATCTAAAAACATATCTTCAATATCTTTTGCTCTTATACTATCTTCACTTGATAAATATCCTTTATAAGAACCATAACAACTTTCTCCGAACTTAACATTATATCCTAAGTCATTTAATGCATTTTCTATTTCACCTAAAGTTGTAGCTCTAAACGGTCCAGATGGTGCTACTATACCTATAGTATCTCCCTTTTTTATTCCTTTTGGATATATCATATTATCTCCCCTTTAATTAAAACATTATGTTTGTTACAACAACAGCAGTTATTATACCTACAACATCTGCTATAAGTCCTGCAGGAAGTGCATGACGAGTCTTTTTAATACCTACTGCTCCAAAGTAAACTGCTAGTACATAGAAAGTAGTTTCTGTTGATCCATTCATTACAGATGCCATTCTACCTATTAGTGAGTCCGGTCCGTAAGTTGTAAATAAATCATTCATAACACCAGATGCTCCTCCACCTGATAAAGGTCTTATAAGTGCCATTGGTAAAACTTCTCCTGGCATTCCTATTTTACTAGTTATTGGTGATAGTGCATTTGTTATTAAATCAAGTGCTCCAGATGCTCTAAAAACACCTATTGCAACTAGCATACCTACTAAAAATGGTATGATTGTTACCGCTGTTTTAAAACCATCTTTTGCTCCATCTGTAAATGTTTCATATACATTAACTTTTTTAAATGCTCCAAATAATACTATTGATACTATTATAAATGGTATTGCATAAAGTGATATTGCATTTACTATATTTTCAAACATAATTAGTCCTCCTTACTAGCTGCTAATGTTTTGTTAGCTACTAATTTTGCTTTTTTATTTTTTGAAAACTTTTCAAATACTTTTACAGCTACTACTGCAGCTAATGTAGATGCTATTGTAGCAACTAATGTTGGCCCAATTATTTCTGCAGGATTTTTAGAACCTGCTGCTAATCTATATGCTACAACACTTGATGCAACTAATGTTACTGATGAAGTATTTATTGCTAAAAACATACACATTGCATTTGATGCTGTATCTTTTTCTTCATTTAATTCTTGAAGTTCTTGCATAGCTTTTATACCTAGTGGTGTTGCTGCATTACCAAGTCCTAATATGTTTGCTGCTATATTCATAACCATAGATCCCATAGCAGGGTGGTCTTTTGGAACCTCTGGGAATAAAAACTTCATTATAGGCTTTAGTGCATTTCCTATTAATTTAACTAAACCAGCTTCTTCAGCTATTTTCATAAGCCCTAACCATAAAGCCATCATACCTATTAGCCCCATTGCTAATTCTACTCCTGTTTCTGCGTTACTCATTAACGCATCTGTAACTGCTTGTGTATTACCAGTGAAAACTCCTATAATTATTCCCCCAACTAGTAATACCATCCATATAATATTAATCATTATATCTCCCCCTTTTTAGATATTCTACTAGCTTAAATAATCTAATATTTTATATATTTTTTTATCTTTTATATATACTCTGGCAACTCTTCTTGATACTATACTTAATAGCTCATTTCTATTTGTATCTGCTAAATTAGCTACATCAAGTAAATTAGGTCCGCCATTTCCATAAAAAATAACTTCACTGTCCATACTAACGTCTTTGATATCTGTTAAATCAACTATACATTGATCCATGCAGATTTTACCTAGTATGTTTGCTTTTTTTCCGTTTACATAGACATACCCTTTATTTGATAGTATTCTTGGTATACCATCTGAGTATCCACATAAAACTGTTCCTACTTTCATATCTTTATCTGCTATATATGAGTAGTCATAACTTATTCCTTCGCCCTTTTTAATAGTTTTTATTTGTGCAAACTTAGATTTAAAAGTCATAGCAGGTTTTAAATCCATTTCTGATTTTCTACTATTGTATCCATATAAACTTGCTCCAACCCTAACCATATCCATATGAAAATCTTTATAAGCAACCATGCCTATACTATCGCATATATGCTTTATAGGTATATTAATACGTTTTACTTTATCTAATAGATTAATAAATTTATTAAATTGATCATAATCACTTTTCTCATCTTTAAGTGCTAGATGCGAAAATATTCCTTCTACATTTATATTTGCTAAATTGTATATATAATTGATTGTAGATGGTAAACTTTCGTCTATCTTAAATCCTAATCTATTAAATCCTGTATCTATTTTTATATGTATGTTAGCTTTGTGGGTTGTTTTTTTAGATTTATTTGATAAAATTTCAGCTTGTTCTTTTGAAAATATTGTCACTGTTATATTGTTTTGAATTGCTATATCAAGACAATCATCCGGAGTGTATCCCATTACTAATATGGGTAATTTTATATTATTATTTCTAAGTTCGATAGCTTCATTAAGACCAGCAACGCATATATAGTCAACATTTTCTTCTTCTAAAACTTTTGCAACTTCAATTGCTCCATGACCATAAGCATTTGCTTTTACAACTGCCCCTAACTTAGTATTTTTATCTATAACTTTTTTTATTTCATTTATATTGTGTTTTATAATATCTAAATCTACTTCAACGTATGTAGGTCTTAATAATCTCATATTATATCCCCCTAATATTACTTAATTTTTATCAATCTAAATCCCCATTTATTCCCTTTGACTTTTTTATTATATATCATTTTTAGATATTTTTTTTGAAAATAATGCTTATCATATTGCAAAAAATGCCATATGCAATTTATTCCATTTTTATAAATACAATATTGATATAATTAAATTATCATTAAATAGGGGTGATTAAGTGAACAGTTTAACAAACAAAATTAAGAATTTAAAGTCATGGTTAATAGATGTAAGACGTGATTTACATAAAACTCCAGAACTTGGCCTTGAGGAATTTTTAACTAAAGAAAAAATTATAAAATACTTAGAAGAAATAGGTATAGATTATATTACCTACCCTGATCATACAGGGGTTATGGCTTACATTAATAAAAATGCTAAAAATACAGTTGCTATTAGGGCTGATATAGATGCCTTACCTATTCTAGAAACTAATAATAAAAGTTATAAATCTATACATAGTGGTAAAATGCATGCTTGTGGTCATGATGCTCATACTGCAATACTTCTTGGAAGCTGTAAAGTTTTATATGATATGAGAGATGAACTAGATGTAAATGTTAAATTTTTATTCCAACCAGCAGAGGAAACAGTTGGAGGTGCAAAACTTCTAATAAAAGATGGTTGCATGGAAAATCCTAAGGTTGACTACACTATAGGACTTCATGTAATGCCACATATAAATACAGGTATGGTTGAGCTTCAGTATGATTCTATGAATGCTTCAACTGATACAGTTAGTATAACTATAGAAGGTAAACAATGTCACGGAGCTTATCCTCACCAAGGAGTTGATGCAATAGTAGCAGCAGGCCATGTTATATGTTCTCTTCAAAGCATTGTTAGTAGAAATATAGATCCTGTAGATTCTGTAGTATTATCTCTTGGGGTTATAAATGGTGGTATAAAAGAAAATGTTATATGCCCAAAAGTTACAATTGGCGGTACTTTAAGAACTTTAAATCCTGATACGAGAAGATATGCTAAAGAAAGAATAAAAGAAATAGTAGACTTTACTTGTAAAGGGCTTGGTGCTAAAGGTAGTGTTGATATTGAGGAAGGCTATGCACCACTTGTTAATGATAACTTTGTTGTAGATATAGTAAAAGAAAATGCGATAAACTTATTAGGAAAGGATAATGTAGTATTTAGAAAGCATCCTTCTTTAGGTGCAGAAGATTTTTCATTTTTCTTAGAACATTCAAAAGGAGCTTTTTATCATTTGGGGTGTAGAAATCAAGAGAAAAATATTTTATCGCCTTTGCATACTGCTGATTTTGATATAGATGAGGACTGCTTAGAAATAGGGGTTATGCTTCATGTGTTGAACACATTGTCTTTTGCAAAGTTATAGTAATTCTTAAGATACAGTCCGCTCGAGTAAAATACATAAGCTTCCCTCCAAACTAAAATGTCGGTTCAGCTTATGTATTTTACTCTTCGCTCATGGATTATAACGAAATATACTTGCGAGCAATATATTGGCAAAACACTTCAGATACATCCGTTGCTTAAAATTCGCTTTGCTCATAGCGCCAACGATATATCCTTGCTACCGCTTTGAGCAACGTGTTGGCGAAACACTTTGGATATATCCGTTGCTTAAAATGTAGGTTTAGCTTATATATTTTCTTCTTTCAAGGGTTATAAATATCGAAAAATATCAATAAAAAACACTTAAAATTTATTTAGGGGGTAGATTTATGAAAGTTTATATTAGTGCAGATATTGAAGGTACTTGTGGAATTGTTGATTGGGAGGAAACTAATTTGCATGACCCTCAAGCTACATATCATAAGGAACAAATGACTAAGGAAGTTAATGCAGCTTGTTTAGGTGCAAATGATTTAGGTTGTGAGGATATATTTGTAAAGGATGCACATGGAAGTGCAAGAAGTATAAATCCATCAATGTTACCTGAAAATACAAGAATACTTCGTGGGTGGGCTAGAAATCCACACATGATGATGGCTGGTATTGATGAAGGTTTTGATGCTTCAATGTTTATAGGGTATCATAGTGCTGCTTCGGAAGATGGCAATCCACTAGCACATACTATGAATAGTGTTGAATATGATTATATAAAATTAAATGGTATGATACTTTCTGAATTTATTATGAATGCTTATACTTCTATATATTATGGCATACCTGTAGCATTTTTAAGTGGTGATGAAATGCTTTGTGAAAATGCAAAGAAAATTTTCCCTAATATAGTTACAGTTTCCGTTTCAAAGGGTATTGGCAATGGTTCTGTATCAATTCATCCAAATTTAGCTGTAAAAAGAATAAATGAAGGTGTTAAAGAGGCTTTATCTGGTGATTTATCTAGACATATGATAAAATTACCGGAAAAATTTGAAATTGAAATAAGGTTTAGAAATCATTTTAAAGCTTATAGAGCATCTTTTTATCCAGGTGTTGAAAAGTTAGATTCTCAAACTATAAAATTTGTTACTAATGATTATTATGAATTTTTAAGAATGTTTTTATTTATATAATTTATAAATACTTAGTGTATAAAAATAATTATATAAACACAAAATATAGTGAATTTACTTTATAGGAGGTATATCATCAATGGAAAATACATCATTTGAAATAGCCAAAGTAAAGGAAAGTGAAAGGGAAGCAATAGAAAAAGCTGAACGTACATTAAAAGCCGAAACTGGCAAAGACTTTGTCCTTATAGCTTGGGAGAGAAAGTAGTCTCCTTTAAAGTAATTCGCCCTGACAAATTGTCAGGGCTTTAATTTACTTAACCGCTTTTAATTTTGCTATATCTGCCCAGTTGCTTGCTGTTATTACTTCCACATTTGTTATATCTTTTTTTACTGCTTCAACATCACCTTTTATATGTGCTATATCATGTTTTATGTTTTCTTGTTCTGCTTTTATTACATCTACTTTATGTTCTAAAGCCTTTAGTATTTGAGTATTCTCATTTATTTGACTTTCAATTGAATTTATCCTAGTTTCTATTGAACCAATTTTGTTTTCCATTAAATCCATTTTGTTTTCCATTAAACCCATTTTGTTTTCCATTAAACCCATTTTATTTTCCATTGAGTCTAATCTAATTTCCATTCTTTTTTGGCCATCTTGTAATGACTGTAAAATTTCTAGTATTTTACTTTCCATAAAAATCTCCTCCTTTGGTTTTACTAATATTTATATTATAGTCTATTTTTGTCTATTTATAAACTAATTATTATTGTATTTCATTAGGATTATTTTTCCATTGTAATTAAAATTTTTACATATTAAAATACCTGTAGATTTGGTAATTTAACTATCTACAGGTATTTTTTATTTTATTTATTTGCCTCTGCATATATCTTTTCAGCTAAATAATGAATCATGTAATTTGGGAAATTATTATTAGTTAAAATTTCATTAATTAGTCTATCATTTCTATTTTTATTTTTTACAATACCTCTCTTAAAGTGATTCTTAGCAAAAGTACTTAGTTACCTTAAATTTGTATTTATGTATTTTATCTTTTCTATCGTATAACCCTTTAGATGTATGTGCTAAATATTTTATAAGTTGTTCTTGAAATGCCCTTATATATCCTCTAAATCCTTCTTCCATGTATATTTTAGCTTCTACATTATCAATACTATTATACACATTGTTAAAATTTTCTAGTTTCAATACACAATCTTCCATAACAACAAGCATATCTTTTAATCTATTAATATTGTACATATCTATTTTTTTCCTCCATATAAATAAAATACAACTCTCTATCTATTAAAGTTTCATCATAAAACTTATCAAACCAATTTGAAAAATTTTCTCCATATTCAAAGATTATCTCTCCAAATTCAAAGATATTACATAAAAGATATGGACTAGAATCCCTATTTACAACTACTAAATCTACAGGCATATTTAATACATCTTCTAAAAATCTTTCAAACTTTCCTCTTGTTACTAAATCTATATGTGAATTTGTAAACCAAGCTATATCTATATCACTTTCTTCTGTAAAGTATTTTGTTCCGTAGCTTCCAAAAATATATATATCATCAGTTTCTTGACAGTTTAATACACTTATTATAATTTTTTTTATACTATCATCTATTTTTCTCAATTTATACCACTTCATTTTATTTTTGGCATATTTCTTAATTTTAATTATAACATATAAAGTATAACTAAAAATCTATAACAAGTATACATAATGGTCTATATATTATTGTTAAAATACTACAATTTAATCTAGTATCTTTATTTCTTCTAACTTGTTTTTTATTAGGTTAACCTTTATATTATTAACTTAATTTTATTATTTATATATTATAATTGAGCATAAAATCAATTTATCTTCTATATATTTCAAGTGTTGAAGTAATTACCATTTCTTCATATAGGTTTAAATTGCTTTGTTTAAGTTTTGTTATTGCTTCTTCTATTATATTCTTTTTTGTAATTTTGAATGAGCCCTACCTGTGCATATTTTTTGTACTAGTACGAGCTGTATATAAAGAAGGCTACTTTATAAATATAGTATAAAGTAGCCTTCTTTTATTATCTTAAATTAAACTTTTCATTTTCATATACAACTTGATTATTTTCTTCAAGCTCTTTAAGTATTACATAAATAACATCTTTATTTAAAAATACATTTCCATTTTCATTTTTAACTTTTAAATTAATATCCTTGTACTTATCCTTTATATAATCTGTAAGGTTATCTTCCTTTAAAATATTATAATTTTGATCTAAATAAACTTTAAATAACCAAGCCATCGCATTTTCGCTTAAATCAACTACCAACCTATCAAGTAATACATAACTTTCATCATCATTTATAAGCATAAAATCTGGAGTATCGTTTATAAGTTTATCTATATAATCATAATACTTCTTAAATTCCTTCATTTTTGTCTCCTTATTTATTGTTTATTTCAATAGCTTTTTCTATACAAGAAGCCATTTACTTTATAACCAACTACTCTTTGATTTTAATTATTGATAATATTATACTCTGGCTATTTATATACCTCTTTAATTTCACTTAAATTTATATTTTTAAGCTGTTTATCGTAGCTTCTTATTTCAAAAACTTGTGAACTCTTGTTAAATATAAATACTACTTATTGTTTATTATATCTTGAGTACATGCCCTTTAAATACTCAACATAATTTTTTTATCTTCTTCTCCCTATAGATTATATACACTCTCTATCATATCGCCAAATTTAAACTTATATTTATTTATCATTCCATCTTTAGCACAGCATTTTAAGCTATTTAATAATTTAATATTATCCTTAGAGAAGTTATTGTTTTCTTTATAGTAATGTTAAATATTATATTCTTGAACTTCATTTTTATTAAACCCTGTTAGTGTTAATATAGTCATTGATAAAATCAAAATGTTTATAATAATTTTTATTATTTTTTTCAGCATTTTATCATCTCCATAAGTTATATAATGTTATTATATCCTAATATAAAAATAAATTAAAAGACCACTCTAACACTTATAAGAGTAGTCTTATAATTTAATATATTTTATTATGCTATAACAATTGAGAGCAATAATTATAATGTATAGATAATATTTATATATCCCACTTGAATCGAGCTAATTTATATGCAGGTGCATATACTAATATTATAATAAAGATTTGTAAACCTACTAAAATACCCGCTATTATGTAAGGAATGTATCTATATCTACTTATTGATTCAACGGTAATAAATTTACTTAATCCTAATATATTAATAGCTGTAATTAGAGGTAAAAACAATTTTATAGCTGAATCTGTCAATTTACTTGAATTTTCTATAATTTTATTTTCTTTATACATATGTAATTTTCTGAATTCACTTACTTTATTAACTAATTTATTTTGTATTTCTTTTATAGTTTTATCTATTTCTTTAGAAAAAATTACCTCTTCATCTTTTATTGATATAAATTTTATTAAACAATTATCTTTTATAACTACTAACATAAATTCACCAAAATCTATACCATAATAGTTAAAGTTATCTTTCTTTACTATATTCTTGATTAATAACTTAGTTTCTAAATCTACAGGTATTTCATTTTTTTTTATATTTTCAAAATATTTTTTTAATGATACATTAAATATTTCGCTTATATGTGTTTCCGCTATACCTTCAAATATATTTATTTCTTTATATTTGTCTATATTAAGTCTACTAACTTCTTTTTTTAAGTACATATAAAACATTTGAAGTTTATTATTATCATTTAATAAGTCTATCCAATGTAAATCTCCTAGAGATAAGTTTAATGAACTCATAAATATACAATCTTCACTATAACATTTATTTTCTTTTTTTATAACTATATTAAAGTTTACTTCAGTATCGTCTACAATAAAATTTATTATATTTTTTTCATTAATATACTTTGCTACTATATCAATATTATTTATTAAAAATTTTTTATTTATAAAATTTAAAAATACTTCTACCCATTTATCAATATATATATCTACACCATTTTTATTTATTTTAACTACATCATATTCTTTTAATCTTTCTAGATACTTATTTATATTATCATCTAAAGCATTAATAATATTAAATGATACAAAAACTATATTATCTGATTTGATAGTTGATTTTCCAGCAAAATAGGATAGTAATTCATATTCATATTCAACCAACATTTTCTACTCCTTCATCCATAATATATCTATCTATTTCTTCTAAAATATCAATCTCAGTATGCTTTCCTATGTATATCAAATCAGTATATAATTTATTTATAGTTTCTGAATTTATTGCGAATAATTTTGATATTAGTTTTATAGTTTTTGAGTCTAATTCTAAGTTTATGTTTCTTGAATAATTAATTTTAACATTATTTAGTAAACAATAAAAAAATGAATTATTTAATATTGATTTTATATCTATATCTACATTATCTCCTAATTCTTTATAAATAGCTTGATATACTTCGTTGTATAAGCCCTCTATGGTATTCTTTCTTTGTATTGTTGTTCCCACTAACTTATTCTTTGTTTTTTCAAAAACCTCCAAACTATAATCTTTATTTAAGTAATCATAGCGCATTACTTCATTTAAACAACCCATAAATTCATTTATATCAGAATCTGTTAAATTTTTAGACTGTGCTCTTATTTTTGCTTTATTTCCATCAATAGTAATGTTTTTTTCACTATTACTATTCATAGAAATTTTAATAGCCGATAATTTAGATTTTTCATAAAAACCTCTAAGATGCTCATAATATAATGGGTTTTCAGAATTCCCATCAATAATACTAAAATCTACATCCATTAATCCATCTATAGTAAATTTATATTTAGATGCATTATTTTTACTTTGCTTTAATAATACTCTCAATGTCATATCACTTAATATACACTCTTCAATTTTACTTTCACTTCCCATAATAATGTGTGATATATCTGATATTAAGTTATTTTTTATAGATTTTTTATGAGTATAATCACTAAAATCAGTCATTACTACCAATCCCCAATTTAAATATATACGAACTTCAGTATTTAAAACTTGTTCATTAGAACTTCCTTTATAGTAATCTAATTTTTTGCTCCTCAATCTAATATCTACTATTCTTGATTCAATATCAGTAAATTTATCAATTTCAAACTCACTTTCATCATATAAATCAACTCGCTCTGATAGCTTATTTAATTTATTATCTACAGTATTTATATTAATATTGCTATTATCAAATTTATATAATATTGCATTAAAATCAGATTTATCATCCCTATAAAAATTATTATCAATAATATTTTCTATAACTACTTTATTTTCTTTTGATTCTCTATTATATAAATTATATATATTATTGATTATAACTCTTTCATCCTCTCCTAAATCTATTTGAAATATATCTTCTATTTCCAATTTTATATGATATAAATTTTCTTTATTATTCATTGATATTTTTTCCCATATTGTATATTCTCCATGTCTAGTAAAAAACAGTTTTTGCTCTAACATCAACTTCCCCCTTATGTACTAAATATTATTGATAAACTTATTTACTTTGTTAGCTACTGAATTATTTCTTATCTTATCTAATTTATTAATATTTTCTTTTAACATCGCTATGGTATAATCAATTGAACTTACCTTATTAAGAATTTTATCTAATGCTACATCTGCATCATCTAATGTTATTGTTTTTCTACCTGTCCTCTTTAATTCTTCTATTATTTCAAAAACTAATATTGAAATAATATACTTACTATTTTCCTGAATTCGTTCATATCCTTCACTTGAAAGTCGAACTCCAGGTATACCCTCATATATACTAATATCATCTATAATTTTCCTTAGTTTATTTTTATATAATAAATTCTCAACATTATCAACTTCTGATTCTACCTGCTCTAAATCTTGTAAATTCTCATTATTATTAATAAGTTCTAACGTTAATTGTTCTGTTTGCATTTACTTCCCTCTCCTTAATATGTTAGCTATTCTATAAATCTTATTATATATTTAATTTTATTATAAAAACAGAGTTTCTCCAATAATAAATTTAGATATAAGGCTATGTAAAAACATATAGTAGTCGAACTTAAAAAAGTTCGTAAATAGATTCTTCAAGACTCTTGTTAT
>ENA-OWPF01002267-OWPF01002267.1-human-gut-metagenome-genome-assembly--contig:-NODE-2267-length-14104-cov-9.152751_pt1 | contig 14104 bp, 10 predicted proteins | sample MGYA00248261_ERZ651840 | MGnify/ENA primary metagenome ERZ651840 (study PRJEB26924, sample SAMEA4378268) | human gut metagenome | biome: human gut; feature: human-associated habitat; material: faeces... | reverse complement strand
AACTGGCAGATTCATGCACAGACTGTGGATAAAGTTGTCGCGCAGCTCGGTGCACAGGATATTCCGCGCGTAATGGTGTACAACAAGGCGGATAAGTGCGACCCGGACGTCATTCCGTTCATTCGGCCGGATGAGGGCGTGAAGATTTCCGCAAAGAGCGGCGAGGGCATTGACGACCTGCTGACTGCCATCGAAAAGGCGCTCGGCAAGGGTAAGCATAAGGTAAAGCTGTGCATCCCGTACAGCGACGGCGCGGTGCTCGATATGCTGCACCGGGAGGCGCAGATTGACTCGACCGACTATGCCGCGGAAGGCACGATTGTCGAGGCGGTCGTGGATGATAAGACCTACGGCAGAGTTTCGACTTATATAATGGAAGATTGAGAATGGAGAATGTCGCTATCCTTGCGCGAGTTCCGTCCGCGTTGCGACAATGTGCGGCGCTCTGTGCCGAATTAAATCATCGCGCTCTGCGCGATACCTTAATTCTCAATTCTCCATTCTCAATTCTCCATTTTCAAAAAGTTCTGCATAATGGTTGTTCCCTGCGGTGTCAAGATGGATTCCGGATGAAACTGCACACCGTAAATCGGCATGGTCTTATGCCGCACAGCCATGATCTCTCCTCTTTCATCGCAGGAGATGACTTTCAAACACTCCGGCAGGCTGTCCGGTGCAGCGACCAGAGAATGATAGCGCGCTACCATGGTCTTTTTTGCCAGACCCTTGAACAGCGGCTCGTCGGTATCCACCTCGACGATGCTCTGCTTGCCGTGCATGAGCTGCTGCGCGTGCTCAATTCTGCCGCCGAACGCTTCGCAGATGGCCTGATGACCGAGGCAGACACCCAGAATGCTTTTGGTCGGAGCATATCTTTTAATAATAGGTAATAGCAGTCCGGCCTCTTCGGGTATGCCCGGTCCGGGAGACAGGATGATTTTATCAAATCGGTCTACTTCATCAAGCTCTATCTGGTCGTTGCGAACTACTTCTACATCTGTAGCCCCTAATTCTTTCACTGCGTGCAGTAGGTTATAAGTGAAAGAGTCGTAGTTATCTAAAAGTAATATTTTCATTTTTATTGTCATTGTAAAATGGTTGTTCAAATACTATCTCTGCTTTCAATTTTTTAATTTGACAGCTAAATCAATCGCCTTTTTCAGTGCTCCCAGTTTGTTGTTCACCTCTTGCAGTTCATATTCATCCTGACTGCGTGCTACAATACCTCCTCCGGCTTGGAACCAGAGTTCATTGTTGCGGCTTACAAAAGTACGGATAGTGATAGCCTGATTTAATTCGCCGTTCAATCCGATAAAACCGATACAGCCACCATAGGCTCCACGATTATGTGGTTCGATTTCGCTGATTAACTGCATAGCGCGTACTTTGGGAGCACCGCTTAATGTGCCGGCAGGAAACGCATCAATAAACGTTTTTATTTTATCTGCGCCCTCATTCAACATACCGCTGACACGGCTTACCAGGTGAATGACATGACTATAATATTGTGGTTCCTTATAGAATAGTACGCGTACATCATGACAATTACGGGAAAGGTCGTTTCTGGCAAGATCAACCAGCATGACATGCTCTGCATTTTCTTTAGGGTCAGCCAATAAAGCTTCTGTCAGTTCCCGGTCTTTTACTACATCTCCGGTACGGCGGGTAGTTCCGGCAATCGGATCGATGTAAGCACGACCATCTTCGATTTTGCAATGTGTTTCCGGTGAAGAACCGAAGATGCGGTATCCTCCGAAATCGAAGTAGAAAAGATAAGGAGAAGGATTGATGCTGCGGAGTGCGCGGTACACTTTGAAATCATCTCCGGCATAAGGTTGGATAAATCTTCTGGAAAGTACGATTTGGAAAACATCTCCACGCATACAGTGCGCGATTCCTTTGCGGACATTGGCTTTATGCTCCTCGTCGGTGATAGGGCTAGTAACGGGACCTGTTACAGAGAAGTTGTAAGAAGCATAATTCCGGTTTTCGATGGCTGCTTCCAGTTCCGGTAAGCCGCTTTCTTCTCCTTCGGACAACATTTCAACGAGTGTCAATTCATTTTTGAAATGATTGAAAACAATGACATACTTATATAATATGTATAGCAAATCCGGAGCGTCATTTTGCTCATCGTGACTTTCTTTCACCGGGATGTGCTCGAAGTATTTCACAGCGTTGAACGTCGTGTATCCGTAAAGTCCACATACATTCTTATTATCCCCGGTCACCTGGAATTGATTGATAAACCGGTTCATGGCCTTTTCTACATGGAAGGTTTTTGTCAGGGGTTCTTCCGTGCGGCTGTTATCGGGATAGTTGGAAGTGACAATGCCGCCATTTATACCGATACTTGCCAGGGGACAGAGGGCTATAAATGACAAGGAATTTTCTCCGGCATGATAGTCGGAACTTTCCATTAATGCAGATTGCGGATACATGTCGCGCACTTTCAGGTAAATGCTGACAGGAGTATGCATATCTCCGAGCACTTGTTTGCTATGAGTTGTATAATTAAATGTTTTCATTTCTATAATTGCTTGATTATTGATTACGAATGATGGTTTACTAATTACTTATTGCTGTTCATTAAACGATAAATAGGTTTCAATATCTTTGTCTCCTCGTCCTGAAACAGTCAATACAACGATATCTTCCGGTTTGAACTTCAATTTTCTCAAAGCTCCTAATGCATGGGCGGATTCCAGTGCAGGGATAATACCTTCGAGTTTAGTCAGTTCGTAAGCGGCTTCTATTGCTTCGTCGTCATTGATTGCCAAAACGTTGGCACGTCTTTGTGCGGCAAGATTGGCGTGTATCGGACCAATGCCCGGATAATCCAGTCCGGCGGAAATCGAGTAAGGCTCTTCAATCTGTCCGTCTTCGTTTTGGATGACGTAAGTACGCGCTCCGTGGATAATTCCCATTTTACCGAGTTGGATGGTGGCGGCGGTCATTCCGGTTTCTATTCCTTTACCTCCGGCTTCCGCCAGAATGATGCCTACCCGTTCATCATTGATATAATGATAAATCGTTCCGGCAGCATTACTTCCTCCTCCAACGCAGGCTATCAGATAATCCGGATAGTCACGTCCTTCTTTTTCTTGCAGTTGTTTTTTTATTTCTTCGCTGATAACAGATTGCAGGCGTGCCACCATATCAGGATAAGGATGAGGGCCTACGGTAGAGCCGATAATATAATAAGTGTCGGCAGGATGGCAACACCAGTCGCGGATCGCTTCGTTGGTTGCGTCTTTCAAGGTCATGTTTCCGGAAGTAACGGGAATAACGGTAGCTCCCAGCATTTTCATTTTCTCCACATTGATATGTTGGCGTTCTACATCCGTCTTTCCCATATAAACGATACATTCCATATCCATCAACGCACATACGGTAGCTGTTGCTACTCCATGTTGTCCGGCTCCGGTTTCGGCGATGATGCGTTTCTTTCCCATGCGGCGTGCCAGCAAGATTTGTCCGATGGTGTTGTTGATTTTGTGTGCACCGGTATGATTCAGGTCTTCCCGTTTCAGATACAACTTGCAACCATACTTTTCGGAAAGGCGTTTTGCCAGATAGAGTGGGGAAGGACGTCCTACGTAGTCGCGTAATAACTGCTCAAATTCCTTTTTAAATTCTTCGCTTTCAATCACTTCGAGGTACTTGTTCGTCAGTTCCTCAACACATTTGTGGAGGATTTCCGGTACATAAGCACCACCGAATTCTCCGTAATAGCCATCCTGGTCAACTAAAAAACTTTTCATAATCCTATCTATTTTTTATGTTATTATCTAAATCTGTTCGAAAATGGGCAAATAAAAAGAGCCCTGTCGCAACTTGCGACAGGGCTCTTTCAAATCTGTTATATCTTTAATGAGGTATATACATACGAGCACTGCTCCCTTACGACTGTCGGAGTTGTAACGGGTGCCACCACCAATATGTATTTACTAACATTGTTCTCATTGTCTTTTGTAATTTTATGAGGGCAAATATAGACACTTTGTTTGAAACAGCAAACAAAAAATGACTTTTTTTCTCTTTTGCCTTCATTTTTCTGATATAGAACAATTTTCAACCTGAACTGTTCTTATAAATATTGAATATTTAAACAAAAACAATTATGAAACAGAGAAAAGTTTTAGTAGGTATCGCTATTGCCATTTTCATTATATTATTATTGTATTGGTTATTGGTAGCAGAGGATATGAAACCCTGGTTGTCGGCTATGGTTCCTTCCGTGGCACAACAATTCTTCGCTTGATTCTGACAGGGTTCGGATAAATCATATATCTTTGCAAGGATAGTGACTAATAACCAAAATAATAACAATAGACTAAGATATGGAAAATTTTATTTTTCAAAATCCCGTGAAACTGATAATGGGAAAAGGGATGATTGCTCGGTTGGCTAAAGAAATACCGTCCGACAAGCGTATTATGATTACTTTTGGCGGTGGAAGCGTGAAGAAAAACGGAGTGTACGATCAGGTAAAGGAAGCATTGAAGAATCATTTTACAGTAGAATTCTGGGGAATCGAACCCAATCCTGCCATTGAAACTCTCCGTAAAGCTATTGCTTTGGGAAAAGAAGAGAAAGTAGATTATCTGCTGGCTGTTGGTGGTGGTTCCGTTATTGACGGTACGAAATTGATTTCCGCAGGAATCCTGTATGATGGTGATGCCTGGGATTTAGTACTTGCCGGACGTCCAGTCACTCATACTGTACCTCTTGCCACTGTATTGACTTTGCCCGCTACCGGTTCGGAGATGAATAACGGGGCAGTTATTTCCCGTCGTGAAACAAAAGAGAAATATCCTTTTTATGCTAACTATCCAATCTTCTCTATTCTTGACCCGGAAGTAACTTTTACCTTGCCTCCTCATCAGGTGGCCTGTGGTTTGGCTGATACCTTTGTTCATGTGATGGAGCAATATATGACTACTCCCGGGCAGAGCCGCATTATGGATCGTTGGGCGGAAGGCATTTTACAAACTTTGGTAGAAATAGCTCCGAAAATCCGTGAAAACCAGCATGATTATCAACTGATGGCTGATTTTATGCTTTCGGCTACAATGGCATTGAATGGATTTATTGCTATGGGAGTGTCGCAAGACTGGGCAACTCACATGATTGGTCATGAAATTACTGCTTTGCACGGATTGACACATGGTCATACGTTAGCCATTGTTCTTCCTGCCACTTTACAGGTGCTTCATGAAGAAAAAGGAGATAAACTTTTGCAGTATGGTGAAAGAGTCTGGGGAATTACTTCCGGTACGCGAGAAGAACGGATTGATGAAGCGATTTGTCATACCGAAGAGTTCTTTCGTTCGCTTGGGCTGACTACACGTTTGCATGAAGAGAACATCGGACAGGATACTATTCTGGAAATCGAACACCGATTCAATGAACGTGGTGCTAAATATGGAGAGAATGGAAATGTAACGGGTGCTGTTGCCCGCAGGATATTAGAGACTGCACTTTAAGCATACTCTTACATTAAAAATATAGGATAAAGAGGATATTGGAACATACTTTTCACAATATCCTCTTTTCTTTTTATTATTTCTCAATTTTCTCTGACCTTGGAATTCTGAACCAGAAGCGAGAGCCTTCTCCTTCTTTAGATTCCACTCCGATAACCCCGCCCAGTCTTTCTACTATGACACGGCAGATGGCTAGTCCGAGTCCTGTCCCTTTAATAAAGGAGTTCAGTTTGACGAAGCGCTCAAACACTTTATCTATCTTGTCAGCAGGAATTCCGATACCTGTATCTTTTACATAAAAGTATATTTCATCTTTGGCTTCTTCAATCCGGTATCCCATTTCGATAGAACCTTTAGGGGTGAATTTCAAAGCATTATTTGTAAAGTTGATGATAACCTGTGATAGACGTATGCGGTCGGTATACATCATGCATTGATCTGCTTTCTCTGTGAATAAGATTTGAATGTCTGGGGAAGAATTCTTTTCTTGCATTTGTCTGCAAATACCTTCCATCAATTCGTTGATATCAGTCTGTGCAAATGTGAATTCCATAGTACCGGCTTCAATTTTAGAAAGATCGAGGATGTCGTCTATTAGTTGCAATAATAAGATATTGTTGCTGGAGATGATTTTTACAAATTCTTTTCTCTCTTCCTCTTCCTCCGTTTGGCAAACCATTTCGGAGAATCCTACAATCGCATTTAGCGGGGTTCGTATTTCATGGCTCATATTAGCGAGAAAGGCAGATTTGAGCCGATTGGATTCTTCGGCTTTTTCCTTTGCTTCCTGCAGCATTTTGTCCATCTTTAATTTTTCAGTGATGTTTTCAAAACGAAGTAATCCTCCAATAATTTCAGTTTCCTTTTCATCGCCGAATACAGGTGTTGCGGTCACTTCAAAATCTACATCGTCTACTCTGATGGTATGCCGGATAATTTTGCCCTGTTCGATAGCTTTCTTGAAAGCACATTGTCCACACGGTTCATTACGAAGTGCACTGGTCTGATAGCAAATTTTTCCCGGTATGTATCGTCTGCCTTTTACCAGGCTGGCTATTTGTCTTGTTTCCTCCCATTGTACCCGGTAATTTTTATCAATATAGATAAGGCCGAAGTCGATACTTTTTAGAGCTAGTTTTTGCTTCTTCAATGCTTTTTCCAGTTCTTCCTTGGCGGCAACTAATTCTCTTTCATAATTCTTGAGTTGTGTGATATCCCACCGGGTTGCCAACAGCCATTTCTTTTCTCCTTCCCATGAAATAATAGATTTAACGGCAATAGTATCATGGGTGATTCCATCGGGAGTGGTGTATTTCTCTTCTTTGCGATATACTTTGCCTGCTTGTATGAGTTCTTTGTCGATATGCCGGTATTTTTCACCTCTTTCTTCTCCGTAAATTTCATAATCAGTATGTCCGATGGCCTCTTCACTGCTAATGCCGGATTGAGCGGCTGATTCTTTATTCCAGTAATAGTATCGGAAATCGTTTGTAATATCTTTTACAAAGATGGGGAAAGGAAGGTTATCGAGAATATCAAAGGAGAAACGGTAGGAATGATTGGTCTTTTTAATCGTTTTTTGCAATTTTCGGATTCTATATAGTAAGATGCTGATGACAAGGAGCAAAATAACTACTAGTAAATAATTATAACCCCAATGAACTTCGTTAATCCAATAATTTAACAAATAATTGTTTGCCATAAAATGTTTGATATAAATGAGGTGTAAAGATATGAATTGTTCTTTAACTTTCAAAAAATAATACATAAATATATTGTCTTTCAACATTATATTGTGAGACTGTAATTATATGCGATGAAGAAATAGTGGAGGTATGGTGTCTTGTAGTTCTTGTATAGTATCATATTTTGCTTGATTTCGAGTCTTTTTTCAGAAAGAAAATGTATTAAAATATTAAATGATGTCTCATGAACTAAAATCATTTCTAGTTTGTTTTAATAACGCTGGAGTATTTTCTATTTTTGTTCACCTAAATAAGTTTTGATAGAGTCAAAATAAAACAATCATTTAATTACGTATGCTAATAACCATTATTATTCTCGTTCTTTCGGCTGTCTTTTTCGTGAACGGCAAGGTTCGTTCGGATATTGTGGCACTGTGTGCACTGATAGCCTTACTTATTTTTCAGATATTAACTCCTGATGAAGCACTTTCCGGTTTTTCTAATTCGGTAGTCATTATGATGATCGGATTGTTTGTAGTGGGAGGGGCTATCTTTCAAACGGGATTGGCAAAGATGATTAGTTCCCGTATTCTTAAACTTGCGGGAACCAGTGAGATCCGGTTATTTCTGTTGGTGATGTTGGTGACTTCGGCCATTGGTGCGTTTGTCAGTAACACAGGAACGGTGGCACTGATGCTTCCTATTGTTGTCAGTCTGGCAATGAGTGCCGGTATGAATCCGAGCAGGCTGTTGATGCCGTTGGCTTTTGCAAGTAGTATGGGAGGTATGATGACTTTAATCGGTACTCCGCCGAACCTTGTGATACAAAATACGTTGACTTCTGCCGGACTTGAACCGCTTTCCTTCTTCTCTTTCCTGCCTGTCGGCATTGTCTGTGTGATTGTCGGTACGCTGGTATTGATGCCACTTAGCAAATGGTTTCTTTCTAAAAAAGGCCAGAAAGATGATAATAAACGTTCGGGTAAGTCACTGAAACAGTTGGTAAATGAATATGGACTTTCTAGCAATCTGTTTCGTTTGCAGGTAATAAAAGATTCCCGGCTTTTGGGCAAGACGATTATTGACTTGGATATTCGTCGCAAATATGGTTTGAATATCATGGAAGTGCGTCGTGGTGATGCATCGCAACATCGTTTTCTGAAAACGATTACCCAGAAGTTTGCTGCACCGGACACGATGTTGCAAGCCGAGGATATTTTGTATGTGACAGGAGAATTTGATAAGGTACAGCTTTTTGCAGAAGATTTCCTGCTAGAGATTTTAGGTGACCATGCAACGGAAGAAACTCAAAGCGCAACTAACTCTCTGGATTTTTATGACATCGGTATTGCTGAAATAGTGTTGATGCCAGCTTCTAATTTGATAAACCAAACAATTAAGGAAGCCGGTTTTCGTGATAAGTTTAATGTGAACGTATTAGGAATCCGTCGTAAAAAGGAATACTTGTTGCAGGATTTGGGAAATGAGCGGATTCATAGTGGTGATGTGCTTCTGGTTCAGGGAACGTGGAATAATATAGCTCGTCTTAGCAAGGAAGATTCTGATTGGGTTGTTTTGGGACAACCTTTGGCGGAAGCGGCTAAAGTTACATTAGATTATAAAGCTCCGGTAGCGGCTGCTATTATGGTATTAATGGTAGTAATGATGGTATTCGATTTTATTCCGGTTGCTCCGGTTACAGCCGTTATGATAGCGGGTATATTGATGGTATTAACCGGATGTTTCCGTAATGTAGAAGCAGCTTATAAAACGATCAACTGGGAGAGTATTGTATTGATTGCAGCTATGCTTCCTATGTCTCTGGCATTGGAGAAAACGGGAGCTTCGGAATACATTTCCAATACGCTGGTTAACGGCTTGGGATCATACGGACCTGTTGCGTTGATGGCAGGTATTTACTTTACGACTTCGTTGATGACGATGTTTATCAGCAATACAGCTACGGCTGTCTTACTCGCACCGATTGCTCTGCAAAGTGCCATACAGATCGGAGTAAGTCCGGTTCCCTTCTTGTTTGCTGTGACGGTAGGTGCAAGTATGTGTTTCGCTTCTCCATTCTCTACACCGCCTAACGCCCTGGTGATGCCTGCCGGTCAATATACTTTTATGGATTATGTAAAAGTAGGATTGCCGTTGCAGATTATTATGGGAATCGTGATGATTTTTGTATTACCATTGATTTTCCCCTTTTAGTTTTTAATTTTTATCCTTTTAATAAGGAGATGAAAGAGCTCGGTATTTTGTAGTTGTAGTGCTTTGTAACACTGGATCTTTGTCGTTTAATTGAGAGTTGCATAGAATCTGCAACTCTTTTTTTTGATTGCATATTGCATATTTGTACTTCTAAGCTTTTAATATTCAATAATGTAATAGGTCGTTTTTTATTGGGAGTAATTAAAGCCTTATCTTTTAAAAGATGTTAACCGTAGGTCGAAAAATACAACTTTATCCGTTTCTTATTTGTAAATACAACTATCTTTGTACATTCATTGCTGATTGTTGATTCGTAATGATTTTTATTTTTTGTGCAAATAAAGCAAACTTAAGTATTTAAAGATTATGAAACAAAGCATTGTAAAAATCTTCACTTTTTCGTTGTTAGTATCTTCTATCAGTTTTATTAGTTGCGTTGATAATGAGAAAAATCTGTTTAATGCAGATCAACTGAAACAAATTTACGAAGAAACTTTTCCTGTAAAAAACATCGACTCTGATGGTGATTGGACAATGTCACGAAGTGTAACGGCACATGTGTCAATCAATGGGGATCAAGGAGTAGATTATAAGATACAGATATTTGATGCCGATCCATTAAGCCCGGAAAGTACAGCAAAACTCTTAGCGGAAGGAACTGTCACTCAAAGTATGACTTTGGATGTGGTGATGGATTGCGCAACATCTCTTGATAAAGTGTTTGTTGCGCGTATAGATGAACACAAACGTTATCTGGTCCAACCGACAGCGATTGAAAATGGTACAGTGACAGCGCACTTTGGAGACAAAGGTACGCCAACACGTTCTATATCACGAGCTGTGACGACTAGTATACCAGTCATGGAAGCTCCTTATACAGCCGATTTTATTAGTGCTAAAAAGGCAATTTCTACTGTCATTCAGGCTAATTGGGATCTTTCTGCAAAGTCTGGCTGGGGTGGAAGTTATGGTCAATTTCCTGTTTTTACAGAAAGTGAGCGTTGGTTTAAGATTCAGGAAGGAACTTTTAAAGCTGGATTTAGTGCAACTGGAAATAGAGATGGAGAAATAAGTGCTGTGAAAGTAATCGTTCCTCAAGGAAGCACATGGGTTATAGAGAATAGTAATCAATTTTCTGATATTACAGAAATTATCGTTGAGAATGGTGGAAAGATAGAGATTGCTAAAAATGGGAGTCTGATATTAACGCGGGCTTCTTATATAACTGTGATGCAGGGAGGAAGTATTGTTGGTGACAGAGGTATTCAGATAACAAATAGTTCGGCTGGGCGTACAAACTATAATGCGGGTACGATTGATTGTGACTTTTTGAAAATTGATGGAAGTGGAAACGGAGTTGATTTTGTAAATTATGGAACACTTAAACTGAATTCTTATAATGCTTCTACAAATGGTACGACATTGATAAATCATGGAACCATTGAAGTCGAAAATATAGATGGCAACAATAATACTAATATTAAAAACGGTTGTTATCTGAAAGCTGGAAAATTACAATTTGGTACGCTTGTTATGGGAAATACTTCCGAAGCTATTTGCAAAGAATTGACGGGTAATGGAAATGATAATAATATCGTGATGGAAGCACAATCCATGTTGACTTGTACGGGCAAAGCTAATTTATTCAGAACAGTTACCGGTCCGACACAAGGAACTGCCTTATTAAGAATTCACGAAATAGATAATACTTCCGGTCTGGCTCAATCTGCTTCTAAAGTAAGTAATAATATCATTTGTGAAATAACAGATCAAACATATAAAGGCGAAGCACATTATAACTGGTCTCCTTTTGCATGGCTAGTAAATAAGGGATTACAGCAAGGTGCTACCTATTGTAATCCGGGCAAAGCAGAATTTATACTTCCTGCTGACGGTGACTGTGTTAAAGAAGGGTATAACTCTGATGAAAAACCGGATGATGTAGAAATTCGATATGCAGTTTATTCTTATGCTTTCGAAGATAACTATCCGAAAGCAGGAGATTACGATTTCAATGATATTGTGTTGAATGTAACTTTGCCTGCAGCCGGTAATGATGTGAAAGAACTAAAATATAAAATTGACCTTCGGGCAGTTGGTGCCGTGAAACAATTAGGTGCTGGTTTGAGAATACGAGGAATAGACAAAAATAATGTGGAAGAGATAAGTTTTGGTGCAGGCGCTGCTCAACGTACCGGCTCATTAAATTCTGGTATATTTGAAAATGCATCTTATGAAGCCAATGGCAATGAACTTGTGATTCCTTTATTTGGAGACGCACATTATGTATATGGATATACAGGAGCACAACGCCCCATGTTGAATACTGGGAATGCTAGCACTCCTCTTACAGATATATATACTCTTGAAGTGAACGTCAAACTTAAAAATGAAATATCCGTCCCTAGTGTGACAGATGGTTTAGACTTCTTCATTGCTTATCAGGGGATAGGTCAAAAGAGAACAGAAATCCATTTGACTCATTTTAATTCGGCTACGGCGAATGGACAATTGGCGGATAATGAGGTGCTTGAGGTAATCAAGGCAGTTAATAATACATGGGCTTTGTGTGTTCCTGATAAATTTGCTTATCCAACAGAAACAACAGTGATAACGAACGCATATTCTAAATTTGCAGATTGGGCACACGATCAGAGCTCAACTACTGATTGGTATAAGACAGTTAGTAGTGATAAAGTGATTCAGTACTAAAACTATTAAAGAGAAATATTGCAAACAGTTTTATTCGAAAAGAACTTGTGTGCATTGATTATGGGGAGATTGTAGGAAGTAAGTGCTGCCTTAATGCTCCCCTTTTTTATGTAATTACCCATTCGATGACAAAGTAAATACATAAAGTTTTAGAATCTCTGATTATTCTGACGATTGTTCGTGTAATCAAGGGTTTTGCTATCTCTCATGTTCTATCATTCTTCTCTATTAGCAGGAAAATCCCCATGATTTATTGAAAAACAATGCCTTTATTGCGTAAAGCATCGCATATTTACATCAAAAGCGCCGCTATATTTGTAAAAAACATAAGGATAAAGTAAGTAAAAGATGCGGATAATGTCATCAAAAGCTATGGATGAAGTAAACAAACCATTGGGATAGTGTCGCTATATCGTAAATGTTGTTAGAATTTCCTACTTTCTTTCCATTGATTTTTCTATTTGGGGCTTTGATAATGGTAAAAAGAAAAAAGTAAAAGGGAACTTTATTAGTACATGTGATGCCCGTTTGATTGTAGAAATGCTGTGCGCGTATTAAAATGTATATATATCATGCTTAATTGTAGAATAGTGAATTGAATAAAGCCCTCTACAGTGGCAGAAAAATTTTACTTCAGCCAAAGGGAGGAAAGAAGCGATCCCTGATAGATTAAGAATTACAAAGTGTCAGTAGTATCTTTTTGTAAATTCAAATTTCTCATGTTGAATGTTTTGTAACTGCAAAGATACGAAGAATGGTAACTATATTGAATGATAGTTGCTTAATATCATAGCAGGACCGAGCTCCAGAGATGTACAAATCAGGCGATTTAGGTTATTCAACCTTAATTCGCTTTTTTCTGCATCACTACTATCTGATTAAACCGTTTTTGTGACGGAGTACCAACTACAATTTCTTTTGGAGGAAATCGCTTGTCGAACTCATTAGCAGCAGATTTATCAATCTGATATATTTTATCTTCTATATAACGGCCTTTTACATTGGCTAAAGCATTATCATATAATTCACAAACATGAAGAGCAGTAGCATACATATTGTCTTCAGTGCGAATCCCTAATGTTTCGGCAGGAATGAATCCTTGTCGGAGATAATAATCCGGGTCACCACAAAGTAAAATAGCACGAAATCCCATTTCGGAAGCTAATTTTTTGGTAAGTGCAATCATTCTTCCTCCGATACCTTGCTGTTGGTATTCGGGGAGGACAGAAATGGGCCCCAGGCTCAAAACCTCATATTGGTTACCGTCATCTGCCATGATAAATGATTTGAGGCAGACAACATTACCGACAATCTTGTTATTATGTTCTGCAACAATATCGAGCTCCGGCACAAACTTAGGATGGTTACGCATAATATGAAGGAGGTAATGTTCGTCACATCCCGGAGAATAATGATTCCAGAATGCTTCCCGTGTAATGTTTTCGGTTTCATGATAATCCGAAGATTGCTCAATTCTAAGTTTTATATCCATATTGTTTCAAATATATAGTTGCACAAATATAAAGAACAAAATCCGAATACCTAACTCTTTTAAAGATGAATCTATACATTATAGCAAGATGAGACAAAAACTCCCGATACTAGTATATCCAGACTTAGTATCAGGAGTTTTTTATATATTCATTCATCGAGATTGCGGAGAATCAGGCCTGTTCATGTTTTGCGTGTATAAGCTGTCTATAATACCGTCGGACAGTCCGATGGTAGGTACAATAATTCCGGTAGCTTTTACATGAGTAGCTATCTCGAGAAATATCTCTGCAGCAGGAACAATAACATCGGCCCGGTCCGGTTTCAACTTATATTGCTTAATACGTTGTTCGGTAGAGAGGGCTTTTAATGTTTCATATATATCTTGCAGTGATTCGATGGGTAGGAGAGACGCTTTTTTGTCTTTCTTGTCCGCTAAACGAAATAACTTATTAATATTTCCTCCCGAACCGATGATGCTGATAGGGGTATATTCTGTGGCAAGCCCTATCA
>ENA-OWPF01002265-OWPF01002265.1-human-gut-metagenome-genome-assembly--contig:-NODE-2265-length-14109-cov-4.496015_pt1 | contig 14109 bp, 10 predicted proteins | sample MGYA00248261_ERZ651840 | MGnify/ENA primary metagenome ERZ651840 (study PRJEB26924, sample SAMEA4378268) | human gut metagenome | biome: human gut; feature: human-associated habitat; material: faeces... | reverse complement strand
TTCTTGGGCGAGGACTCACACCGCCACGGGTCCACAACCTCGTGCGCCATCTGCCGGTAGAGACTGCTGTCCGTGCAACCGTAGAGCGTCACCAGCAACAAGGCACGGGATTGCGGAGCTTTCACCACCGGGAGCATACCACGCATCGTGTCATGTAAACGTGTGAACTCCTCCTCATCGCCCAACAACTTGTAGGCAGAAAGAAGCAATGAGTAGATCTTGCAACGCATCACGTCCGTCTCCGCACGGAGCGAACCGTAGGATCTCAACACCTCAAGGGCCAAGCGGGTATCCTCCTCTGATACGCTGCCGGAGGCATGGTAACGTCCCAAGGCATCGTGCAAGCCCTCCCGCAGGCGATCGTTGTCCAGATGGGTATAGGCGTGCTTGCCCTTGGTGTTCAGCTCGATCAGCTCATACTCGCCCGGCTTCACCTCCAACAAGGGGACCCACATGCAATCGAGGATACGCGCCATCACATCTTTATGCCCGCCACCCGGCTGGATCACCACCTCCGCCTCCATACCGGTAAAATAACCGGACGTGATACGCACGCGATCACCTTTTAGCAGGCGATTGCTGTCCGGCACATACACCGGAAGCTCGTTGGAATAAGATTCCGCCACCCAACGCAAGTTTCCCATCTCACTATCCGAGAGATAAGGGAAATGAGTCATGCCTCCGGAAGAGACCCGGGGAAGGAAATTGTATAGGGGAAGCGTGCGCTTCATCTGGAAGATCTCCTCCACCGAGGACCGGATAAACACGTAGTTGAACAGCAGGGGCCGCTTCGTGTTGACCATCTTGCCATCCACTTTCCTCACCTCCACATAGGAGGGGGCGAAATACTCGAACAACGTCTCCCCACGACGCTCGCGCCGGGAAAGCTCGGCATCCAAGCTTTTAGCGGGGCTGATCCTGTCGCGTCGTGCCACACCCGTAGTAGGAAGCGTGAGCACGTACCAGCGTACAGTCTTCAGGTCATGACGCTTGCCAACCCGCGCCGTACCCCTCTCCGAGCGACCGTCTCTCAAAACATTCATCATTATGATTATCTTTTCCTAAGATTATATCAAGATCTCCACTCAAGCCTCACGACAATTCAAAGCCCTACCAAGAGCGCCCTATTTACTCCTGATAAACAACACTTTATGTTTTTAAAAATGGCTTTTCTGAAAATCACCATCGGTTGAAATATTAAGCTACTTGGGAAGTAGCGTAAAACAGGAACACGGAGCACACGGAATACACGGATTTCACGGATAGGGAATACGGAATGAAAGCACTTTTCCGTGTATTCCGTGTGCTCCGTGTTCCAACTCATAATAAAATGTGATTATCGGCAAAAGGAGATTCCTTTCGCCTACATCGTCATGCCCATACAGGAAGGATTAAAGCAAAATCAGAAAGGCATGCCGCTTATGCAGAACGGAAATGAGACTACCGACAAGCCAAAAAGGAAATGTTTCCCTTTAAAAACTTGTTTCTCGATACTTTTTGGCTATATTCGCGCCGTGAAAGAATACGCTACTTCCCAAGTAGCAAGCCTCTTACCCCACTTTGGGTATCGGTTTACACACGCTCTCAAAACAATTCCGGTTCACCTTCGATAAACGTTCCAACGAGAAGCTCTTCAAATAGATCTGTGTTGTCTTAATAGACTTATGCCCCAACAACTCACTGATAACCTCGATCGATACATCTTGTTCCTTCAAGAACGAGGCGAATGAATGACGGATCGTATATGAGGTGACCGGAAGCGTAACGCCTGTCGATCTCGCCAACAACTTCAAGTCACGGTTAAAGCGGGACAAGGTCCTGTTATATTCTTTGTAGGCCGCCTCACCGGTTCTCCTTCCACTCAAAAAAGGAAATAAATAAAGGGATTCCTTTGCCGTACAAGCGGACAACTCATCCAACAGCCGCAACGCCCCGGAGGGAATCTCCAGCTGTATGAGAGACCCGCTCTTTTGTCGGTGATACTGCAATATCCCATCCCGGATATTCTCCCATTTCAAATGCGTGAGATCCACAAACGCTATCCCGCTGAACGCGAACATCAACCGAACGGTCAACTGTACACGCCGCAAGGACGGATCCCCCAACGGGGCGTTAAACATACGCTCCAGCATCTCTCGCGGCAACGCCTTCTTCCGCTTGCTCTCAACGCCCGTGAAGACATCTTTGAACAGGTTGGGTACAAAGGGAGCCTCGTTCGCCTCCACGGCCAAGTTATAAATGTGACGAATCCGACGCATATAGGTAGACACCGTATTCAACGAACGGCCCTTGTCCAACAACCATGACTGATAGCACAAAAGCCTGTTCCTATTAATATAGGCATAAGGAATCGCCTCCATACCGCAAAAGCACTTGAACGAGTTCAAGGCATCTTGATAACTCTTCGCCGTGGAATACCGTTTTTTCTCACGCAGACAAGCCATGTAGATGGACAGGCCCATAACAAAATCTTCTTCTTTTTTCATATCTTCTCCTTAATAAAAAAGCCAAAAATACTACCTTTGTACACTATTAATTAAGTAAACCATATTTAGAGTAAAAACATTACCATGAAGAGATTTTGGAGTATTCCACTTATGCTCATGCTATTCGCATGCCAAACTCCCAAAGAGAGTAGAGAGGAATTATCGCTTGCCGGTTGCTGGGAATTACGATTGGATTCAACAGATGTCACCGAGCAAGTTCAATTACCGGGTACCACGGACACCAACCAAAAAGGATACCCTAACAATGATAAGGAGGAGACAACTCATTTGTCTAGGCCCTTCCGCTATCAAGGTAAGGCTTGGTATCAGAAAGAGATCACGATTCCGGAGAACTGGGAAGGCAAGAGCATTTGGTTAATCTTGGAGCGAACAAAACCGACCCAAATATGGGTAGATAGCATATATGTCGGTTCATCCGACCATATTTCCACCCCTCAAGAATACGATCTGTCCACATATCTCCGGGCTGGGAAGCATCACTTGACTATTCTAGTCGATAACGGTTTGAGCGTTCCACCCCAATTATTGGACAATTCACACGCTTATACGGAATCCACGCAGACAAACTGGAACGGTATTATCGGAGACCTGAAATTGGAAGCCCGTCCACAATTCCATATCCGCCGGATACAAGTATATCCACATGCGGATCAAAAAACGGTGGACGTAAAAATAAAGCTTTCAAATCCATTCGAGCAAATGATCGTAGCCGCCGTTCAAATAGAGATGGAGGCTTTCAACACAGGCTTAGAGCACCATATCCAATTCAATAAGAATATCGTAGTTCAACAAGACGAGATCATATTCCAAATACCGATGGGTGATGACGCCTTGGAATGGAGCGAGTTCTCCCCTACCCTGTATCGCTTGACCGCGAACATCCAAGGAGAGAATATCCAAGATAGCCAAAGTACTACTTTCGGATTAAGAGATTTCAAAGCAGAAGGAACACAATTCAACATCAACGGATTGACCACCTTCCTTCGTGGAAAACACGATGCTTGCGTATTTCCGCTTACAGGCCATGTACCGATGGATACCGCAGCATGGAGACGCTATTTCCGCATCGCCAAGGAATACGGTATCAATCATTGCCGTTTCCATTCATGGTGTCCTCCTAAAGCTTGTTTCGAGGCGGCCGATATCGAAGGTTTTTACCTCCAACCGGAACTACCTTTCTGGGGAAAGATGGAAAAGGGCGATACCACTTTGATCCATTTCCTCACCAAAGAAGGATTACAAATACAGGAGGCTTACGGGAATCACGCCTCTTTCGTCATGATGGCGATCGGCAACGAGCTTTCCGGGGATCAAGAAGCGATGGTAGACATGATCGCCCGTTTCCGTAGTGAGGACGGACGGCATTTATACGCATCTGGATCGAATGACTATCTAGGCTTCAACGGCCCTGCGGCGGGTGACGATTACTTCACGACCTGTCGAGTCCCCGGCGCTAACGTATTCAGCAACCATACCCGGGGTTCCTTCTCTTTCGCAGATGCGGAGGATGGCGGTTATATCAACCATACCTATCCAAACTCGGTCATGAATTTCGAATCCGCTATCGAACAATGTTCATTGCCTATCATCGGACATGAGACCGGGCAATTCCAATGTTATCCGAATTATGAGGAAATCAAGAAATATACCGGGGCACTAAAACCTTGGAATCTGGAGATATTCCGCAAACGACTGGGCGAGTCCGGTATGGCCGGACAAGCGGATGATTTCTTCAAGGCTTCCGGTAAATGGATGGCGCAACTTTACCGGGCCGAGATGGAAATGGCGTTCCGTACTCCGGGAATGGCCGGCTTCCAATTATTGGATTTACAGGATTATCCGGGACAGGGCACGGCGTTAGTCGGTATCTTGGACGCTTTTATGGATAATAAGGGCTTGATAACCGCCAAGGAATGGAAAGAGTCTTGCGATGATGTCGTATTACTGGCTCTCCTACCTAAATTCTGTTACTCTGGGAATGAGGCGCTCAAAGGCTCCATCAAGGTAGCGAACTATACACCTACCACTTTAAAAGGGAAACATCTAACTTGGACCTTGACGAATAGTCAAGATCAAGTAATCGCCCAAAACAACATACCGCTGCAAATCAATCAAGGTACGTTGGCCGAGGTAGGCCCATTAAATATCGCTTTACCTGCCATTCAAGAGGCTGAGACCTATACTTTACGGCTGGCGATCGAGGGCACGGATTATCACAATCATTATCCGTTATGGATTTATCCGGAACATAATAACGTGCAAATCCCTACGGATATCAATGTTATTAAGAAATGGGATAAACAGGCCGAGAACTTATTGGCGAACGGGGCGAAAGTATTGTGGTTCCCGGATGCCAAGACTTACAAGAACGTGACGGTAGAAGGATTATTCCAGACAGATTACTGGAATTACCGGATGTTTAAGTCCATCTGCGAATGGGTAAAGAAACCGGTCTCTCCGGGTACCCTCGGATTATTAATGAATCCCTCTCATCCGGTTTTCGCTCATTTCCCGACGGATTTCCATACAAACTGGCAATGGTTCACGATGATAAAGAATAGCCATCCGTTGATACTGGACCAGCTTCCGGATAATTACAGGCCAATCGTACAGGTGATCGATAACGTGGAGCGTAATCATAAATTAGGGATGATCCAAGAATTCAATGTCGGCCCGGGCAAGTTATTAATCTGTATGACAGACTTGGAAACCCAACAAGAATACCCGGAAGCCCGCCAATTATACCATAGCTTATTAAGTTATATGGATTCCTCCGAGTTCTCGCCTCAGATGACATTAACGCCCGCTCAATTGATCGAGTTATTCACGCATCAAGTCGGAGATTCGAAGATTAAGGAATTAGGGAATATCTCGTATGATGAGTAAGCATCGCATAATATTCCCTATATTTGCCAAAATTCAATATCATTTACCTTTAAGAGAGTGACAGCTTAAATACGAACAATATAAAATCGAAAGGAAATGTACAAGATACTAACTCCCAACCAAGCGATTCCCAAGGCTTACCTTCACGACAAACCCGATGTTCAAGAGGTAATGGCTTTTAAGTCCGCCATGAAGAAACTGCTTATGCGCATAAACTCTTCTGAGCATGAAGAATTCAACAAGAATCTTGTGGCAGAGTTTTTTAATCAAAGCCTTTATCGTGACAAGAGCTATATGGTTAATACCTATAACGTAACCGACCTTGCCATATATGCAGAAATGGAGACCCATAATGAGCACCCGGTTGTTCTATTTGAGTTTAAAGGTCCTGGACGACCGGATATGGTGACAAGAAATGATCTTAAAAAAAAGGCTCTTTATGAGTTGATTCTATACTATATCCGCGAAGAGATAGCAAAACGAAACACAGATATCAAACATCTCATCATTACTGATTGCGAGAAATATTTTGTCTTTGAGAAGAATTTATTCTATCAATTGTTTGCCCGTAACGAACGTTTCGTAAAGAATGTCTTGGAGGCAGATTCTGGAAATGACAAAACCGACTATATATACAATGCCATCATCAAACCCGAAGTGGAGAAGGTGGAACATCGCCTGCAATTTATCTATGTTGACATAAGAACATTTGACAGTAAGCTACAAAGCAATGATATTGTCAATAACAAATCGTTCATCGCCACATACAAACTTTTCTCTCCAACCCACCTTTTAAAACGTCCATTTAACTCTGACCATAATAGGCTGAATAAGAACTTTTATAGGGAGTTGCTTTATATTATGGGAGTTGAAGAAGTGATTGATAACGGTGTTCACAAGATTAAACGTTTTAAATCAGGCAAACAAAGTTTCTCTTTAGCAGAGCAAACCTATGCAAAACTGGAAGGATATTCACGCATAGCCAATGATGAAGAACGGTTTGACGCCGCTTTAGGATTGGTACTCGTTTGGATTAACCGTATATTGTTCCTAAAATTATTAGAGTCACAGCTTGTCTGTTTCAACAAGGGGCGTGATGTAAAGTTCTTAGATGTGATCCATATACAGGACTATGACGTACTGAATGACTTGTTTATGCAAGTGATGGCTAAACCTGTAACAGAAAGGATGGAAGAATTGAAGAACCAATTTCCCAATGTGCCATATCTGAACAGTTCCCTTTTTGAGTTGGCAAAGATAGAAGAAGACTTCTTCCCTATCAGCGGTATTCGCCTCGGAGATATAGATATTTATTACCAAACGGTACTAAAAGACGGGAAAGGAAGAAAAGTGACTGGCAGGAAACCCGTACTGGATTACCTGTTCTCGTTTCTCGATGCGTACGACTTCGGTGCGAATCAGAATCAAGAAAAGGAGGTTGTCAGGACAGAAAGTGACAAACTGATTGACGCATCGGTGTTAGGACTCATATTCGAGAAAATCAACGGCTATAAGGACGGCTCTTTCTTCACGCCGGGATATATAACGGAATATATATGTAACAAGACACTACGCCGGGCGGTTATAGACAAGTTCAATAAGGTAAAGGGATGGAAATGCGAGTGTTTTGAAGACCTGAAAGAGAAAATAGAATATGGGCAAAGGGATGTAAGAATTGAGGCTAACAAAATCATCAATTCTCTACGTATCTGCGACCCCGCCGTTGGTAGCGGCCACTTTTTGGTCTCTGCCCTGAACGAGATTATAGCCATTAAGAGTGAATTAGGCATATTACAAGACCGACAATCTCAGCCTAAGCGCATTCGGGATTATGAGATAAAAGTGGAATATGACGAATTGGTGATAGCTGACGAGGATGGTGATATATTTAAATACGATCCCTCCAATCCGTCAAGCCAATGCATACAAGAGACGCTATTTGAGGAGAAACGGACAATTATAGAGAATTGTCTCTTTGGTGTGGATTTGAATCCTAAGAGTGTAGATGTTTGCCGACTGCGTTTATGGATTGAGTTACTGAAGAATGCCTATTATTATAAGACAGAAACGGGAGAACGTCTGTTGCAAACCCTGCCTAACATTGACATTAATATCAAAGTGGGTAACTCATTAGCTTCTGTACATCCTGTATGCATCGGCAGGAAAATTACAGAAAGCGCAGGTATGCAGAAATTGGTAAGAGAATATAAGGCGAATGTACGGGAATATAAGAATTGCCGTTCTAAAGCTACAAAAGTTCTGCTGAATAAAGACATACAAGACATAAAACACAAATTAGTACCTCCTGTTCAACTGGATGCATTTGGTAGCAATAACAAGCAAATCATTGCTACCCAAGAAGTATATAGGAAAACCTTGGAATGGATGATAGAGTTTCCCGAAGTGCTAAATGAAGAAGGGACATTTGAGGGATTTGATGTAATTGTAGGTAATCCACCATACATCAGCTTGGAGAAACTTCGCAGAGATACTTCCGTGTATGCACAAATGCATAGGACTGACGAGGGTGGAAATCCCGGACAGAAAACATACAATACGCTTGAGTCTCGTGGCGACATTTATACTCTTTTTGTTGAACGAGGTCTGCATTTGCTCCGTAAAGGAGGTTTGTTGTCATACATCATACCAAACAAGTGGGAAAAGGTAATGTATGGTCGCCCGCTTCGTGAACTCTTCCGAAATACGAATCTAACTCATTTAATAGACTTTGGCGATAACCAGATCTTTGAAGATGCTACTACATACACCTGCATTATCCGAATGAGAAAGGAAAAACAGGACGGAAAACTTCTCGTGTCTACCATAGAAAAGATAAAACCTGAAATGATCCATGAGAATGTAGAAGAACTGAAGGAAGTGTTTGACACCACAAAAATGAATGACGGCATTTGGGTTATATCCAGTCTGCACAACTTTAATACTATAGAAAGACTAAAGGCTCAAATGATTTCTTTGGGAGAATACATTCATGAAGAATCATATTACGGAATAAAGACAGCTTTGTCTAAAGTTTTTAACATTCCCGTAGAAAAAGCAACAGAATTGATAACACAGGACATTCGTTCTAAGGAAATATTACGCCCTTTCTTGCAGGGAAGAGGACTTATAGCCTATGGCGAAGCAAAGGCCGGTTCTTATTTGTTGTTTATTCCTAAAGGATTTACAGCCCTGCAAATGGGTATTGACAGGGAGAGACAAGAACTGCCATCAGAAACTGTTGCTTGGGATTGGTTTAAAGACAAATATCCTGCTGTCGCTTCATGGTTAGAGCAATTCAAGAATGAAGCTAAAGCACGGATAGACAAAGGTGATTATTGGTGGGAACTACGTGCTTGTGCCTATTATGACAGGTTCGCTGAACGTAAATTGTTCTATCAGGTATTCCAAACAAAACCATGCTTTGTTTATGACGAAACATCTACATTCTGTAATAATTCCATGTATTTCATGACCGTTCCCGACAAGTCATTATTAGCTTTGTTATGTTCAAGTATTGGTTGGTGGCTTATCACGGAGTTTTGCCCTCGCATTCAGAATGGCGCGCAACTCATTTGGGATAATTTCCGTCAAATCCCCATTCCTCAAGAGTTGCCACAGGTATTGAATGAATATGCTGATAAAATGATGGCATCAAGAAACGATGAAGCGAAATTCCAATGCCTGTCAAAAGAAATAGATACTATTATCGCTATGTTGTATGGTTTAACTGAAGAATTAAACCTCATCATTACCAACGACACCAAATGCCGTATGTAACAGTTATCGAATAAGCCAGAATCCGATCTTTTTGGCAGATATAAGGCGTATATCGTGACAATCTCTTTTACTCAAGAGTGCCAAATAGGTGGAGAAGGATAGAGATAAACGATGTTTTTCCCAAAAAAGGCCGCTTTTTATACACGATAGGTCATGAAAGCCTACGCAACTAGTCGTGTTAGGCAACGCCAATAGTCACGTTGGGCATCGAAAGCAGTCATGAATAGGGTTATGAACTGTCATGAATAGGCATCATAACTCTATCATTTCCCCATCGTAACCCTATGAGATAGCCCAAACAACCCATAAGATATGAATTACGATGAACTAATTTCGCTAGAATGAAAGGCTATTTTTTGACATCTATCTATTTAACAGATGATTACCGATTTTCTCTTGCGTATTTAGGAGCGAGCTGTACTTTGTCCCGGGAAAATCGATTCTCCGGGACTTAACTTTACAATTTGTCAAATTGATTATTCTGCCGTAAGACACCATCTTATTAAGGCATTTAATTCGTCGCATGGAAAGGAGCCTTGAATTCCGGACGGAGCGTACAGGTATCTTCCAATGGGAAATCCCGTGGGACCTCTTGCGTCACCTCCCCGGTAGCTGCCCATTCAGCCCCTCTTAGTAAGGTTACCTGAAAACCCGTACACTCCATCGAGTAAATCATATTCGGGTCATTGCCGCAATGCCCCAACAGATCGACAAAGACACGCCCCTTCCCCCATTTCACCGTCCACATCAACGGTTCATGGCGTCCACGCTCATAAGCGGTAGCCAATATCTCCACATTCCGTACCGGACCACGCAAGCGGGTATAAATCTCGTCCTTGAAATGTTTCCATCTTATAGGCAGACCTTTCAAAATAGGGTGCTCCGGCGCACGATGCTCTAGGATCGTCTCATGCTGCAAGCCATGATAACCCGCATGACCGGGTGTATAATCGTATACATATTTGCCATCTTTCCAATACAGGTAAGGGCCGTCTTTCTCGTTCCGACCCTCCCAAGCTCCCATGCCGATTATCTCGTTGTACGCTTTCCAACCGGCCATAGGTACCACGGAGGAATGGATAATCACGACCCCACCACCATCCGCTACATAGTTCTCGAAAGCTTTTTGGACAGGCTCGGGCCAGACTTCACCTCCGTAATTAACAACAACCAAGTTATATTTAGCGAAATCGGGCTTAAAGGTATTTATATCTCCTCCGAAATCCGGGGTAAAGACGAAATCCACCTTAAACATTCCACTGTTCTCTAAGATCTGCTTCATGGCCTCGCAAGCACCTCGCCAATAATGACTGCCATCTTGCCCGGCGATCATCATCGTTTTTATCACCTTTTTCTGGGCGTAAGAGGTTGAGGCTGATAAGGCGCAACAGATAAGCGCTATAAAATAGATATACTTTCTCATGGTTGTTGGGGGTTAAATTTTTCACTCTCGGGGCTCCATTCGATACGGTCGTAGCAACGGGTGGTTCGCAAATTATATCCTCGCTCATCAACCGTAAACTTCCCATCCTTGAAATAATCGATATATAACTCGGAGATCCCGTCATTATTGCGATCCTCCACCGTAAGCGTATATTTATCTGTCACATAGATCTCATCCGATATATATTGGATCTCTCTCGTATAATTATCCACGATCACGTAATAAAACTTAAACAGGTCGAAAGTAGGGTAATGCCCATTATCCCGCCCGAAAAGCATGACCTCCTCCATAGCGGTGTCATCATCCATATTCGCTAAAACGGATTGTTGAAACCAAAAGCCGTCTTTTTGCGCTTGCGGAGGAATCCGGTCCCAACCCTCTTGATGGGCTGTCACCCGGAATTGGGCATGGGCACCCATACAAACAAAAAGCAGGAGAACCCAATAAATCAATTGTCTTATCATGTCTATCATTTTTAATTATTATTCATATTTATAAGGCACAAATGTAATGATATGTCTCTTATTGATTATATTTGTCTTGTATTAAATTCACCTTTAGTCTAAATATATTATGAGCGATCAACCAATAGATTTTACGCAACGTAACATAGCCATTGACATCCTCCGGGCTGTCACGATGTGCGTGATGATCTTCGAAAGCGTACATCAAATTAAAAATTTAAACATTAAAACATATCACTATATGAAAAAGATTATCGGACTATTCTTGCTTATATGGGCTATAGGTTCAGCCCAAGTTTCCGCCCAATCAGAGACAAACCGTTTAGATAGTATCATGCCCGTACGAGGCTTGGCCATCGCCGCTCCATCCGCACAGAAGTTGGATCTATTCTTGAAGTTCGTCCAAGAGGAACTGGCTCCCAGTCATTTCAACTTGTTGATTCTACGGGTAGACTGGAATTATGCCTATGAGTCCCATCCAGAACTGAGGGATCCGACCCCACTCACACGAGAGGATGTGAAAAAGATCGTAAAGGTTTGCCGGGATAACGGAATACGTATCGCTCCCCAGATCAATCTCTTGGGGCATCAATCATGGGCTGAGACTACCTACGCTTTATTACGTGAGTATCCGGAGTTCGACGAGACGCCACACGTGGATACCAAGAACTATACGGGTTGGCCCAACTCAGACGGGCTTTATTGTAAAAGTTACTGCCCGCTTCATCCGGAAGTACATAAAATCGTATTCGCTTTAGTAGACGAGTTGACGGATGTTTTCGAGACTCAATTATTCCATGCCGGGATGGACGAGGTCTTTTATATCGGACATGATAGTTGCGCCCGTTGCGGCGGACATGACAAGGCTGAGTTATATGCCGGTGAGGTCACTAAAATACAAAACCACTTAGCCTCACAAGGCAAACGATTGATGATATGGGGAGACCGCCTGATCGATGGCAAGACTACCGGGATCGGCGCTTGGGAAGCTAGCATGAACAATACCTACCGTGCGATCGACTTGATCCCGAAAGATGTTTTTATCTGCGACTGGCATTATGAGCGTGCCGAGCAAACCGCTGTTTACTTTGCCATGAAAGGCTTCGACGTTGCTACATGCCCTTGGCGTAAACCTCAGATAGCGCTTCAACAGGTAGATGATATGATCCATTTCCGCCAGCATTCAAATCCGGAAATGTCTCGCCATTTCCAAGGAATTATCGAGACAGTCTGGTCCGGTGCAGACAGTTTCCTCGAGGCCTATTATAACCCGACTACCTATAAGCAAGAGGTCTCGGACGCTGTCACGGTCAAGAAACTGATTGAGAAATATAAGGCCTTGGAGAATCGGTGAATGTAATTTAGGTCATAATTCCTGTAATCCATCTACAAAAGTTTCTCCGGATTTCATCGATCTTTGCCGTTGCAATCGAAAAGGGATAAACAAACCAAGAAGTAGAACTTATTAAAATAGCAATTATGACACTAAACGAATTCTTGAAGTACGTAGAAACAGGAAAGCCTCTTAAAGGAGACGAGATCCATCAGTTTATGAACGAGATGAGCGATGAGGCCAGGCGCATGACATTCGAGTTAAACGGCTCATATCACGATCCCGAGGAAATCCGTGAGCTGTTATCCCGCTTGTTTAATAAGCCGGTCGATCCGTCTTTTCGTGTATTCCCCCCGTTCTATACGGATTTTGGGAAGAATATCACGGTAGGCAAGAACGTTTTCATCAACGCTTGCTGTCATTTTCAAGATCATGGCGGGGTGACACTGGACGACGGTTGCCAGATCGGGCATAACGTGGTCTTTGCCACCCTCAACCACGGCTTCGCCCCCGAAGACCGGAGCACTACCTACCCTGCCCCGATCGTTTTGAAAAAGAATGTCTGGGTAGGCTCGAACGCAACGATCCTATCCGGCGTAACCATTGGCGAGAACGCTATAGTCGGAGCCGGCTCGGTAGTTACTAAAAATGTACCGGACAATGCCATCGTGGGAGGTGTTCCCGCCAAGGTCATAAAATACATCCAATAACCCGTAACACCGATTACGACATCTGGGATTTCCGATATTCATTCGGGGTACACCCCACGGTCTTCTTGAATATGCGGCTGAAGTGCTGGGAATATTGGAATCCTAGGTCGTAAGCGATTTGGCTGACGGTCTTGTTTGTCCCTAATATCCATTCTTTCGCTAAGGAAATAATCCGGTCTTGTATATTTTCTTGGGCAGTTTTCCCTGTCTCTTTCTTGATCAGATCACCGAAATAGTTCGGGGACAAACAAATCTTCTCGGCGAAATACCGTACAGTAGGTAGCCCTTCCTGTCTTAACAGATCACTTTGCAGGTATTCATCCAGTAATCGTTCGAACCTCACCAACACATCCTTATTCGTCTCCGCACGGGTCGTAAACTGACGGTCATAAAAACGCAGGCAATAATCGAGCAGCAACTCGATATTCATCGCGATCAGCCGTTTGCTATGCTTGTCGATGGAGTGCTCCAACTCGATCTGGATTTTCCTCAGGCAATCCACGAAGATCCCCTTCTCTTCCTCAGAGAGATGTAACGCCTCGTTTGATTCATAGGAGAAGAAAGAATAACGCTTGATGTCCCGTCCCAAAGCCGTACCACGGATCAAGTCCGGATGGAAAAGCAACCCATGCGCCAAAGGCCGGGTCCCATCCTTAAGCTCAATACCCGTCACCTGCCCGGGAGCGAATCCTATTACGGTTCCTTCTTGATAATCATAATATTGCCTCCCATACCGAATATCCCCGCATTTCGTATCTTTCAGGAAAAGTCCGTATATACCATAATTAACCCGGAAATTAGTAGGCCATGTCTCGGACTTGGATAAATCTACCACGCTCACCAATGGGTGCAACGTCTCCAAGCCAAACATCTTGTTGTATTGATCAACGGTATCGATCTTTATTAGATTCTCCATAAGGCTATCTGTTTTATTGGCTCACCCGATAAATCAGGGGGAAAATTCTTTAATTCTATAGAAAATTTGCAC
>ENA-OWPF01002255-OWPF01002255.1-human-gut-metagenome-genome-assembly--contig:-NODE-2255-length-14160-cov-7.926125_pt1 | contig 14160 bp, 11 predicted proteins | sample MGYA00248261_ERZ651840 | MGnify/ENA primary metagenome ERZ651840 (study PRJEB26924, sample SAMEA4378268) | human gut metagenome | biome: human gut; feature: human-associated habitat; material: faeces... | reverse complement strand
CCAAAACCATGGCCAGCAGGATCGGGGCGATCTTTTTCATAGAAAAGCACTTCCTCTCTTTCGGCATGTTGGTTTCTGTTTCTCGGAGAGTCCTTTCTAGCTTTATTGTACCATGCCGCTTTATTTTTTTCAACTATTATCTTATTTTTTGTGCTCATTTACATTTTCTCAGTCTTGCACCAAAGAGCTGTCTGCTGTGTTTTTTGCCCCACCGGGGCCGGGAGTCCCACCTTGCATCCCGGTTTGTCAAACTTTTATCAAAATGTCGGTTTTTCCCCGTCCCGCCTTATTTTTCACAGTCTGCGTCCCTGCAGGGCTTCGGGAATTTACTTAATGTGGGAAAGCTTGTTTATGAAATTTGTTTCTTTTTTGCAAACAGAACCTTCCATTTATTGCTTTTGAAAAGCTTTTGTGTATAATGATAGACAGGAGAATTTGCATTGCATCGTTCTGTGCTGTCTCCCCCTTATGCGGTGTCCGTACCATAAATGGCGCTGCATCTCCTACACAGAGTTATGTAAGGATCAAACGAAAGTAGAGGTACGCAAATATGGCAAAGTTGGATCTTACCAAGTATGGCATCACCGGCACGACTGAAGTCGTGCACAACCCCTCCTACGAGCAGCTGTTCGCCGAGGAGACCAATCCCGAGCTGGAAGGTTACGAGAAGGGTCAGGTCAGCGAGCTGGGTGCTGTGAACGTGATGACCGGCATCTACACCGGCCGTTCTCCCAAGGACAAGTTCATCGTGATGGACGAGAACTCCAAGGACACCGTGTGGTGGACCAGCGATGAGTACAAGAACGACAACCACCCCGCTTCCCAGGAGGCTTGGAAGGCTGTCAAGGAGATCGCTCAGAAGGAGCTGTCCAACAAGCGCCTGTACGTCGTGGATGCTTTCTGCGGCGCCAACAAGGATACTCGCATGGCAGTGCGTTTCATCGTGGAAGTGGCCTGGCAGGCACACTTCGTTACCAATATGTTCATCCGTCCCACCGCTGAGGAGCTGGAGAACTTTGAGCCTGATTTCGTTGTTTACAACGCTTCCAAGGCTAAGGTCGAGAACTACAAGGAGCTGGGCCTGAACTCCGAGACTGCTGTGCTGTTCAATATCACCAGCAAGGAGCAGGTCATCGTCAACACCTGGTACGGCGGCGAGATGAAGAAGGGTATGTTCTCCATGATGAACTACTTCCTGCCGCTGAAGGGCATTGCTTCCATGCACTGCTCTGCCAACACCGACAAGAACGGCGAGAACACCGCCATCTTCTTCGGTCTGTCTGGCACCGGCAAGACCACCCTGTCCACCGATCCCAAGCGTCTGCTGATCGGCGATGACGAGCACGGCTGGGACGACAACGGCGTGTTCAACTTCGAGGGCGGCTGCTACGCTAAGGTCATCAACCTGGATAAGGAGTCCGAGCCCGATATCTACAACGCCATCAAGCGCAACGCTCTGCTGGAGAACGTCACTCTGGATGCCGAGGGTCACATCGACTTCGCTGACAAGTCTGTCACCGAGAACACCCGTGTGTCCTACCCCATCAACCACATCCAGAACATCGTGCGTCCCGTTTCTTCTGCTCCCGCAGCAAAGAACGTGATCTTCCTGTCTGCTGACGCCTTCGGCGTTCTGCCCCCGGTCTCCATCCTGACCCCGGAGCAGACCCAGTACTACTTCCTGTCCGGCTTTACCGCAAAGCTGGCAGGCACCGAGCGCGGCATCACCGAGCCCACCCCCACCTTCTCCGCTTGCTTCGGTCAGGCTTTCCTGGAGCTGCACCCCACCAAGTACGCTGAGGAGCTGGTCAAGAAGATGAAGGCCAGCGGCGCAAAGGCTTATCTGGTCAACACTGGCTGGAACGGCACCGGCAAGCGCATCTCCATCAAGGATACCCGCGGCATCATCGACGCTATCCTGAGCGGTGCCATCAACGAGGCTCCCACCAAGAAGATCCCCTACTTCGACTTTGAGGTTCCCACCGCTCTGCCCGGTGTTGACCCTGCCATCCTCGATCCCCGCGACACCTACGCAGATGCCGCTCAGTGGGAAGAGAAGGCAAAGGATCTGGCTGGCCGCTTCGTGAAGAACTTCGCTAAGTACGAGGGCAACGAGCACGGCAAGGCTCTGGTCTCCGCAGGCCCCCAGCTGTAAGCTGAATCCCGCATTTTTCTTCTAAACTCCATATAAGATAAGCGCCCGCCCCGTGGTTCTGCTCGAACCATAGGGCGGGCGCTTTGTTGTTTGCATTCAAGCTATCCAAACACTTTTTGCCCGGGTAAACAAAGCGTCGATTGCGTTTTGCGCGGCCTTATGCTATGCTTTTTCCAAGGGAGTTGATAAAATGGATGCCAGAACCTTCGGAAATTATCTGAGCCGGATGCGCAAAGCGCAGGGGCTGACACAGGCTGAGCTGGCTGAACAGCTGCACGTTACCGACAAGGCTGTCAGCCGCTGGGAGCGGGGCATCGGTCTGCCAGATATCAACACACTGGAACCGCTGGCAGATGCGCTGGGGCTGACCCTTGCCGACCTTATGCACTGCCGTGCCCCAGAAGAAGCCGATGCAGCACCGACCATCCCGCTGGAAGATTTCTTTACCATGCTGCGCCGACAGCACATCGTAGATTGGCATTCTGTGCGCACCGCCCTGCTTGGGCTGAGCATTGCGCTTGCCTTATGGGGCGTTTTGGCTTGCCCCGGCACTATTGCTGTGCACTGGTATGGTCTTGGCGATGGCTCTTTTCGGGCAGACGGCTGGATGCCTTCTTTCCTCATTTTCCCGTTGTGCGCAGGCATTGAATTTTTATCGCTGGAAATCTGGAACAGCTTTGAACAGACAGGCTATTATCGCCGCTGGGGTGAGATCAATCTTTTTATCATTCATGCCATGTCCTTCGGTACACGTTCTGCCAGATGGATGAAAGTTGTGCTGGATCTTTTGTTTTTCTTTTGCTTCGGTTTTGTGATTCCATTTGTAGAAGCGTGGATGATTTTTTTGAATTGATGCCAACCATTTCCGTAAAAAAGAGACAGCGGAACGCCCGCAGGTGTTCCGCTGTCCCACATTCAAAACGATAATTCAGCCCAGCAGCTCCAGCACACCGGCCTTGGGGCGGGCGCCCACAGCCTGACGCACCAGCTTGCCCTGCTCGAATACCAGCAGGGTGGGGATGCTCATTACCCCGAACTGCGCCGCCAGATCCGGCTGCTCGTCCACGTTCACCTTGCCCACCTTTACATCGGTGCGCTCTTCGGCTACTTCGTCCACCACGGGGCTCAGCATCCGGCAGGGACCGCACCAGCTGGCCCAGAAGTCCAGCAATACGGGCTTTTCGCTGTGGAGCACTTCCTGTGCAAAGTTTTCCTTGGTAATGTTGATGACTGCCATATTTTTTCCCTCCTGAATGGGTGTTGTGTTTTACTGACACCATCAGTATACCCCATACGCAGCCCGCTTTTCCGTGACCGGGTCACGCAGGCGCAAAAAACAGCCGCTCCGGGCGCACCCGGAGCGGCTGTTTTTGAAGGAGGTAACGAGGTAAATGAATAAGGATATCTCCCAACGCTTATCCCAAGGTGCAGGCCCCGGACAGGCGCTCAGGCAAAGAAGGAGATGATGAGGGCTACTAGGAAGCCCACGCCGCCGACCAGCGTTTCCATGATGGTCCAGGTCTTGAGGGTGGTCTTTTCGTCCATGCCCACAAGGCTCTTCACCAGCCAGAAGCCGGAATCGTTGAAGTGGGAGCAGACGGTGGAACCGCCTGCAATGGCAGCGGTGACACAGGCCAGATACAGCGGGCTCAGCGCGCTGAGGCCGGGCATGGCGGAGATGATGCCTGCTGCCATGGTCATAGCCACGGTAGCGGAACCCACCGAGATACGCACCAGAGCAGCCACGATGAAGGCCACCAGCACCAGCGGCAGGCTGGCGTTTGCCACGGCGTTGCCGATGACATCGCCCAGACCGGAGTTCTGCAGCATATAGCGCAGCACGCCGCCGCAGGCAGTGACCAGCAGGATCATACCGGTGGGCTCCAGAGACTTGGTCATGATCTTTTCCAGCTGGGCGTTGTTATAGCCGTGGCGGGTGCCCAGCAGGTACATAGCAGCGATGGTAGCCAGCAGCAGCGCCATGAAGGGCTCGCCGAGGAAGGCCAGAACGGGCTGGATGCCTGCCAGTGCGGGCACTACCTTTGCCACGGAGTTTGCGATGATGAGCAGCAGCGGGATCATGATGATGCCCACGATGGTGCCAAACTTGGGCAGCTTGCTCTCGTCAATGTCTGCCTGCTGTGCAACGTGCTCGGGGACTTCAACCATGTACTTTTTGCCGCAGATGCTGCCCCAGATGGGACCGGCGGCGATCATGGCAAAGATGCCGCAGAAGATGCCGACGAGGATGACCCAGCCAAGGTCAACGCCCAGCATGGTAGCCACCAGCACAGGACCCGGCGTGGGCGGGATGAAGGCGTGGCCGACCGCCAGACCGGCCAGCAGGGGGATGACGTAGTACAGTACGGAGCGCTTGGTGCGCTTTGCCAGAGAGAAGGCCAGCGGAATGAGGATGATAAGTCCTGCATCAAAGAACACCGGCATGGCCACCACCAGACCTGTGATGCCCAGTGCCCACGCGGCCTTTTCGTCACCGAACTTCCGCACCATGGTCACAGCCAGCGTCTGTGCGCCGCCGGATTCTTCCAGAATGGCACCGAACATGGAACCCAGACCCACCAGAAGAGCGATGCCCTTTAAGGTGTTGCCGATGCCCTCGTTCACCGAGCCGATGATGTCGGACAGAGGCATACCGGCCATCAGGCCGATGCCCACCGCACCGATCAGGATGGAGATCATGGCGTGTACCTTGAACTTGATGATGAGAACGAGCAATAGGATCAGACCAGCCACGGCAGCAAAAACCAGCCGTGCCGCATCGGGCGTTGCAACTGCTGTCATAGAAATTTCCTCCGTTTCGTGATTTTTGGTTACACTTATCCAAGCCGTCCGGCAAAACCCGCCGGACAGTTTACTTTTTGTTATTTATACGGAGCGGTTTACTCCATGTATGCGCCCTTCATGGGGCTGACGGCGTGCTGAGAGTAGAGCTTCAGCAGACCCTTGGTGTACTTGGGAGCCTTGGGCTTCCAGTTGGCGCGGCGCTCGGCAAGGATGGCGTCCATCTCCTCGGGGGTCTTGGGCTCGCCCTTCACGCCCACGATGGCCAGCTTGCGGTTATGCACGTCGATCTGGATCAGGTCGTCCGGCTCTACCAGTGCGATGGGGCCGCCCACCGCAGCCTCCGGGCTGACATGGCCGATGACCGGGCCGCGGCTTGCGCCGGAGAAGCGGCCGTCGGTGATCAGAGCTACGCTGGAAGCCAGCTTCGGGTCGGCGCAGATGGCCTCGCCGGTGTAGAACATCTCGGGCATACCGCTGCCGCGCGGGCCCTCGTAGCGGATGAAGATGGCGTCACCGGGCTTCACCTCGCCGTGCAGCACAGCGGAGATGCACGCCTCCTCGCTGTCGTAGGGCTTGGCGCGCAGGGTAGCTTCAAACATATTCTTGGGGCAGGCGGTGTGCTTGATGACGCAGCCCTCCGGGGCAAGATTGCCTTTCAGGATGGCGATGCTGCCGTCGGTGCCCTTGGCGTTATCGAAGCTGTGGATGATGTCCTCGCGGCTGACCGGGCGGGCAAAACCGGCGGTCTTTTCCGCCAGAATGGCGTCGCAGTGTTGGTAGAAGCCGTTCTTCTTCAGCTCCTCCAGATTCTCGCCCAGCGTCTTGCCGGTGACGGTCATCACATCCAGATGCAGCATGGACTTGATCTCCTCCATCACCCGGGGCACGCCGCCTGCGTAGTAGAAGTACTGTGCGGGCCAATCGCCGGAGGGACGGATGTTCAGCAGGTAGTGTGCGCCGCGGTGCATCCGGTCGAAGGTGTCGGCGTCGATCTCAATGCCGAACTCGTGGGCGATGGCGGGCAGGTGCATGGTGGCGTTGGTGGAGCCGGAGATGGCGGCGTGCACCATGATGGCGTTCTCAAAGCTCTTCTTGGTCACGATATCCTTGGCGGTGATGCCCTTCTTGACCAGCTCCATCAGTTGCTTGCCGGCATCGTAGGCGGCTTGCTTCAGCTCCGGGGCGGTGGCGGGCATCAGGGCGGTGCCCGGCAGCATCAGGCCCAGTGCTTCGGCCATGATCTGCATGGTGGAGGCGGTACCCATAAAGGAGCAGGCACCGCAGCTGGGGCAGGCGTTGTGTTTGTAGTAGTCCAGTTGGCTGTTGGGGATGACGCCGGTCTTTTCCCATGCGTCAAACTTGCCGATCTGCTCCAGCGTCAGCAGCTCGTTGATGGCGCAGGCAGGGTCGTTGACCACATACTCCTTGGGCAGGGTGTGGGCTTCCATGACGCCGCCGGTGACCACGATGGCGCTCATGTCCTTCAAACGGCCGATGCTCATCAGCATGGCGGGCACGGACTTGTCGCAGCTGGCAATGAACACGCCGCCGTCATAGACGCTGGCGTTGGCCTGTGCCTCCACCAGATTGACGATGGCGTCACGGTGGGGCAGCGAGTAGTTGATGCCGTCATGACCCTGTGCGATGCCATCGCACATATCGGTGGCAAAGTAGCGGGCAGCCTTGCCGCCGTTGTCGTTGACCGCCTGCACAGCCTCCTTGACGAACTGATCCAGATGGGCGCTGCCGGGGTGGCTGTCGCCGAAGGTGCTCTCCACCATGATCTGGGGCTTTGCAAGGTCCTCGACCTTCCAGCCCATACCCATTTTCAGGGGGTCGTTCTCGGGTGCTAAAGTGCGGACTTCCTGTGAACGCAACTCCATATTCATTACCTCCAAATACTGCTTGCTTCCGTCCTTTTTCTGCGGGACCTTTTTGTGGCTTTATTGTAAATCCGCAGACGTCTCTTTGCAAGTTGTCACGGGCATGTCCTACTTTTTGTGCAAAAACTCTGGGATACATCATGCACACTGCCCAAATCCGGGCGAATTTTGCCCAAAATCGGCCGTCAAAGCTGCTTTTGGCAAAAACGCGGGAGAAAAGTCATCTGATGACTTTGGGAGGGACTCTCTCAGTCAAAGCCTTTCCGGCAGCGCCGCGCTTTCGTAGAAAGCGGCGCTGCAGCTGCCGCTTCCCTTCACGACCCCACCCGTGAAAATGCAATGCCGGAGCGTCCGCAGACGCTCCGGCATTGCTCTATAAAAAATATTTTTCCGCTGATTATGCGCAGAGCAAAGCGGAGCGCATTTTCAATCAGTTTTGTGTATCAATTGACATACGCCGCCATGCCGATGGTGCCGTCGTCGGGGTCCTCGCCATCGTAGACCTTTTTGATGTAGCTGCGGTTGAAGTTCAGGTGCATCACCATGGCGGCTTTTGCGCCGATGGGGTCGTGGTTGGCAATGGCTTCGGTGATCATGCGGTGGGTCATGATGGTCTCGTCGATGAGCTTTTTGTGGGTGACGTTCACGAACATCATCACCGCTGTATCGATGACCGGGATCAGCTGCCCTACCACCAGATTTTTGCTGCTCTCGGCGATGCAGGTGTGGAAGGCAATGTCGTCCTCGATGTAGCGGTCGCCCTCGTGGATCTTGGTCTCCACCCGCTCGCAGAGCCGCCGCAGTCGCTCAATATCCTCTGGGGTGGCGTTCTGCGCGGCCATCTCCGCAATGCCCGGCTCCAGCAGCAGACGGACGTTTACCAGATCAAAGGCCAGCGCATTCTTGTCCTGCACGCTGCGCAGGTTCAGCGGGTCGGAAAGCCCCTTGACCGTGGTCACCACATAGGTGCCGGAGCCCTGCCGCACCTCCACGATGCCCTTGCTGGACAGCAGCTTGACCGCCTCGCGGATGGTGCTGCGCCCCACCCGGAACTTTTCGCCCAGTGCGAACTCGTTGGGCAGCTTTGCCCCCGGCTCCAGCGCTTCGTCCAGAATATAATGGTAGATCTGGTCCTCCACCTGCTCGGCCAGCAGCTTGTTTTTCAGGTGTGAAAATTCACTCATGGCAGCTCCCTCCGCGCCCTCGCGCATCTGATGGTTTGGTTACCCGCACACGCTGCCGTCCGGGGCAAAGAACTGAACGTGCTTTTGCCACTGGGTGGGGCTGATGGTGCGGCGGTAGCAGTCGGCCAGTGCCTCTACCACAGCCTCCGGGGCAAGGGAGGCGCAGCCCGGGCAGTCCAGCACCAGAATGCGGAACCATGCGTCAAAAAGATGTTCGGTGTAGTGGGTGTCCCATGCGCCGCAGCGGGCGTAGAAGCCCAGACGCCGCACGGCCATGGCGGCGTCCTCGGCCTTTTCCGGCATCTCGGCCTCGATGAGAATCGCTTCGGCATCGCCCTCCTGGGCAGGCAGCTGTGCCAGCAGCTGTGCCCCGATGCCGTGGGCGCGGTAGGCAGGCACTACGGCAAAATAATCCAGCTGGCTCACCCGGCAGCCCTCCGGCCGCACCATCAAAAGATAAGCCGCCAGCGTGTCGCCGTCAAACACGCCCCATGTGTGGGCGGTGCCCTCCGCTTCGCTGGTCAGGATCATGCTCAGGGGCTTCAGCTCCCCGGCGGGGAAATCCCGGCGCATCTCGTTCAGATACACCTCGGTCAGCTCAGGGCCGGTGAGCAGCCGCCATGTGAAGGTTTTGGTACACATACGATAAAGAACCCTTTCCGATGCCGCTTTGCGCAGCATCACATTTTTTGTCCTGTCCCATATAGCATACCGGATGTTCTGCCGAAAGTCAATCTGTGCACCTTTTCGGGCGGCAGCGCCGCTGGTTTTGCCGAGGGGCTTGCATCCGGGCGCAGAATCGGGTACTATACAGGTAACAGATTTTTTCCCTCCGGCGCTGCCGGAAGGGCAAGCATACAAAAAGGAGACTTGTACTATGGAATGGACCGATATCCGCCTGACCGTGGCCAAGGCTGATGCCGAAAACGCCGAAGCCGTTGCTACCCTGATCGCCGAGGGCGGCATCTACATCGAGGATTACAGCGACATCGAGCAGCAGGTGGCCGAGATCGCCCATGTGGACCTGATCGAGCAGGAGCTGCTGGATAAGCCCCGGGATACCGTGATCATCCATCTGTATCTGGAGCCGGGTGCTTCTCAGGTGGAGACGCTGGCGCTCATCGCCGCCCGCATGGAAGCCGCCGGCATCCCCTACACCGTGGAGACCGAGGGTGTGGAGCAGGAGGACTGGCAGAACGGCTGGCGCAAATACTACCACCCCATGGAGATCGGCAGACGTCTGGCTGTGGTGCCCTCGTGGCAGCAGTACGACACCGACCGGGTAAAGCTGATCCTTGACCCCGGCCTTGCCTTCGGCACCGGCGGTCACGAGACCACCAGCCTTTGCCTTGAAGCGCTGGATGAGCAGGTGCGCGGCGGTGAGCGGGTGCTGGATATCGGCACCGGCAGCGGCATCCTTGCCATTGCCGCCCTCAAGCTGGGCGCTGCCAGCGCCGAGGGTGTGGACATCGACCCCGTGGCGGTGCGTACCGCCGGGGAGAACGCTGCGCTGAACGGCGTGCAGGATAAGCTGACCGTGCTGGTGGGCGATTTGTCCGATAAGGCCAGCGGCACCTATGATATCATCACCGCCAACATCGTGGCCAATGCCATCCTCAGCCTTGCGCCCGCCGTGCCCGGCCTGATGGCCGAGGGCGCTACCTTTATTGCCAGCGGCATCATCGACAGCCGCAAGGACGAGGTGATCGCTGGGCTGGAAAAAGCCGGTCTGTCCGTCGTGGAGGTCAAGGAAAAGCGCGGCTGGGAGTGCATCATCTGCAAAAAGGCCTGAGATTCAAATATTATAAGAAGGAGCGCACAGTATGCCGCACCGCTACTTTACCACCGAGATCTCTGACGGCACCGCCACCCTGCGGGGTGCGGACGCCCATCACCTTGCCCGGGTGATGCGGGCAAAGCCGGGGGATACCGTCATCCTCTGCGACGGCAACGCCGTAGAGTACACCGCCACCATCACCGGCTTTGGGGAGGACAGGGTGGATTTTGCCGTAGAACCGGGCTACCCCAGCGCCGCCGAGCCCACCGTGGAGGTGACGTTGCTGGCGGGTTACCCCAAGCAGGACAAACTGGAACAGATCATCAAGCACGGGGTGGAGCTGGGCGCTGCCCACATCGTACCCTTCTTCAGCCGCTACTGCGTGGCTGCACCCAAAAAGGAGGAGCAGAAGAACGAGCGCTACAACCGCATTGCGCTGGAAGCCGCCAAGCAGTGCGGCCGGGGCGTTCTGCCGGACGTAGCCCTGCCGCTGCCGAACTTTGGGGCGGTGTGCCGCAGCTTTGCCCAGTACGATCTGGTGCTGTTCTGCTACGAGTGCGGCGGCGCACCCCTGCGCCAGCTGCTGGCTGATGCAAAGCCCGCCGACGGGCAAAAGCTGCGCCTTGCCATCGTGACCGGCGCCGAGGGCGGCTTTGCCGCCGAGGAGGCCGAAATGGCCGCTAAGGCCGGGGCAAAAACGGTGGGCCTTGGCCCCCGCATCCTCCGGTGCGAGACCGCCCCGCTGGCTGTACTGGCCGCCGTGATGACCCTGACCGGCAATCTGGAATAACCGGGGCTCCGGGCGGCGCACCTTCCATCAAAGAAAAATTCCGACCCACGGGTTCGGGAAAGTCTGCGGGCTTTCCCGGGCCCATTTTTTATTTTTTGCCCCGTATAAAGATCTCCCGGATTTTTGTGCAGGTTTGCCCTGTCATTCTGTCGCAAATTTTCGGCTTATTTTATGCTCGTTCCCCAAAATTGCATCCCCCCCCCCCCGAAAATTCAGCATTTTGTCTTGACATTCTCCGCAGCACAGCACTATACTTGTGCCGCAAAGAGACGCCGGGCATGAAAATGCACAGCTATGTGATTTTCTGCCCTGAAATCCCGGGTTTTGCCGGTTTTTGGTATCGTTCCCGGTAACGCTCACGGTAACGTTCACGTCTCTGCAAGTTTTTTTGTTTGGAGGGTTTTGCAATGCGGAAAAATGTGAAAAAACAGCTTGCCTTGCGGGTGCTGTCCACAGCGGCTCTGATGGCCATGGTCTCGTCCATCGCCACAGCGGCGTTTGCGGATACTTACGATTTGAACAAGGGCAGTGTGACGGTAAAGACCAAAGATGACGGCATCACCTATGTGACGCAGCAGAACACAGAGATAAACGAGCACCCAGACGATACCGGCGTTACCATCACCAGCAACGGCGAGAAGACTTCAAATACCATCACGGTGGAGACGGCAAAAGATCAGACTACCGATGTGACCCTGGAGAATGTGCACATTGAAGTTAATACCACCGATGCCAAGTCCGGTGTGATTGAAATAAAGGGCGATGGCGACACCAACCTTGAGCTGAACGGCGATAATACCGTTCTGGTTGAAAACCAGTGGAGTGAAGAACACGCCGCCATCGAAAAAGCGGACGCATACGGCAAGGGCACCCTGACCATCAAGGACGATGTGAACGATAATGGTACTGCAAAGACCGGTACCGATACGGACACTACCGGCAAACTGCTGGCAGGCGGTTACCATGAATCTGCCGCGATCGGCGGCGGTGGTAGGGAAGATCTTTGTGATACATCCAACATTACCATCACCGGCGGTGAGATCACTGCCATTGGTGGAAATGATGGCGGTTCCGGCATTGGCGGCGGCGGCAGACCCGGTGGTACTGGCAAGAACATCTGCATTGAGGGCAATGCCCATGTTACTGCCACTGGTGAGGAGGGTGCTGCGATCGGCGGCGGTGCCACTGGTGGAAACAGCATCACCATTAAAGATCACGCCGTTGTCAATGCTTTTGGTATCTACGGCGCTGCCATTGGCGATGGTGGCTTGTATACGGGCAGCGGTCGCCCCACTACGATTACGATTTCCGGAAATGCCACCGTACATGCAGAAGCCAAAGAGTTTGGCTGCGCCATCGGTTCCGGACAGCATGGCAACACCGATGATCTCACGATCAATATTGAAGAGAATGCCAACGTTACAGCTATCGGTCCCTATGACCACCCCGCAATCGGAAATACTCGATGCACCGGTGGCGGCACAACAACCATCAACATTACCGGCGGCACCGTAAATGCGATCAATTCCTTTGGTTCTGATAATCCTTCCTACCCAAATGATGGAGCCCGCGACACCGGACCTGCGATTGGTGCCAAGATTGAAAAAGTAGTTCTTACGTCTGGCAAAACTATAGAAGGCACCTGTAACGTCAACATCGACAGCAGCACCGGCGATACCGTTGTCAACGCATATATTTATGGAAAAGGCTCCGGTACTGCGGTCGGCTCCAGCATTTGCAATTATAGCGATATCACACACGAATACGAATATCAGGATGTCCCTGCCGACAGCGTCAGCTACAAGGCAGACGGTTCCTCCCACTTTGGCGAAAGCAACTCTGCCATCGTCAATTGCTATAATAATGGAACTGTCGACAAAGAAAAACTTAACCAGCCGGAAAAAATTACCCTGCCGAGCACACTGGATTATTACGCCAGTGGGAGTAACCAGGGTCGCTATCGCCACGAAATCACCGGCGGCACCCTCACCAAGGTCGTCCACAACCGCAAGTACATGGACGAGAACCCCAACATTGACACCAAAAAGCTGGAGGACGAGGACCTGCACGACTGGAAGCTGGTGGGCAAAGTCGTAGAGCCTACTACCGAAAAGGACGGCTACGCCGACTACATCTGCTCCATCGACAAGTGCGGGCAGACCAAACATGTGGTGCTGCCCAAAATCGTGCCGGACACGCCCAGCACCCCGGAAACTCCGGACACGCCTGACACGCCCAGCACCCCCGACAAGCCCAGCACGCCCGACAAGCCCAGCACGCCCAACACGCCCGACACCCCGGAGGTGACCCCGGCAGACCCCGCCGTGACCCCGGATGCCCCGGTGCAGGATGCTGTGCCGGACACTGCCCCGGCAGATGCCGCTGTGACCCCTGCGGCTGCCCAGAACGTCGTGCAGGACGCAAAGCCGGAAGCTGCTGCCACAGCTGCCGTTTCTGCCGCCGCCCTGCCCCAGACCGGTGCAAACTGGCTGGCGGTGGTGGGCAGTGCCCTCAGCGGCATGTTCCTGCTGGCCGCAGGCTTTGTGCTGGACCGCAAAGGCCGCCGCATGAACTGAGAAACCATTTTTATAAAAGCCATCTCCTCCTGCCGTGCGGTTCCGCAAGCAGCACGGCAGTTCGATACCCTTTCATAACAGAACCCCCTCGGGCCCGATGACCCAAGGGGGTTCTGCTTTTTTTCAGGGTTTTACTTGCCCGCCAGCAGAATGGCCAGCACGGCTTTCTGCACATGCAGGCGGTTCTCGGCTTCGTCGAAGATCTCGTCGGCGTGCTGCTCGAACACGGCGGTGGAGATCTCCTCGCCCCGGTGGGCGGGCAGGCAGTGCAGCACCATGGCGTCGGGCTTGGCGGCTTCCAGCAGCTTGCCGGTGAGCTGGAAGCCCACAAAATCCCGCAGGCGCTGCTCGCTCTCGGCGGTGCCGGGGGCGGCGGTGTTCCACACGGCAGTGGCCACCACATCCGCGTCCCGCACGCCCTCGACGGGGTCGGAGGTGAAGTGGAAAGCGCTGCCGTACTTGTGGGCAAGCATCAGTACGTCGGCGGCGGGGCGGTAGGCCTCCGGGCAGACGCAGGTGACCTGCATCCCGGCCAGCAGGCCGTCTATGACGCCGACGCCGAGTTGCTCGAAGTCAACGAAGTGCCTGTGGGCGACCTGCTGCTGATCCGTTACGGGGTCGTCACCCTCGATGACGTCACGCTGCCCGAAATCGTCGCGCGCATCGAACGGACCTACGGCGTAAGCCTGCGCATCGGGGCGCAGCATATACCCGGCGAACGCTACAATTTCAGTTTCCAGAAGGACGCTTCGGTCGAGGACGTCGTGGAGCTGCTGCAGTTCGTGTCGGGCTGTCGTTTCGAAATAATTCAGCTGAATCGATAAATAGTAACCCAACCCCAAATCCGCTCAGCCTATGGAACAAGAGTCTTTTGCTATCCTTTAGTCCGAACCCGCCGTTCGGACCGGCCTTAAAACAAACTTCTTCCTTTATTCTAATCTGAAACATAATGAAAAAATCGATTACTTCACTCCTGAAAGGGTGGTGTGC
>ENA-OWPF01002254-OWPF01002254.1-human-gut-metagenome-genome-assembly--contig:-NODE-2254-length-14165-cov-2.876896_pt1 | contig 14165 bp, 11 predicted proteins | sample MGYA00248261_ERZ651840 | MGnify/ENA primary metagenome ERZ651840 (study PRJEB26924, sample SAMEA4378268) | human gut metagenome | biome: human gut; feature: human-associated habitat; material: faeces... | reverse complement strand
AATTATTTATAAGAGATAGATATGGAGTACATTTAACACCTATTGGAAGAGATTTTCTCCAAAAGGTTAGAGCACTTATGTCTGAAAACGAAAAACTAGAACAGTTTATATATAACATAAAAGGACTAGAAGTAGGTTCCTTAAATATCGGTGCTCTTTCAAGTATTTCAGTAAACTGGCTACCAGATATAATAAATAACTTCAACATAGAGCATCCTAATATAACTATAAATTTAAAAGAAGGAGGCATTTCCGATTTATATAATTGGGTTTCAGAATCAAAAGTAGACTTTGCTTTTTCAAGCTTGGATATTAAAGATAACAACAGAAATTTAGAATTCTTACCAATATCTTCTGATAAGTATGTTGCAATACTGCCAAATGAATATAACACAGAAAATATGAATAATTTCCCTATTTCGAAGTTTAACGGAGAAAATTTTATACTTCCTGATCTTTCCTATGATAATAGTATATTTGAGATATTAAAAAAAGAAAATTCAAAGCCTATATTTAGATTTTCATCTCAAAATGACTATTCTATCATTTCAATGGTTGAAAATGGCTTAGGGCTTAGTATATTACCTGAACTTGCTATAAAAAGAGAAAAGGATAGACTTAAATATTTGCCCTTAGAACCCAGTTACAATAGAAAATTGGGAATTTATATGAAAAAATTTAAAGACCTCTCTCCCGCTGCAAAAACATTTATATATTTTGTAGCAAGTTATTTTGACATCCCATACGATAATTTAAAACTAAAATAAAAAGACAAATAAAAAGAGATTATTGTTCGCACAATAACCTCTTTTTTTATATTTCAATTTATATTAAATTCTTATAAAACTCTTGAAGATCCTTTGTATATTATACCAGCTTTAGCATCAACTGTTACTATATCTCCGTCTTTAACAGTTTTAGTTATATCAGCTACTGATACAACAACTGGAGTGTTTAAGTTTAATCCAACTATAGCTGCGTGAGAAGTCATTCCACCAAATTCAGTAACTATAGCTGCTGCATCTTCTATGTATCCGTTCATATCTTTATCAGTTGTTTTAGCAACTATTATATCACCTTTTTTGAAGTCTTTTATTTCTCCATTATCATTAGCTATTCTAACTCTACCTTCAACAGTACCGTTTCCTATACCAACACCGTTTCCAAGTACTTCACTTATAACGTGAACTTTTATTAAGTTAGTAGTTCCGCTTACACCAACAGGAACACCAGCTGTTATTACAACTAATTCTCCGTTTTTAACGTATCCACTTTCTATTGAAGCTTCTATAGATTTTTCTATAACTTCATCTGTATTTCCTGCTAAAGCAGATTTTATTGGGCAAACACCCCAAGTTAATGCAAGTCTTCTCATAACTGCTTCATTGCTTGTAGCTGCTATGATTGGAGCCTGTGGTCTAAATTTAGATACCATTTTTGCAGTATATCCTGAAGAAGTAGATGTTATTATTGCTGAAGCATTTAAGTCAACTGCAGTTGTACAAGTAGCGTGACTTATTGCGTCTGTTACTGTAACATTGTTAGAACCTTTTTCTTTAAGCATTCTATCGTAGTCTAAAGTCTGTTCTATTCTTTTAGCTATACTAGCCATTACTTTAACAGCTTCTACTGGGTATTTTCCTGCAGCAGTTTCCCCAGAAAGCATTATTGCATCTGTACCATCGTATATAGCATTTGCAACGTCTGTAACTTCTGCTCTTGTAGGTCTTGGATTTCTTATCATAGAATCAAGCATCTGAGTAGCTGTTATAACTGGTTTAGCTAATTCATTACATTTTTTGATTATCATTTTCTGAACTATAGGTATTTCTTCAGTTGGTATTTCAACCCCAAGGTCACCTCTGGCAACCATTATACCGTCTGAAACCTGTAGTATTTCATCTATGTTTTCAACACCTTCCTGGTTTTCTATTTTAGAAAGTATTAAAACATCTCCAGCGTTATTTTTTTCAAGTATTTCTCTTATAGCTAATACGTCAGAAGCTTTTCTAACGAATGATGCAGCTATCATATCTATACCTTCTCTTATACCAAATTCTATATCGCTTACGTCTTTTGGTGTTATAGCTGGTAAGTTTATTTTAACTCCTGGTACGTTAACACCTTTGTGGTTTTTAACTATTCCAGAGTTTTCTACTATACATTTTATGTTTCCATTTTCAACAGATTTAACTCTAAGTCCAACTAGACCATCGTCTATTAATATAGTGTCGCCTTCTTTAACGTCATCTGCTAATCCTTTGTAGCTTACTGTACATATTTCTTTTGTACCAACTACTTCGTCCATTGTTATTGTAAACTCAGATCCTTCTTCAAGAAGAACTTCTGGGTCTGCAAAGTTACCAGTTCTTATTTCTGGTCCTTTTGTATCAAGAAGTATAGCTATTGGTTTATTTAATTCTTCTCTAACTTTTTTAACCATGTCTATTCTTCCCTTGTGTTCTTCATGAGAACCATGAGAGAAGTTGAATCTACATACATTTAATCCATTTAATATAAGTTCTCTTAAAACTTCTTCACTCTGTGATGCAGGTCCTAGTGTACAAACTATTTTTGTTCTTTTAATATCGTTTAACATATCTTTTCTCCTTATTTAGAAAGCTTTTTTTATTGATTACTAATTATATAGAAAGTACTTTTGCCATTTCGTATAATTCTCTATTGAATGTTTTTGGCATAGCTAAAGCTTCCTGTATATCTAAATCTATTATTTTATTATCTTTTATACCAACAACTCTTGAAGATTTTCCTTCAAGTAATAATTCAACTGCTCTGTATCCGAATCTACTTGCTAGTATTCTATCAAATGCAGTTGGGCTACCACCTCTCTGAACATGTCCTAAAACAGTTACTCTAACATCTGCTCCTGCCTGTTCAGTTAAAACTTTTTTAAGGTCTGATGCACTACCAACTTTTTCAACACCTTCAGCCATAACTATTATGCTGTGTCTTTTTCCTCTTTTCTGAGTTGTTTTTAATCTAAGTGCTATTTCATCTAATTTAACATCTACTTCTGGAACTATTATTGTTTCAGCTCCCCCTGCTATACCTGCGTATAGAGCTAAATCTCCACAGTTTCTACCCATTACTTCGACTATATTTACTCTTTCATGAGAAGAAGAAGTATCTCTTATTTTACCTATAGCATCTATTACAGTATTCATAGCTGTATCAAATCCTATTGTGTAATCAGTATATTCTAAGTCGTTATCTATTGTTCCTGGTATACCTATTGCTGGGAATCCCATTTCGCTTAATTTTTTAGCTCCGTTGAAAGATCCGTCTCCACCTATAACAACTAGGCAATCTATTCCATATTTTTTAAGTACTTTTACCCCTAATTTTCTACCTTCTTCTGTTTTGAATTCTTCACATCTTGAAGATTTTAATATTGTACCACCTCTGTGGATTATGTCACCAACTGAAGAAAGGTTCATTTCTGTTAAATCTTCTTCTAAAAGACCTTTATAACCTCTGTTTATTCCGTATACTTTACATCCGTAGTATATACCAGATCTTACAACTGCTCTTATTGCAGCATTCATTCCTGGAGCATCTCCACCACTTGTTAAAATACCTATTGTTTTCATTAGTCATACCTCCTAAGACTTTTTTCTATTCTATCTAAATTTTCTCGAGGACGTTTTCCGTCCCTATATTTAAATTTTATCCCACAAGATTTAAAAAATTAAAATGTCCTTTTTCTTAAAAGTCCATTTTGTGTTATTATATCACAAAAAGCCGTTAAATTATCATTAAATTTGAATTTTATTTAGCATTATATTATAAATACATCTTAGGTGTTTACTATTTGAAATATGCTATACTATTAGTACCGTTATCAAATATTTAGGTTTACTCTTTCTCCCCAAATTTACACTATTTAAGCCATTTATGAGTAACAATAAAAAAGGGAATATTTTTTTGAAATACTCCCTTTTAATCAAAAATTATTTTGTTTTTAAAATACAATCTAGTTTTTTAGTAAGACATTTTTTCAGGAATTACCCCTCTCACTCCACCCTTAGGGTATTTTGTGTCGCCAATGTATCTCGGCATTAAATGAATATGTACATGCATTACACTTTGACCTGAGTATTCTCCTACGTTTACACCGACATTATATGCGTCTGGAGAGTATTTTTCGTCTAATAATTTTTTTCCTTCATCTACTAGGTCGAATATTGCTTCTCTTTCTTCTTTTGTTAGATCAAAGAAGTTTGCTACGTGTCTTTTAGGAATGAATAACATATGTCCTTTTGTTACAGGGAATTTGTCAAATATCGCAAATGCTAAGTCGTTTTCTAGTACGTATTCTTTTAAATCGCAAAATATACAACTCATATCTTTCACCTCATCGTATCTAGTTTTATAGTATTCTTTAGTTCTAAATTCTATGGCATCTCTAATATTATCTACAAAGAATTTATTATCTTTAAATTCTTCTAATCTCCTTACTACTATTTTATCCCTATCCAATTCAAAAAATTCACTTTCACTTTTTAGCATATATTTAACTGGATTTTGTTTTGCTAATTCTACATATTCTTCTCTTCCCCATTGTGCAAATTTCTCAGTATTTTTATCAGCATACATATCCACAGTATTTTCTTTAATTGAATAAAATTCTTTAAAGCTTTTGTATAAGTCTTCATCATCTATTTTAGATTTTAAATTTCCATTATTATAAAATGCCAATAAAAACGGCATCTTATAACTTTTAGACATCCTAGTATTTTCTATCATTTTGATGAATCTCCAACAAAAACCTTCAATCTCTTCTTTTTCATTGCAGTCTAATTCATCTATACTCATTAAATATCCTATATAATCTTTGAAAATATTTTCTTTGCTATTTTTCTTGATTTCAATATATGTTTCAAAATCCATATTTTCAAATAATTCTACTCTGCTAGGTCTATGCCCCAACTTTTTTTAACTTTATAATATTCGCTATCTATTATACTCATAAGCGTTACTCCTAATTATTTTTATAGTATTTTTATTTCTAATTAGATTTTATCATAAATAAACTATCTGATAACAAAAAATAAAACCACCGAAATATTGGACGTAGCTCTGGTGGTTTTATCTTTTCAGTAACTTTTAAGTTGAAGAGAAACAAGTAACCTCCTATACTCTCGTTTTCTCATCTTCTTTTATTATATCATACTGTTACTAAGATATACATATTACTACAAAACCATTTTATTTATATTCATTGTATTTTTATTTTTTAATTTCTAGAAATCATAAAAAAATTATTGTATAATCTATAATTGAACTAAAATTTAGGAGGTAAACTTTTATGTTTTATCTATTACTAGCAATAGTATGCAGTGGTTCTATCGCTCTAATATTCAAATATAGTGAGTCAAAAGAATGTAACAGAGCACTTGTAACCACTTTCAACTACTTAACAGCTACTGTAATATCAGCAATAGCACTTGCAAAGTCTGGTCTAAATGTTCCAGCATCATTTGATGGAATAATGGCCAAAACAATGGCAAACTTTTCTGGCACTCTTACACCAGAAGGAAGCTTCGGGGCTTCAATACTACTTGGAATTATAACAGGATTTTTATTCTTTATAGGTTTCGTAATTTATCAGAAAAGTATAAACGAGTGCGGACCTTCAATCTCAGGTATGTTTGGGAAAATGGGTATCCTAGTACCTATGATATTTTCAATATTCTTATGGAATGAGATGCCATCTCCAATAAAATGGGTGGGAATAATATTATCTTTTGCATCTATACTGATAATAAATGTAAATCCTACAAACTTAAAAGAATCAGATTTCAAACCGATTCTAATAATTTTATTCGTATTTTATGGATGCGCAGATTTTATGAATAAAGTATTCCAGAAATACGCATTAGTAGAGTATAAAAACTTCTTCCTGCTAATAGTATTCATATCTGCTACAATATTCAGTTTAGGTATGCTATTTAAGAATAGAAAAGAAGGATTCAACCTTACTAGTTGTTTAGTTGGTATAGGGGTTGGTATTCCAAATATGTTCTCTTCATTCTTCCTTATAGATGCTCTAAAAACACTTGAAGCTGCGGTTGTTTATCCAATATTCAGCGCTGGTGGTATAGTGTTTATAATGTTCATGAGTTATCTAATATTCAAGGAAAGACTTAGCAAAAAAGAAAAACTTGCTGCCGCTCTTACAATCGTGAGTATGGCAATCGTAAATATATAATAGGAAAAATATTTTTATATCAATAAAATATAGCCATAGCATTTTTATCTATACAATTATGCTATGGCTATGTTCTTTTTTATTCAAAAAAACTAACACTTTTTTTAATTTATTCATTTTTTACTGCCTTATATTATTAAGCCACTTTTTTCTTTATACAACTTTATTATATTTATTTTTCAATCAATTTATTTATTTTAACATAATTTTTCTCAACTATTCATTTATTTTTATTACATTATTATCTTTTATGATGAAGTAAATTTATTATTTATATAACAAAAAAATATCGTTAATAAAAAAACATTATTTTTTAAAGGAAAACGATTGTTATTTTTTGGTATATTTATTATTTAGCCAAATAAAAGGTTTTTTTTTGATTATAAATAGTTTTTTTCTATTATACTTTGTTTTATTACATTCAAATTACATTTTGTGGTGTTTACAGATTGTTTTTTTTTTAATATAATATATATGAACTCAATACCTAATATAACATAAATTAAGATTCTAAAATTTTAATTTACTAACTAACCACTTTAAAGATATTTTAAATTATCCTCTAATTTAAAATAATCAATCTGTAGAAAAAACCACCTTTATATAAAGGTGGTTTTTTCTATATAATATTTATTTTTTTCGAATTTAATATATTTTATGTTATCAAGATAACTAAAGCTATATTTCTTCAATTTCTATATTTAATTTACCTACTAAACTTCCCAGCTCTTTCTTTAATTCTTCATCTGCATTTATATACATTCCAGGAACTTTATACGTTATAGGTTTACTCATATCAATATTTTGATCTTTAGGTAATAATACTAATCTATCCCTACCTGGATATTTTCTAGTTATCGTAAATACTTTCATAAGTAACTCTTCATCGCCTACAGTATCTATTCTCACATTCATCTGTTTATTTTTAGGTTTGTTTGAACTACTTTTTATATCAAAAGATATTTTTTCACTATTAAACCGATATTCTTCATTGATATCTTTTATATCTCTAGCGATTAATTTTGCCTCATCATCGTCAATACTTATCGCACCTTTTATTAGTATTATGCTGTCATCGTTTAGTAGTATGTTGAATTTTTTAAGAGTCTGAGGGAACACTACAACCTCTATAGTTCCATATAGATCTTCTAGTGTGATAAACGCCATTATTTCATTTCTCTTAGTAGTCATTATTCTCTTGGCGATTACCATTCCACCCATGATTACTTCTCTATCGTGAAGCTTCATGTATGTTTTTTCATCCTCTTTTAATTCGTTTATCTTTTTCATATTTATGCTAGTTTTTCTATCTAGCTCTGATTTATATTCTGATAATGGATGTCCGCTAAGATACATTCCCAGCACTTCTTTTTCCATGTTAAGTCTTTCTTTTTCGCTAAACTCCCTTACAACAGGCAGGTTTGTAGAAAGTTGCATCTCTGGTGCTTCCTCAACCTGTGTGGAAAATGCGTCAAATAGAGAAATCTGTCCCTGAACATTTTTCTTTCTATCCATAGATATACTTTCCAGAACTGACTCATATCCAGCCATAAGTGTAGCCCTATTTTCGCTAATTTGGTCAAATGCACCACATTTGATAAGACTTTCAACTACTCTTTTATTTGTATCTTTTGTATCAAGTCTTTTTGCGAAGTCTACAAAGTCTTTGAATTCTCCGTTTTCTTCTCTTTCTTTTACAATATTTTCGATTATATTTACCCCTACGTTTTTAACCGCAGCAAGCCCAAATCTTATACTATCGCCCTCAACAGAGAATTTTGAAAAACTCTTATTTATATCTGGTGGATTAACAGGTATTCCTATTGCATTACATTCTCTAATATACTCGACAACTTTATCTGAGTTGCCCATTATACTAGTCATTAGAGCTGCCATAAACTCAACTGGATAGTGCACTTTTAAATACGCTGTTTCATATGCTAAAACACCGTACGCAGCCGCATGAGATTTATTAAAGGCATATCTTGCGAAGTCTATCATATCATCGAAAATTTTATTTGCATCTTCTTCTGATATTCCATTTCTTATACATCCAGGAATTTCTATATTTCCTTCATCGTCAAATTTTCCATGTATGAAGTACTGTCTTTCCTCTTCCATGACGTCCATTTTCTTCTTACTCATTGCCCTTCTAACTAAGTCACTTCGACCATAGCTATATCCAGCAAGATCCCTAACAACCTGCATAACCTGTTAAGTTCCCATCACTACCTAACACTCTATGACAAAGTATACACACCTATTTCATCTACCGTAATAAATATATCTTTTGTTAACCTTCATGATCTGTATCCTCATAATACATCTTTTTATTCATATCAAGAAATACTCTCATTCAAAAAATGGGAATAATAAAAGGACATGTATTATAGATGAGGGTGGTGATAAAAACGATATAAATCATAAAAAGTTTTATATGAATTTGAAAGAGGAATAAAACGATGAATGCTTTAAAGAGGAATTTTAATTCAGAGAACTTCATTCTTCTAGGTAGCCCCTATGAACAAGAAGAAACTATTGAATTTATTGTGAGTATCAATAAAAATAATCATTCAGATTTTTTTTGAAGGTAAACGAGATTCATTCATATTTGAGCTACGCTATACAGAACCATTTAAAAAAATTTCACTGAGCTAAAGCGTCTTCAAGGATTAGCGGTTCATAAGTTATTTTATGAAAGGCATAAGGAAGTGTATCAACATTTCCACTACACTTTTCCTAATCTTCATTGCCTTGTGAGGAGGATACATATGTTAGAAGTAATCTTAGTAATACTTAACCTATGGTGGTTCTACAACACCAAATACTTTAAACTTTGGTCTAAAATCAAAATTGGTGATGATCAATTTTCAATTTCCATTACAGCATTAATCATATTGATCTATATAGCCATCGGTGCATTTGGTTTTGTACGATGGTACTATTATCATCGAAGACTCTAATAATATAATACTAAGTACAAAGGTAAACAGTAAAAACATAGGGACAGCAACAGTAACATTGCTGTCCCTTTAAATACGATTATTAGTTTTCTATCTTTCCCTGAATAATGAATCCATTCCAATCTTCCTGAATATATTGATTATTCTTCTTTCTGACTATTTGTCCAATGGTTTCACTTTCCTCAATTCTTTTATAGAGTTCATTGAGGTTTCTTGTATAAATGAATGGATTCTTAATCTTGTTCTTCATTTCTTTTTCAAAGACATCTCTTAGTCTTTTTAGTTCTATTAGACCATGTTGTTTTAAATATTCTTTGGTCTCCTTAAAGGACTGATAGATATTGTTTGTCTGATTATATCTTTCATAGAATGATTTCATAAATATTGCAGAATTGTAATCATCTACTTCTTCTACAGTAAGTAGTAACGTCTGGCATCCTGCAAGCTCAAAGGCACGTCTGATACCATAGATACCTTCACCACTTATATTTTCACCTAGACCTGTATTACAGGCTGATAATACAACTAGTTCTGTTCCCTTTAAGTCAATATACTGTATTTCCTTGGCACTGATATAACCAGAATCATTTTCTTCTACGTTATAACCTGATAAACATAGAATACCTCTGTCCATTGGTTCCATCTGTTCATTATTTAGGTAGTCACCATGTGTAGAAACGTGAAGTATTTTTGGTCTTCTTGTATTAAGGAAGTTATCATGATTGGCTTGATATGAACTATATATAGTGGACTTCTCACCATAAATATCATGAATGAACATACCTTCTAAATATGAACCATATAGAACACCTTTTGTATCTCCTCTATCATTATCTTCAGATTGTGTACCTGAGAAGTCTGGATAGATAAAGGATACAAGCTGATCTGTGTTACCATCATCCGTATCATTATCGAAGAGTGTCTGTACAGAACTTAGATAAGAAATATTGAGACAGTTAAGTACTCTTTCAAAGGATAAGTTATAGAGTTTACCATCAGGACAGATATAAATATGATCATAGTCTCTAATAGAACCAATGAATAATTGAATATCTTCATCATTAACAAATGTACCACTGATAATTTCTTCACAATCAACAACACACTGTGAATACTTTCCTTTCTTTATGAGAATAAGACCATACTTTGAATCATCAAGTTCATAGAAATCAATAATCAGCTGATTACCTATCATATTAGATATTTCTTTTAAAAATAATCTTTCCCCCATATTTTTATTGTGGAATCTATTGACATCCATCTCGAAAGATAGATTCTTATTGACGAAAAGATAATCTAATAAGTCTTTGATATTTCTTTCAAAAACACTGACTTTCAATAATTTATATACACCATTGAATGATTTAAGAAAGTTTCGTCTAGAAGAGACATCTTTTATATCAAAGGCAGTTTTCTTAAGGTTATTAATATTTTCAAAATATGCAGTCATATTCTTCTTAATAGATTGATTATCTGTTTTGTCTTGATGAATCTGTCTTGAAATTAATTTACTTAATGCGATGAGTGTACCAGGATGACTCTCTCCTAAAATCACTTTTTTTGCACTATAAACTGATTTTGCAATTTCAAACCCTTTTTTATAATCTCCTACCTTACTACAGTAAATTGCTATACTATCAAGTGCCATCAATGTACTAAGATGCTTCTCTCCGAGACTATCTTTTGTTTCAGTATAAACTATATTTTCTGTTTCTAATGCCTTGTTATAATCTTCTAAATAAAAATAATGGATTGCTAAATTATGTAAAGCAGATAGCGTGTCAAAATGCTTCTTTCCCAGAATTTCTTTTCTTGCATGATAAACCTCTTTTCCAATCTCTAGCGCTTTGTTGTAATCTCCTAAACAAGAATAAATGCTTGCTAAACCAGAAAGTGATGTTAACGTATCTAAATCTCTCTCTCCTAGAACCTCTTTTCTTGCATTATAAACTTTATTCTCTGTTTTTAAAGCCTTATTGTAATCACCTAAATGATAATAAGAGATTGCTAGATTAGAAAGTGATGTCAATGTGTCTGGATTATTCTCATCTAAAAATTCCTTTCTTCCGTTATAAACTGCTTTTCTCATTTCAAACACCTTGTTGTAATCTCCCAAACATTCATAAGAAATTGCAAGAGCCTCTAATGCATCTAATGTATCTGGATGTTTTTCTCCCAATTCGCATTTATATAAAACATATAATTCTTGATAAGCATTTTTTGCTTTTATATAATTTCCTGCATCAAACGCTTTATTTCCTTTATATTCTTTATATGCACCTTCTGCTTTTATAAAAAATTTACCGACTAATGACTTGCTCATATATATTCCTCACAATACTATTCTACCCTAATAAAATAGACTTATATCTTATTAGGTCCATCATTTATTACCTTCTAACTCCAATAAAGCTTCTTTTCTATCTATACCACCTGCATAACCGGTTAAGCTTCCATTACTCCCTAACACTCTATGACAGGGTACTATAATACTTATTCTATTATGTCCTACTGCTCCTCCTACTGCCTGTGCAGAGAATCTTTTAACACCTCTTCTTTGTGCTAATATATTCGCTATTTCTCCATAAGTCATTGTATGACCATAAGGAATATCACATAGAATTTTCCATACTTCTTTTTGGAAGTCTGTACCTATTAAATGAAGAGGAAAATCAATAAGTGGCTGTTCTTTCTTAAAATAAAGATCAAGCCATCTTTTTACTTTTAGAATAAGTTCTGTTTCTTTTTCTTCATAAGGTTCTTTTAATCCTGATGCATAATACTTCTGATTCTCAAACCATAAGCCATATACACCTATTTCATCTATCGCAATAAGTATATCTCCTAAAGGTGATTGATAGTGTCCAATATAAGTCATATGAAATCCTCCATATATCTATCATATCAAAAAAAAGACTCATAAGAGTCCCTTAATTGAATTGTTTATGCTTATTTTCAATAAAGTCATGATACCATTTAAAGCTATCTCTCTTATATCTCTTGTAAGTACCCTGACCTAGATTATTAGCATCTACATAAACAACGTCATAACGTTTTTCCATTTCACAGCTTCCTGCAGAAACAATATCAATAACACCCCACATGATATAGCCAATAACATCTACACCATCATCAATCGCTTCATCAATTTGTTTAAAGTGTTGTTCAAAATAATCTATTCTATATGGATCATAAATGAGACCATATTCATGGGAGGAAGTAATCAATGTATTCTCCCTAGTTTTCAAATACAACTGTCGTAAATCTTTCATAGAATCCAATCAGTTTTCTATTTGTCCATCCACCATAATGTTCTACTAGGTATAATGGAACAGCATAATGATTCATTGTGAGAAAGATCTTCATACCTGCTTTATGTACTTCTTTGAAGATATGATCATAAAACTTGATTCCTTCTTCATTAGGTGTTTCCTCATCTCCATGAGGATAAAGTCTTGCCAAGCTGATTGAGAAACGATAGATATCAATACCTAATTCTTTAAGTAAGGAAATATCTTCATCGATATGATGATAACCATCACTGCCCTGTCTAAATGGGTAGTAACCTATTCCTTCACATTTCTTTGCTTCATCAATAATATCCTGTGTGAGTAGTCTTGTAGATGTTGTCGCATCAGATGTTTTTTAGATAGGGCCTACAATCCTGTGTATCTAAGCCCTTACCGCCTTCTTTATAACCACCTTCATACTGGCTGCTAGCAGTGGCTCCACCCCATAATATATCTTTTGTTTTTGCATAGTTGTCTCCTTCATTAAAAAAAACTAAGGTTTAACCCTTAGTTTCTTTGCAAACTTATAAGCACCATATTCCGGTGTATGGATAGGTGAAATAAGAGTCTCTATTGTTTCATTGAGAACAGGTAGAATATAGTGAGAAGCATGATCAAATACACCTCCAATATAAGAAATACGAGGTGTTGAATCATGTTCTTTTAAGAGTGTTTGTATGAGTGAACGAATTTCTAATGCTGCCTGTTTATATATTTCTATCGCATAAGGATCTCCCTGATTGGCAGCTAATCCATTGATATAAGCATAGGATGCAGTAGATGTACGATCAAGACTATTCATAAATGTGATAATATCATAATCAATATCTAGATGACATTCTTCCATAATCAAATCATAAAGAACTGTTTTTTCTAGTCTACCATCTATTTCTTTACAGAATGTATGAAACATCTTCTTCGCAATCCAATAAGCACTGCCTTCATCTCCTAATTGATAACCCCAGCCTCCACAACGCGTCAGCTTATTATTCTTAAGTGATAAGGCAATACTGCCTGTTCCTGCAATGACCACAATACCATCATGACCATCTAATGCACCTTCTATCGCAATTCTTACATCACTTTCTACGACAAAAGTTCTATCTTCAAATGCTTCTTTACATATGTATTCTATTTTATCTCTTAATTCTTTCTGTTGGCCATATCCTGCAAGTCCTGCACCAATAATGGCAGTATGATCAGGATCTAGCTGATTGACACCATCTCTTAATATTTCAATAGATTGATCTTGTGGCTGAGTGAGAACATGTACTGTAGGAAGGATTAATTCTTTTAAACGAGATCCGTTCTCATCAAAAAGAACCATCTTTGTTTTTGTACCTCCGCCATCTATACCTATATACAACATTTCTGTTACCTCTTAATTTTCAGATGTTTCGTTTGCCTTTTCTTCTTCTATTAATTCACAATCATACATCTTAAAGAATGGATAATACATAGTTACCATTATTAACACTATTTATATTGTGTGTTATTCATCCCACACCTAAAGGAGTGGGCTTTCCGCACAGTTTTTTTAAAGCACTCTTGAAACCAAACATAGGGATATCATAATCCGTCATACCAAAGACATTCTTGTTTTGTTTATTGTTTTGATTTTTTACAATGTACTTATTCATCTCATATCCTCCGATAGATAACTTTTTAAAGTTTTACTGA
>ENA-OWPF01002235-OWPF01002235.1-human-gut-metagenome-genome-assembly--contig:-NODE-2235-length-14320-cov-2.687136_pt1 | contig 14320 bp, 8 predicted proteins | sample MGYA00248261_ERZ651840 | MGnify/ENA primary metagenome ERZ651840 (study PRJEB26924, sample SAMEA4378268) | human gut metagenome | biome: human gut; feature: human-associated habitat; material: faeces... | reverse complement strand
GGGGAAGCCGAATTCATTGGAAATCTCCTGAATATTTTTTTGCGTATTCTTCAACAAAGAGATACACTTACGGATAATCGCCTTGAATACAAGTTCCTGCACCGTATACCCACAGATGCTTTTGGAAAGAGCCGAAAGGTATTTCGGAGACAGACAGAGTTTATCCGCATAGAATTCCACACTCCTTTCCTGCATATAATATTGCTCTATCAACTGGATGAGACGGACAAATATCTCATTTTTCCGCCCGCCCGTTTCCTGTCCGGCACTAATCAATTTACGGTTATAGACCGAACAAATACGATAGGTCAGTGCCAGCAGAAGGAGTTTCTGTTCATAAAGACTAAACGCACTCTCCTCCATTTCCAGCACACTGTCTATCAAAGACATATACTTCATAATCTCATCTTCCTCGCCGGTATTCCATACACAAGAGAGTTCCGGAGTAAGTTTCGAATACATATACATGGAAACCACGGAGTTGCCGATAATGTCACGTATCGGTTCTATCTGATAGGCAAGAATAAGAATTTCCACATCTTCGGTCTCCTGAAGCACTTGAACCCAAGATTCCTCATGAATAAACAAGGTCTCACCCGCCTTGGCAGAAGCGCACTTATTATCAAGAGAAAACTGGAAACTACCTTGCCGGCAGACAATCAAACCAAGCCCCTGCATCAGAAAAGGTTCTTTCAAAGAAGATGGAAAACAACTGAGCACACCTCCCGAACTGCATATATTCTTCCCGCTTTTCAGATCGCGGTCAAGCTGTAATAAACGTTCCTGCTGAGTATCCATAACACTGACTCACTGATAAATTACTATTGAAAAACGATACTAAGTTAGCAATTTTCGTTTGGGATAAGGCACTACGAGCACAAAAATCATACAAATAACGCCTGCATAAATAGTCCACCCTGCCATTTCTTTCACAGCAGAGAGCGTAGCCTGCACCTGTATCCGCCCCTTGACGGACATGGCAGCCATGTAATGCGCTTCCGTTTCACTCTTTCCCTGATATTGCATTCCCTGCACGGTATTGGTATACGAAGCAGAAGCTTCGGGGTTTACCAGATCAACATTTTGTGCATAACGGGTAATATAATGTTGCTGGCGCTCCTGCAGTACATTTGAATAAATAGCCCCTCCGATACCCGGTCCCAGTACCATACGGACGGTAAGCATGATGCAAATCCAGGTCGAAAGATATTTGAAAGGCATTCGCTGATTGGCATATGCTGCCGTCAATGCATATAAAATCATCATTCCGATGGTACGAATAATTACGGGATACTTCATTCGTTCGTAAAGTCCGGCTGTCTGCACTTCGAAGTACATGAATCCTGCCGACAATGCCAGAAAGAAAAAGCCAAGAGCAAAAAGATATTTCAGATGCACCCCTTTAGCCCCCAATACAATGGAAATCAAGGCACCGATAAAATAACCGACCATACACCAGTTTGCCAGCGATGCATTCTGCAAATTATCCAGATGCATCCCGACTCCTGCATACACATTGACAAACATCGCGCTGGAATTGATGATCATCAGCAATAAATAAAGCAAAGCCCCCATACGAATGGTACGCAGCCTCAACGCCCCCAAAATAAAGTAGGAAGACCGCCGGGTAACATCCATATAAAGAAAAATCCCGGCAAAAAGGATACTGATCGCCGTTGCCCAGCAAATAGATGGATCATCATACCAATCCAGCACCTTGCCATAAACCAGCACATAAGTGATGCACGTCAATGATATGCAAAATGCGGTCACATTGCCGAATTTGCGGAAGTTGATAGGGAAACGTCCGGCAAAACCATGATTAGGCATCGTAATAAACAGTATCAGAATGGACAGCAGCAGAATACCCATCATAAAATAATATACATATTTCCATTCGTATTCGAAAGCCAGCCAAGCCGTTAGCGCCGTACCCATTTGCCCCAGGATCATAAAAAACAGATAAACTACCGGCTGGCTGACACATTTTTCGATATCCAGTTTATTCCATCCCGTCGCGTCTTTCGGTTCCATGCCGGGAGTAATATTACGCGTTGCCTCCATGCCAAAAGCATATTTGATCAGCGTAAACAGATTGACCATCATCAGTACCATACGCAGGAACCCTGTCAGCAGGCTGCAGAGTGCCAGCAAAAAGATACTGTCGGTTTTGGCACATACATAGCTGAATACATACATCAGTGCAAAACCTGCGATACACATCAGTTTCTCCCGTCGTATACAAACCAGTTCATACAAGAAGGGAGCAAATGCCGCCATACCGATGGAAGTCACAAAATTGGCAAACTGAATATGCTCGGAAATAATACCCAAGCCGCTCATCATCTCGGTACTGTTCACGGAGTATACCCCGCAAACCGAAAGAATCGGCAGGAAAAAGAACAGCAGAATAATAATACCTATCGGTTTGGGCACCCAATTGTAAAAAGGATAATTTCTAGGACACGAAGGCATGGCTATCAGAGTTTAGCTTTTACTACTACCATCATACCCGCCGCCAGCTTATCATTATCTTCCTTCGATAAATCCGTAAAATCAATACGGACAGGGATACGCTGCTGTATTTTCACAAAGTTTCCGGCAGAATTGTCAGTCGGCACCAACGAATATTTAGAACCTGTCGCTCCGGAAATAGCAGTCACTTTGCCTGTAAACTCTTTCTTACTGATAGCATCTACCGTGATAGCCACCTCCTGCCCGATGCGGAGATTCTCTATCTGCGTTTCTTTATAATTAGCAATAATCCATTTTTGTGTATCGGGCAGAATATATGTAATGCATTGCCCTGCTGTAATGAACTGCCCTTCTTCCAGAGAACGTCTGCCTAACTTGCCATCGCAAGGAGCCAGTACAACCGTATACGAAAGATTCAGCCGTGCCATTTCAAGCGCAGCCGTAGCACGCTGGATGGCAGCCTCCGTATTCTCACGACGGTGAGATACTTCATTCACTCCCGAAAGAGCCGCCTCCCGCTGGCGCCTGGTTGCTTCCAGCTTCTTAAAGGTAGCTTCATACTCTGTTGTAATCTGTTCCAACTGGATAGGTGTCGCCGCATTTCGTTTGACCAAATTTTCATACCGCTGACGGTCTTTCTCCAGTTTTGCTAGCCGGATTTCTATTTCAGCTATAGACGCATCATACACAGATGCAGTCGTTTGTGTAGTCTGCAAGGTAGCATTTATCACAGTGGCGCCTGCCTGCGCATCCTTCAATGCAGCCTCAGCTTCCATCACCCGGATTTTATATTCGCGGTCGTCCAGCACCAGCAAGGTATCACCTTTGCGTACCTGCTGATGTTCCGTAAAATAAATCTTATTAATATAGCCCGATGCACGCAGATTGACAGGCGACACATATTGCTCTATCTGCGCATCATTACTGGTTTCCGTCTGCTTATAGCCCAGAAAGAGAAAAACAATTTCAATTACTCCCCAAACAATCACAGCAACTCCAAACAGACTTACTATAATCTGCCAGCGGCGTAATTTTCTCATTTTCTTAGCTTTCTCCTGATGCGTACTGGAGACTGTATTATTTTCCATTGTTTCCATATGAATGATTCAATTAGTTATCTGTTATTTGAACAAGGATGAGATCTGTCCGGTTAGTTTCAGTAACATCAGGTTGGTCACCCGATAATTATAATGTGCACTAATGTAGTTGTTCTGTGCCTCGCTCATCCGCATTTCATCCTGCAGAACTTCAGTCATTGAAGTGATTCCTTCCCGATAGCGGTCGGTAGTAACCGTATACACTTCTTCGGCAAGCAGATAATTGTCTTTCTGTTTTTTAAAGTTCCGCTGGTTATTCATCAAGTCATTTACAGCATTCAAATACTGTGTTTGCAGATTCTTCCGTGTATCCAACCGTGAAAGTTTCATGGTTTCGATATCGATCATTGCTTTCCGGATCTTATACTTCTTATCCAAGCCATCAAAAATAGGAATACGCAAAGTCAGTCCCACTCCATAAGAACGGAACCAATGATTGGACGGACCGGAATGAAACCAATGATAAGCCTCATCAGTATAAGCGGCAAACCTCCAGTTTCCCGTCAGATTGAGAGAAGGAATATAGCCATTACTTATCAATCGTTTCTGCCGCTCTGTCAGCTGCACCTGTGATTGAAGCAACTGAAGCTCATAGAGGTTTTCCGACAACCCGGTCAAAGCAACCGTAGCGATACTGTCCGTGTTTACCGGCAATAAACCGATTTCTTTTTCCGCCGGATAATCCATAATATACTTCAACATATTAAGTTGTTGTGTCATCATCGCCTGTGCATTGTCATACTGCACTTTCAGATTTTCCAGATTAATATTCACCCGCTTCAGATCAACTTCCATTGCCATTCCATTATCAAAGAAAGCCTGTGTGATATCTCTCAGTTCTTCCAATCGGGTAATATTGGCTTTTATCAATGCAATCTGTTCCGCAGTAACCTGTCCCAGATAGTACATTTTACTGATCTGCAAGATCAAATCTTCCCGTGCCTTTTCATACGAAAGCCGGCTCATCTCATCCACAATCTCTGCTATGGAAATCGAAGTATAGAGAGTCTGATTATAAAGTGGCATCTGCAATTCTACCCCGGCATTGGCACTATATTGCAACGTTCGGGTAATATTATAAGGTACTCCATAGGAAGAACCGTCAGTTACTGAGACAGGCGGATCGATATTATCATTAAAGTTGGCAAAGCCATTGATTTGCGGCAACAGCTTCACCCGATTCTCCGAAATGCCATACTTACTTTTCTGCATCGCTTTTCGTTTGCCCTGTAAAGAGAGATTGTTCTCAATCCCCATACGAAGGCAGTTCTCCAGAGTCAGAATATTCTGTGCGCCTCCATGAATGGCAGGGAGGCAAAAAAAGGTAAAAATGAACAATAGTCTTTTCATAATAATCGTTCTATATTCAGGCACAAATTTAATGGCTTGCGACAAAATGAGACTATCCATATATCGACTGTTTATGTTCATATTTTCCTTTTTCAGTCCGACATGGATACTTACACCATCACTACAGAATAGTGACACCATATTTAATAGACAAAACTCCGTCCTTTGTCGATTTCATTTTCATCTGTTTCAAGAACCAGTTAACTTTGGGATATTAAATCAATTAACAAAGAGAAAAGATGAAAAGAAACATGAAACTGATAGGGCTTGCAGCCTGCCTGATAAGTTGCACCAGTCTGGCTGTTGCACAAGAAAATCCTGAACCACAGGAAAGACAGCAACATGAACAACGCCTCCCACGCGAAGTCCCTAATCCGGAAAAGATAGCGACTCAGATGACTGATCAAATGCAGGAATCACTTCAACTGACAGAAAAACAATATAAGAAAATCTATAAACTGAATCTGAAAGAACAGAAAGAACATTTCAAAGCGATGCAGAACTCCGGCGAACAACGTCCGCCAATGGGAGGTCCGGGAATGAGAGGCGGCCGCCCGCCGATGGGTGGCGGCGAACCTCCAATGATGGGCGAAGGAGGTTTCCCCGGCGGTATGGGAGAACGTCCTATGATGAACAAAGAACAGGACTCTGCAGATGCACAAAAGAAAGCTGCAGAAACGAAAGAGAAAAAGATAAAAAAGATTCTGACCACGGAACAATACGAAAAGTGGCAAGCTCAACAAGCATCTGCCCGACAAAAGCATTCTCCCAAATAGATTTCTAACTATTTAAATATATAACAGCAAAACAGCGTTTGTTTTTCATAATTTTTTAGTGAATGCATAAGCGGCTCTCTTCGGGATGAAGGGAGCCGCTTCATTTCAACCATCTGACTACATTCTATCAGACAGCTAAAAAAAGTTATTCCCCGTTTATCCTTTGCTCATTCGACTTCTCCAGAAATTCGCCCGGCTTCATCCCGAATTGTTTCTGAAAGCACTTTGCAAAATAAGAAGGATTATTAAATCCCACCATATAGCTTATTTCACTAATACGATATTGATTCTCGGTCAATAATACCGCCGCCTTCTTCAATCTGACTAACTGTATCAATTCATTCGGAGTGATATTTGCCAAAGACTTAATCTTGGCAAACAATCCGGAACGGCTAATACATAACTGCTCAGCCAGATAATCTACAGACAGTTCGGGATTCGAGAAATTCTGCTCGATGATTTCATTCATCTTTGTAAGAAACTTCTCATCGGAAGAATTTCCTGCAATACTATTAAGCGGCATTAATGGCATTTCTGAGAATTTCTGCCGCAACAGTTTCCTCAGATCAACAATATTTTTAATGCAAGCCTCCAGATATTGTAAAGAAAAGGGCTTTTCAATAAACGCATCGGCTCCGCAATTCATACCTTCGATTTTAGAATTAACATCCGTCTTTGCTGTTAATAAAATAAAAGGAATGTGGCTCATCGTCTGATTGGAGCGCACTGCTCTGCACAATTCTCCTCCATTCATGCGTGGCATCATCCAGTCACTGACAATCAAAGTTACATCATTCTCTTTCAATATTTCCATAGCTTGCCCTCCATCTTCGGCAGTCAGGATATTGTATTGGTCAGAGAAACTGTTTGAGAGGAAAGATAGCATCTCCTTATTGTCATCTACAATCAGCATCACCGATTTATGCCTTGCTGCCTCAACGGGCAGAGCGTCTGATAGAATATCTTTTGGGAGAACTGTGTCAGCATTCTCTGCACTACTGTCTTGTTCACCTATTTCAGCACATTCTATAGGTAAAATCACTACGAAAGAAGAGCCTTTACCTACCACAGACTGCACTTCAATGTTACCCTTATGAGCATCGACAATGCTTTTCACAATGCTTAGTCCCAGCCCTGTACCCGGCTTATTATCCACCGCCTGATAGAAGGGTTTAAATATCTTCTCCTGATCTTCTTGGCTGATTCCCATACCATTATCTGTAACTTTAATGGTAAATGTACATGATTCTTGATTTACCATACACGACAGGACCACTTCATTCTTTGTATATTTGCTTGCATTTGTCAGTAAGTTACTGATTACTTTGGTGATTGCCTCAGGGTCGATGACTGCTACGAAATCCTCATTCGGATAATTCACCTTCAATTGCCCGCCTTGTTGAACAATTGTCGGTTCAAAACGTTCGCTTACCGCTTTCAGCAGCTGATAAACAGAATAAGGAACGCATCTGATACGAATCCCCTCACGTTCTACTTTTCGAAAATCGAGTAGTTGATTTACCAGAACAAGCAGCCGTTGACTATTGCGGTCGATAATATTCAAATCATCTCGCACAGTATCGGGCAATACAAACGTAGATCTGCGAATCTTCTCCAACGGTCCGATAATTAGTGAGACAGGTGTACGTATTTCATGAGCTATCATCGTAAAGAACTTGATTTTAGCTTCATGCATCTCTTTCTCTTTATTTTCTGTCAATTTATTCATGGCGGCAACATGCTTCTTCTCGGTCCGCTTCAACATAAAACGAATAAAATAGCCTAAAGCCACACACAAAAGGATGAAATAGAGAATCTTGAAAGCAGTCGTCCAGTAGAAAGGCGGATAGATCACGACTTTCAGACTTACCCCCTGATCGTTCCACAATCCGTCATTATTGGATGCTTTTACTCTGAACAGATAGGTTCCTGCTGGAAGATTCGTATAGGTAGCCTTGTTCTGTGCGCCTACATAATTCCAGTCTTTATCAAATCCGTCGAGCTTATACGCATACTGATTCTTCTCCGGCGTGCAATAACTCAAAGCAGCGTAGCGCAGACTAAAAACATTGTCTTTATAAGATAGCTTCAACTCATCAAGGCAGTCCAAAGAACGGGGCAACCATTTGTCTCCTACGGATATTTCTTTATTAAAAATCTCCAGTCCCGTGATGACCACCGATGGAATCTGCTCGTTAGAATGAATCTGAAAAGGATAAAAGGCATTGAACCCATTCACCGAACCGACGTAAATCTTTCCATTCGAAGTCTTCATTCCTGCATTGGGCATGAACTGGTCGCTTTGCAAACCATCGCTTTTCATGAATACCTGATAGTTCTCTCCCGGAATATAACGTACCAAGCCCTTCGTCGTAGTCATCCACAACGTGCGCTCGTCTTCGATGATACAGCAAATATTGTGGCTTGGTATGTCCAGCGCTATCGGATCGAACTGATCTTTTTCAACATCATACCGGCAAAGTCCATCCATAATGCCGACCCATATCTGTCCGTTCCAATCTACCAAAACGCAATTTACTTGATCGCTGATCAATGCTCCGGTCTGCTTGCTATGCTGATAATTTTTCCAACTATCCGTCTGTGGGTCGTACTTAAACAATCCCCGTCCTTGTGTAGCGAACCAAAGGTTACCTTTCGTATCCTGATCAATATCTATCGTTAACCCTCCCAGTTGCTTTACACGGATAAAGTTGTCTTCTTCACGATTATAGAGATTGATCCCCGACATGGTAGCTACCCAAATACGTTGCTCGCGATCTTTGAATATGGCGTATGAACTGCTACCGTCCAGAGATTTCGGATCACCTTGATAAGACGTATATTGTTTAAATACTCCGGTACGGACATTCAATACATTTACTCCTCCGGTATAGGTTCCTATCCATAAATTGTCACCATCCATACAAAGAGCATGCACGTTGTGATAAGACAGACTATTTCTTCCTTCTTGGGGCATATAATGAATGAAGCGGTTATCGGCTGTTGATAAACAAGTTAAGCCTCCGTCATCTGAGGCAATCCATATATTGCCATTGGTATCTTCGCAGAAGTGACTGATAATGCTTCCTTTTACTGAATTGAAAAAACGGGATTGAGAGTAACTTTCAAATTGTCCGGTATTGGGGGATATGTAGTTGACACCTCCGTAGTAAGTGCCGATCCATACACCGCCCTCGCGATCCTTCATAATAGGATATACGAAACGGTTGGAAAGAGAAGAAGGATTCACCTCGTCGTAAGAGTAGAGTTTGTGCTCACCGGTGGAGGTATTAAAACTGCTCAATCCGTCGTCAGATCCTATGAGAAGTTGGTGAGGAGCATATTGCATGATAGAATGGATGTGCATGATTCCTTCTTTTTCGGATGGAGGTAGATAGTCACCTGTCCGCTATATCGGTCAATCTTTTGCAGCCCATCTCCCCAAGTACCCAGCCACAAATTATGTTCCGTATCTTCAAAAGCCACAATGGAAGGAGATTTGTATCGTTTCTCCTCATATTTTAGTTCAAATGGTTCAAACTTGTTTTCCGCTTTGTTTAGTTTGTAGATATACCGATCTCCTTGATTCGTCACCGCCCATACCCAATTTTCATTATCAATGCATAGTCCGGGCACAAAGCCTACACAGGCAGTAAACTCATATTGTTCCAATTTGTCCATCTGCCGATTGTACTTAAAGACCCCTTGCCCGCTAGTGGCAAGCCATAGGTTATCCTCTTTGTCCTTCTTGATATCATTGACGGCAGTCGTAATCTGTTTACCTTTCGATGTCTGCTTTTCAAAGAAAGAAAAAGTATTAGTGTCGTAAGCATAAAGATATAAACCCTCGCCTGTGCCTACCCACAGTTCATCTTCTCCTTCGTACAAAGCGGAAATATAGTTGCATCCCAGACCGTGGGTTGTCTGAGTAGTATATTGGTAGATATTTACCCCCGTACCGTCGTAGCGATTCAGTCCCTCGTCCGTGCCAAACCATACATATCCTCGTTTATCTTGCAGGATGGCCCGCACGGTGTTAGAAGACAAACCGTCTGCTGCCGTGAAGCGACGAAAATTGAAATCTTTATTTCCTGCAAACACAGAGGAGGAAACAAAATAAGAAACCAATAAAAGGAATATAATAAGCCTTTTCATAGTACTTCCAGCTATAGTTTATTAAATGAATTGCAAGATTACTATTTTTCCAGAAAACAAGCTAAATTAAACAGCAGAAAGTTTCATCCGGCACTCAATTACCTTACCACTCTAGCCCGCTGGCGGAAGTAATATACTATCTCTACACTGTAATACTCTAATCAGTTTGATGGCAAATTTACTACTTACCGCTGATGGTTTTAGTTCCTGTTGCTTATAAATCTTAGTGCATCAAGAATCAAATCTTAGAGAAAAAGATAACAGATGATCCTTCAACAGCTTCGTACCTTTCAGCTTTATACGATAAGGCCATTGCGCATCCTCATGCTTATCTTGAGGATTCATCCAATGTTTCGTCGGAGCACCCATCACTACCAGCCACAAATGAGCTAGTTTCTGTTTCTTAGGAGTCACAAAACGTATCTTATCCTTTTCGTCTCTGCTCATATCTCCATAAATGGACTTTCCGTCTTCCGTTACTCCCACAAATCCGTATCGCCAACCGGCTTTCTCCACATTGAAGAGATGATATTCTTCTCCATTCCTTTCTCCTCTGAATTCCACCTCAACCTCTTTCCCCGCTTCGGGAACAACTAAGGGTATCGCATTATACCCATAATTCTCCGGACAATTCTCAGGCGCCACCTTGTGCCAACCGGAGGTTTCATCTATCAGCTTACAAGTATGCCGATTAGCATACAGACGAGTTTCTTTCCACACCCGTTCAAAATCCCAATTTATAAAATGTCGGCAGGCATCAAACATCTCATCACAAAACTGTGTCTGGTCCAATCCTGTCAGTCGTTTGTAAGTCATTACCGGGTCTTCACCGCGTTTTCCTTGTCGGAAGAGCTCTGCGATAAAAGGTAAGCCATGCTTCGTTCCCCAATATTCGAGCACATATGGAGAATGGTAAATGTTCTTCAGGTGCAGATACGCTTTATGCGTCAGTGTCATGAAGGCTTCCCAATGATACTTTTCATCCGTGATCCAATCGGGGTTTACTTGCCAAAGCATCCATTGCGAAGCCATCTCGAAAAATCCGCTACCTCCCCAAGCTTCCCCCTCTCCATCACAAGAGATCTGTGCCTGAAAGCTGTGTCCCAATTCATGAGCAATACAATTCAGCTTTTTATCCTGTATCCGGTTGGGAGCTATCCATAGTGCACCTATCTGTTGGTCGTAATCGCCTCCGTAGGCAGTGCCTTCCAATGAGTAATTCAGCATTACCATCATCCGGTACTTCTCACTCTTCGAACCCGGCTTAACGAATTTCAATGTATCACGGAAATAAACATAAAATGTTTCCAACTTATGCAACAAGTTCGGTAGATCGACCTTCATCGAATGCCCCTCCAATGGAGGAGGTGATGATAAATCGTTTCCAAAACCTTTTTCCCAGAATACAGCAAAGTTCTCACTATGCGCCATTCGATGGTAGCTCCATTTACTATCCGGATTCTGCAAATCCATTTGTTGCAGGTCTTTGGGGATGTAGATGGCTTTACCGGTGGGCAAAGGAACATTTTGGGCTGTTAGGATACCACTCATTAATATACTTAATACAAATAAAAATTGTTTCATTATTATGATAGTTATTACTAAAAACCTATTTACCAACAATCACTTCGGAAAGGAGAGGCCGGAAGCCCGCTTCGATTATATAAATTAGCACCTCGAGGATTCATTGAGAACGCATAGCGCACAGCAATTGGTTTATTGACAAACGGTGAAGATACTATCACACTGTTTCCTTCAATCTTTGCATCAGCCCAATACCACACTTTGTCTTCTCCAGCTATAACAAACCCTTGCAGTTTACCTATCTTATCTTCCTCCACTTCTTTTTTTCCTTCTTTTCTGCCAATCATCAATCCATCCTCGGAATAATTAAAATTAACCCGAATTCTATCTTCTTCTAAAGTTATAGTTTTATAGAGCGGACCGCTAAAAGATATTTCCTTTCCATAATCATGGGCTAAAGCCCAGAGAGCCAACCTTTCACCCACATCATATTTATTCTTGGGATGTATATCCTCTTCATCACCAATATCATACGTCACGGCAATACCGGTATTCGGTATTTCTGTAACACAAGCCAATTGTGCCGCTCGGCAAAACTGCCAACCTTTTTTCCAATCATTAGGATCATTAACCGGCTTGAGCCAGCTGGATAATTGTACGATATAAAAAGGGAACTCATATCCCCAACCATTTCTCCAAGCAGCTATCATCTCTTTCATTTTTTCGACATATGTGCGCTCTTCCTCACCATTGTTTTCTCCTTGATACCATAATGCTCCCTTTATTTTGAACTGGTATAATGGAGAAATCATTCCATTGTATAAATGCGAGAACTGCCCTCCTCCGTATTTTGAACCTGGCATAGAAGGATGTAATGGTACATAAGGTATTGATGGAATATCTTCATGTTTCAAGAGTGATTCATTCACAGCTTTCATCCATTCTTTCATCGGTGCTTGAAAAGTAACTAAATCTTTCCGATATTGCTCCATCCAGTTTTCTATTTTCTGATAATATTCACTTAATATCGCATTTCGGAAAAAACTGGATTGTGGCATCCACTTCTCAATATTTGTGCCGCCAATGCTTGATATAAGAATTCCAATAGGTACTCCCATTTCTTTTGAGACTCTTCGGGCAAAATAGAAACCTACGGCAGAACATCCGCCGGCCGAGTACGGCGTACAGATATTCCATGCTAATCTTTCGACATCCATATCAGTTTGTGGACTATCTTTGCAAAGATAGGGAATACGCACAAAGCGAATTGTAGAATAATCCGCTTCTTTGATGGCAACTGAATCGTTACAACTTCCTAGTGCCATTTCCATATTGCTCTGACCACTACAAAGCCAGACATCCCCAATCAATATGTCACGCAGCACGATTTTCGTCTTTCCTTCTACTACTAAACTTTGTCCTATCATACATACTTCCTGAGCCGGCAACTCAACAGACCAATTCCCCTTTATATCAGCAACCGCATGTACTGTCGCGTTCCCAAACGTGACTGTGATTGATTCACCTTGATCAGCAGTGCCAAATATATGAATGGGAAGTTCACGTTGTATAACCATATTGTCTGAAAACAGGCTATGCAACTTGACTGTTGCTGCCGCCTTAATGGCAGGCAGCAACAGAACAATAAATATATAAACTAACCTATTCATCAGCCGTTTTTAGGCATGCGGGTAATTGCAGGAAATTTCACTTTAATTGTCCATTTCCCATCAAGCAATACTCTGAAATTCACGACCAGATTCATGTATCCGCTACGAGTCTCATCGTCATACTTCAAGTAGTTACCCAATATTCTATAGCAATATTGATATTGCTCACCTCCACCCGGGGCAAACGGAAAAGGAGCAAACGGATATTTAAAGATGGCAGATCGCTCGGTGTAATTGGGAGTTTCGAAACATACATCTTCCAATTTGCTACGCTCTGTCCCTCTGTTCACTATTTCCCCGTCTTTCCAGCTAAAAGGATTATCATTCTTGTCACATACTATAAATTCGATTTCATTCTCACCGTCCGGATCATGTTTAAAATCGTAGATTCCGGCAGCTTCTATGGGCCCCCAACTTCCCACTTGCGAATTCCAAGAGTATGCTCCCTCTCCTCCATCCAACATCCAGTAAGGATCGCTTTCTTGGATAGCAGCAACGAAAATATCCTTATAGACTCGAGTTCCTGCAGAGTTGGACATCTCTACTGATATTTTATACTCACCGGAAGGAACCGCAGTAGATGCAGATGAGAAACTTATTTGTCCTCCCGATTCTGATATACGCATCACAGGGGCATTGATAACAGTTATCTTTTTATTAATCGCATCAATCGTTTTATCTGTTTTAAAGTCATACGGCTTTTCCCATACTCTGGTTGCTATTGGGTCGGTTAAAATCGTAGTCATTTGCCCATCGGGGCCCTCTGCTTCTAATAATCTGAATTTTAAAGGGTAGGAGGTTCCATTAATATTAGGTGGAGCTGTGGTAATCTCAATCCCTTTCTGCACAACAAAAGGATTCTGTACATATATTATTTTATCAGAAATGTATCCGTCGGGAATTTCTTCACAGCCTATAAAGGTTGTCATAGAAGAAAGCATTGCCGCAATATACAAGCAACTCACATATTTGCTTTTCATAAGTACTCAGTTTTAATTGTTATTTATATTCATATCTGTTTCTAATACATATACCATTTGAGGGTCAATTTCCGCTGTACGTTCACCATCTCCCTGACGGGTGTGTTGCACAAAAAGGTGAAGTTTCCGCTGTTTCTTCCAGAGCTCCGTATCATGGGACGGTTCCCAGGCATCCACGGAAAAGTCGGTCAAATCCGTTATCGTCCATTTACTAATGCCGACGTCGGACGCATGTACCATCGATACACGGCTTCCCCGTTCTTCGTCGCGGAAAATATAAAAGACTTCCCCAC
>ENA-OWPF01002234-OWPF01002234.1-human-gut-metagenome-genome-assembly--contig:-NODE-2234-length-14322-cov-3.358940_pt1 | contig 14322 bp, 14 predicted proteins | sample MGYA00248261_ERZ651840 | MGnify/ENA primary metagenome ERZ651840 (study PRJEB26924, sample SAMEA4378268) | human gut metagenome | biome: human gut; feature: human-associated habitat; material: faeces... | reverse complement strand
GGTTTCAAAGAACTTTTAAGATCATGTTAAATGATCTAAAAGGGCAAAATATATTTTACAGAGACTTCGTTTTTATCCACAACTATGCACGAAGCCTCTTAAAAGCTTAAAAGGAAGGGGGAATTTTTTAAAGAAATTTCGCTTTTTTGAACGCCTTAGATCCCATTAATTGCAATTACTCATTTAAACGTCAATAATTTTTAATAAATTAAAAATTATCTCTTTATATTAAGAAATAAACCGATAAAAGTAGCTGTTTTATCGTATTTATCCGTTAGTGTTGTTTAAATAAAATAAGCTATTTTATAAGTATTAAATAATAAAATTATAGTTAATTTGCTAAGTCTTTTCTAAGAATCAAGTGCTATTCTTATGTTTAAGGGTATTTTATTTAAAATTTTATAATTTTATTACAATTGTGATTTTATTCACCGTTTGTGAATTATCTATATTTAATGTTATTGCATAAATATTAGTATGTATATATACTAAACACATAATCTAATACAAAAAACTAAATCATTATTTAATACAGCTTGGAGCAACCTTAAGACTATGAACACAAATGCCAATTTAGAGTGGTTTTATATCGCCGATAATCAGAGCTTTGGTCCTATTGATGAGCAAACTGTACTGTCCTTGATTGAGACACATCAGCTCAATAAGGAGAGTATGTTGTGGAATCGTGCCTTTAGCTCCTGGGTTAAAGCAAAAGATACCTGCTTTAACGAGGCCTTCTATCGCAAGAGCCCGGAAATCATCTTCTTACCTCAGGGTATCTATCCACCAGTACCGAATATTTTTAAAAATCGCCTGATTAAGGCCGCTTCTTAAAGAAGATTTTTATTAACTGTGAGGTTTAGAGCCTCACAGTTTGATGTTAAGGGCTTTAGTATCTATATGCTAAGGCTCTTTTTGTTGTACAGTATTCCTATATGGTAAAGAGTTCTTGTAAAGAGCTGCTTAAGCTTAGGAGGATGGTCTATGGCTTGTGAGGCGTTATGGTTTTATTTAGATACTGATAAACAGATTGTAGGCCCCTTAAGCTTAGATAAAATGGAGCTTTTAATTAAAGACTACACTATAAAGCGCAATACCTTAGTGTGGAATAAAAGCCTTCAGGATTGGACTTTGGCCATTGAAACTTCTCTAAAGGAGATTTTCTCTGAAGTGCCACCGGATCTACCTGCCCTTATTGATAAGGACGATCCTTATTTTCACGGCAGTGACGTCAATAGTGCTAAAACTAATCTTTCGATCTTAGAGGCCATCAGTAGTTGTTTTCAAAAATTCTCTGACTTTAGTGGCCGTGCAAGCCGTACTGAGTATTGGTATTTTGTACTCTTCTTTTTCTTAATGTTCTTCTTAGTCAGAGTGCCTTTAGGTCCTATCAGAGCTATGGTAACCATTGTCTTTTTACTGAGCATTATGCCGTTTTTAGCAGTAGGTTCACGCCGTATGCACGATAGTGGTAATTCAGGCTGGATGCAATTAGTCCCGTTTTATAATCTGATTTTGCTCTGCAAAAGAGGGGATAAGGGTAAAAATCGCTATGGGGACGAGCCTGTGTAAAAAAAAGATAATCGCAGAGCGCTACGATTATCTTTAAAAAAGTTTAGAGAGAACAAAAAATTCTAGACGTCGTTTTCTTCAAACCATGAGGCGAAATTTTCCTTAATGGTGACATGCGTCATCATGACCTCATGTAGATGCTCACGCAGAAGCTTACGCGCTTTATCATAATCGCCATTTTCAATAGAGGTGACTATGAGTTCATGTTCGGAAATCAATTTATCAAGCGGCGATTCATGATCCATGGAGAGATAACGAATGCGATCAAGCTGACCTTTAAAGGATTGAATGACCTGCCAGGTCATCTCGCAGTCAGAAAATTCGCAGATAAGTTCATGGAATTTATCATCCAATTTTAAAAAGGCTTCAGCTTTATTCTCATCATCAATACGGGTTTGCTGATAGAGGATATTAGTCTTAAGCTTTTTTAAAATTGCATTGTATTTTTTCACATTGAGACTTGGGATATTCTCAATACAAGCGCATTCTAAGGAAGAGCGGATGAAGACTACCTGTTGAAGGTTTTTAATGGAGATCTTCTTAACGCAGGTACCTTTTTGTGGAAAGATTGAAACTAAGCCGTCATGCTCGAGGTGATTGAGCGCCTCACGCACCGGCTGTCGGGAAATTTTAAAATGTACCGACAGTTCATTTTCAGAGAAATTGCTACCGGGCTTAATACGGGCTGTAATAATGAGTGAGCGCAGAAAAGTATAGATCTGCTCAGATAAAGATCTTTTGCTAGAAATTCTAAGTTTAGGTAACGACTCACTCATATTATTAACCTTTAAAAGGTGCGCTGAGCGCACCTTATAGTATTAGAACTTGATCTGAACCTTCATGGTTTCAGGAGAAATAGCAGCCTTCATGGCCTCGACGATGTCGGAGGCAGGGTAGCTTGCAGATAATAAAGGTAACGGATCGATGAGACCACGCTCTAAGGCGCTGACGCACGGGCCGAACTCTTTGTAGAATCTGAAGACAGAGTGCCACTTTAAGCCCTTAGTCATGAAAGCACCGAAATCGGTAGGCTGATGACCGGTACCGTACATACCAACCTGAGAGAAGTCACCCTCAGGACGAACCATCTTCATAGCCTGAGTAGCGGCAAAGCCATTACCGGTAGCCTCGATAGCGCAATCGAAGTAACCCTTGTTCTCGCACCACTTGCTGATCTGCTCCGGATTTTCCTTAGAGTTGCAAACCTCATCGGCACCCATCTTTAAGGCTACATCTAAAACTTGCTGACGAATATCAACTACGGTGACACGATCGGCACCTAAGGTCTTAGCTGCGGCGGCGCATAAGCAACCGATAGGGCCTGCACCCATAACTAAAACGTTCTTACCGATGATGTCATCAATGCAGTGTACACCATTATAGGCAATACCTAAAGGCTCAGCGAAAGCGGCAACCTCAGGGCTCATCTGCTTAACAACACGGCACTGCTCCTTGTGGAGGACAACCTTCTCAGCAAATAAACCTTGTACATGCGGGAAGGTAGCTGCAGAACCTAAATGACGCATATTTAAGCAGAAGGAATACTGACCTTTCTTGCAGTACTCACACTCAAAGCACGGGCGAGCTGGGCGAATGATAACCATGTCACCGACCTTGATGCCAGAAACATTGTCACCGATCTCCTCGACAATACCGCAACCCTCATGGCCTAAAACGATAGGCTCACGGACAACGATAGCAGAACCAATACCACCCTCTAAGAAGTAGTGCTGATCAGAACCACAGATACCGCCGGCTAAAATCTTAACCTTGACCTCATCGCTATTGCCAATTGACGGCTCAGCGATATCTTCGTAACGTAAATCACCCTTAGAATGTAAGACACAAGCTTTCATGTTTTTTCCTCGTTGTGTTAAAAATCTATAATGCTAGGATCCTAGTTCAAAATTTTACCGCCGTTCATGCCCGCCGTCACATTTTGAAAAAACTTTTTTTTAATTTTTCTTTCCATACAAGATTTTTGTTAGAAATCAATGAGTTGTATGTAAGTGCGAACTTGGTGTTACAAGATTTTTAATAAAATCAAAGGCTAATAATAATCTGTGATCATATTCATAAAATTGCAAACTTTAATCCTAGGATCCCAGTTATGAGAAATATATTTAAAATCAAATAAATAACCATGATTTTTGGTGTTTAAAACAGGGGTTATCAAACTGCTGATTTTATAAAAGTGTGACGTAACACTTAATTTTATAAAATCTAATCACCTATGATTAAAAGCACATAAACACAACACAAACACGAGGATGCTTGCATGAAATTTTTGAAAACCTTTATCGCTTTAGGCACTGCTGCTGCTTTAATGGCTTCTCCTTTAGCTAATGCTAAAACCTATAGAGTAATCTTTGGTGGCTACTTTGGTCCCGATCACCCTAATACCTTGATGATGAAACACTTCAAAGAGGAATTAGAGAAGGTCTCCAATGGTCAGTTCAAGGTTACCTTAAAGCCTAATAATGAGGCCGGTGGTGAAGAGAAGATCATGGAATTAGTTAAGCGCGGTACCATTCAGTTAGCTCAGGTCGGCGGCTTAATTAAGAATGACGAGCCTATGATCGGTGCTTGGGAACAGCCTTTTGTGATCAATAGCTGGGAGCATGCCCGTAAGGTTTTCTTAGGCGATGGCATGAAGCCTTTTGAGGGCAAGTACACCGAGAATTCTGGTGCCCGTATTGCCGGTGTGATCGTCAATGGTTTCCGTCAGATTTCATCCTCCTTCCTGGTTACTAATATGGAAGAGTTAGGCAAGATGAAGGTGAGAACTCCGTTAAACGAGGTTTTCGTGCAGCTCTTCAAGGCCTTAGGCACCAATCCAACTCCGCTTCCGGCTACCGAGCTCTATACCGCTTTAGAGACTAAGGTTGTTGACGGTCAGGATAACCCGTACTCCATGGTTAAATCCATGGGCTGGTGGGAAGTTAATAAGTACTTATTAGAGAGCCGTCATATCTTCTCTCCGACCTTCGTTTTAGTTAACGATAAGTGGTATCAGAAGTTAGATCCTGAGGCTAAGGGCTGGTTTGACACCGCGATGAAGAATGCTGTTGAGTACAACTGGGATATTTCTGAAAAGGATGAAGCTGAGACTGTTGAGTTCTTCAAGCAGCACGGCGTCACCATTACTATCCCGTCTGATGAGTTCAAAGCTCAGATGATTAAGGCTGCCAAGCCGGCTTGGGAGTGGTTTGACAAGGAAGTTCCGGGCTCTAAGGAAATCCGTGACTTCTGCGCTAGCGTCGATCCGGCTAAGAAATAATTTAAATCCCCATTGATCTTTTAATAAAAGCCCTCAGTAAATGGGGGCTTTTAGTTAAAAATGAGGCCAAAAATGGAATCTTTAGTTAAAATCGCCAGTACGATCAACAAATACCTTTGCTGTGCTTTATTGCTCACCATGGTAGGCTTTGTATTCGTCAATACCGCCTTAAGATATGCCTTCTCCTCCGGCATTATTATTACCGAGGAATTAGTTCGTTATCTCTTCCTTTGGGGTACTTATTTAGGTGTAATTTCCGTGTGGTTCGGCCGCGGTCATATTGCCGTTACCACTGTTACCGATCGCTTAACCCCGCGTCAGAAGATCAAGTTTTCAAGCTTCTTTGAGGTAGTCTCCATTATTATCTTAGCTACCTTAAGCTATGGCTCTTATCTGTACTTTATCGATACCACCACCGTAGGTCAGGTTACCGGTATTCCGTATAGCATGATGATCTTAGCTGTTTTAGTCGGCACTTTATCTTGTGTAGTGATCTCCGTAGGTCACATTATCCAAGACTTTAAGATGTTAAAGCTCGATGATGCCACCTTAGAGAGAATGGCTCGCGAGCAGGAAGAGGCTATGTTAAATCCTAAGGAAGAGGATTAGTAACCATGGAATTGTTTATCTTTTTAGGTTCTCTGTTTGCATTCCTCTTTACCGGAATGCCCATTGCCATCGTATTGTTTATCTGCTGCCTGATTTTATTATGGTTCCTTGATATGGGCGATTTACCATATCAGTTATCCTTCCAGGTTGTAAGCGGCACTGACAACTATATTTTAATCACTGTACCATTCTTCATCCTCGCCGGTGAAATCATGAAGCACGGTGGTATTTCCAAGCAGCTTATCGACTTTGCTCAGGCCGTTGTCGGTCGCTTCCGCGGTGGTTTAGGTTATGTCACCATTTTAGCCTGCATGCTCTTTGCGGGTTTATCAGGTGTAGCTATTGCCGACGTCTCAGCCTTAGGTGGTATGCTCATTCCGATGATGGTAGCCTCAGGTTATGATAAAGGTCGTGCTACAGGCTTAGTCTGCTCTTCAGCTTTGACCGCACCTATTATTCCGCCGTCACTGCCTATGATTATTTTAGGTGTAACTGCAGGTTTATCTATCGGTAAGCTCTTTGTGATGGGTATTGTTCCGGGTATTCTCTTAGGATGCTCAATCATGGTGGCATGGTTCATCATGGTCCGTCGTGATGGTATTACTGACGTTACCCGTGTACCTTTAAAGGATGTAATTCCGATCACCATTAAGGCTATTCCGGCTATCTTATTACCGATCATCATTATCGTCGGTATCCGTATGGGTGTCTTTACCCCGACTGAGGGTGGTGCAGTAGCTTGTGTCTATGCCTTCTTAGTCTCAACCTTAATTAACCGTCAGCTTAAGCTCTCAAAGATCCCGAAGCTTTGCTATGACGCTATGCGCAGTACTGCTGTAGTTATGTTCATTGTCGGTGGTGCTTCAGCTGTAGGTTGGATGATCACCATGGCTGATGTTCCGGCACAGTTAGTGGAGATGATGTCAGGCTTAGTTGACAATAAGATCTTACTTTTAATCGTACTCAATATCCTGCTTTTAGCCTTAGGTATGGTCATGGATATTACCCCGATCACCTTGATCTTTACCCCGGTATTATTCCCCTTAGTTGAGGCCGCTGGCATCGATGTCTACTACTTTGCTGTCATCATGATTATCAACCTCTGCTTAGGCTTATTAACTCCGCCAGTTGGTACTGTACTCTATATTGGTTGCTCTGTAAGTAAGCTTAAGATGGGTCAGGTCGTACGTGGTATCGGTCCGTTCTTGATCGCTGAGTTTAGCTTCTTAATTGCTTGCTTACTCTTCCCGCAGATCATCACCGAGCCTGCACACTGGTTTGGCTATTAAAGAATTTTGTCCTTGTAATGTGTTTTAATGCTGCGCTTGTCGCAGCATTTTTTATCTCTTGTGTGCAAGAAAAAAGCTCCACACAAAATGCAGAGCTTTTCGCGAACACAGGAATAGGGACTTAAATTAGCAAGAGGCCTGCGGAAAACCGGCAAAGCGGGTATAGCTATTTAAGATATTGCAAAAGAGTTGACACTCTTGTGTGGTGTCATAAGCGGCGCCGTGAGCTGAATTCATATCAAAACCTAAGCCTGAGGCAATACAAGATTTAGCTAAAACGGTTTGTCCATAGATGAGAGCTGAAAGCGAGGCAGTATCTAAAACCGAGAACGGATGGAAGGGATTTTTCTTAGCTAAACCATTACGCTCGGCGGCGGCATTGATAAAGCTCTGATCGAAGTGTCCATTGTGACCGACGAGAATAGCACGCTTGCAGTGCTGAGCTTTAACTTCTTTTTGAATGGCCTTAAACATAGTTAAGAGACTAGTTGCTTCATCTTGAAGCTCACGCTTTTCATCAAAAGGATCGATTCCTAAAAACTCGATATTAGCCTGATTGATCACAGCCCCTGCAAAGGGACGAATATTGGCATGATAGAGTACACCTGGAGTGAAATGACCGTGTTCATCCATCTTTACGGTCATCATTGCTACCTCTAAGAGGGCATCGGTTTGCGGGTTAAAGCCTGCAGTCTCAACATCGACAACTACAGGTAAAAAGCCACGGAAACGGTCCTTAATGGTTCTAGGTTCGGTCACAATACTCACTTTTGATGTAATCCCTTAAAAAAATTTGTGAGTATTTTAGCATAACGAAAAAAAAGGAGTGGATTTTTTCTAAAGCCTAGAAAAGAAACAAAAGGGCTAAACGGTGAGCTCTAAGAGATTACCCTCAGGATCGAGAACAACACTTTCATAATAACCATCACCTGTTGTTCTAGGCTCTCCTTTAATTTCATAACCGTCTTTTTTTAAAGTTTCTGTCAGCGTATCGACACGCTCCTTACTGCCTAAAGCTATGGCAAAATGCGCTAAACCTAAAAGTTCTGATCTAAGTCTTGTGTCGATCACCTCTTTATGCATGAGCTCTAAGCGACAGGCATGATCCGCACTTTTTAAAAAATAAGAGCTAAAGCCTTTTTTAGGATTGACGTATTTGTCTGTAGATTTAAAGGCAAAATACTTTTCATAAAAGAGGCGTTCTTTTTCTAAATCCTCACACCAGATAGCTAAATGTTCAATATGCATAATTTCTCCTTAATGGCTGATGCTTTTTGAAAAGAGATTGATAATGACAACGCCGATAATGATAAAGCTAAGTCCAATAATTGCCGCTAAATCTAATTTTTGCTTGAAGATGACAAAACCTATGATGGCGATAAGTACAATGCCGATAGCAGACCAGATTGCATAAGCAATGCCTACAGGTATGCTCTTTAATACTATGCTCAGACAGTAAAAAGAGCAGATATAACCTATGATGCTTAAAGCTGAGGGCAGGAGCTTGGTAAATTGTTCACTTTTAGTTAAAAAAGAGGTTGCGGCCGTCTCAAAGGCAATAGCTAAAAGTAAGATGAGATAAGATTTCCACATAGTGATGAGAGTTTTTAAGAAGTAAGGCAGGTTGGATCAAATTTATAAAAGCCCTCTAAAAAGAGCTTTAATTCACAGGCACCGGCGGTGGGTAGCGTTTTTAATATAGACATAAGCTTCTCTTTATCAAGAGCACTTAAAGCTTGCAGTCCTTGATTTTGTAAAAGCTGTAGATAGGGCTTAAGATCTGCGACTTTATCTAAAAATAGCTCCTCTAAAATCCGCTCTTTCCTCTTTAGAGCTAAAGCACTCTCCTCCTTACTATAAATACTCGCTAACGAGGCTATGGCCATTTTCGATAAATGGCATTCAGTCATAGGATTTATAGCATGTAGCTCGACACTGCCATCAAGCTCTGTGCGTCCGGAAAAGGGGGCTGTATAGATTTTATTGCAGATATTTTTACCGTCATTGACAGGATAATTATCCCAAATGGAGAGATGCTCTCCAAGATAAGCTTTAGCCTTTTTAATATCACAAGGCGTGATATTAGGAGAGAGCACCTTAGGGCCAGTATAGAAAAAGCTGATTAAACTCGGTATGTTGTCGGTTAATTCCTCAAAATAAGACTGAGGTCTAGAGCCAAAGACCTTCTCTAAAATAGGATCTTCACTGTAATAAGAAGGGCAGACTAAGAGTTTTTCTACACAAGAAGGTAAGGCTTTTGCCATCTCTTTAATAATGTAATTTTGAATTTGCCCTTCGTTTTTGGCAATCTTAATATCATCAAATAATAAAGCGACTAAAGGCGCTTTGGTCTCTTTGACTAAATGACAGGTTTTATCGAGAAGTTTAGGCAGTAGCTTAGCGACATCTTTACAGATATTAAGCGGGGAGATACCAAAGCCGTATTTGAGATTGCAACTACGGCAATGCTCACTTAATATCTTTTGCTGTGAGATTTCATCAGAGCTTAAAGGCTCTGTCCAAGTCCGTCTTAAAAAGGAGGCGTTTTTAGGAGCATAGATATAAAAGTGCAAGCCCTGCTCTTTTAAAAAGCTACATAGATCTAAGCGACAGTCGTCCTGATAGGGACGACCATAAAAACCCTCAATGACACCTAATAAGGTCTTAGACATAGAAAATCCTTAATGATTACAGTGCAATATTAAGAAAAAAGCTCAAAAATCCTCAGCTTGACCTAAGCTTTTCTTCTATATACTATAATCCTTTCCGTTCCTTGTGTATAATAAGCAAGTTTAAGTAGCGCTTAGGATAGAGAAGCTCTCCTAAGGGTACTTTGTTTTGTATTTTTGTATAACTGCAACCTAAATCGAGGTAAATGATGCAGGTTTCAACCGAGAAGAAAGAAGGCTTAAAGCACCTTATCACCATCACTGTGCCGGCCGCTGACGTTAAGAATTACTACAAGCAGGCTTTAGCTAAGATCGCTAAGTCCGCTCGTATCGACGGTTTCCGTAAGGGTCACGTTCCGACCAAAGTTTTAGAGCAGCGTTTTGCTTATGACATCATCTCTGAGGCTCATGAGTTAATCTTCAAGAACACCTTATACAAGGCTATTGATGAGACTAAGCTTAAGGTTATCGATCGTCCTGAGTTAAGCTTAGTTGACAACAACTTTGACTTAGAGAAGGATTTTTCCTATACCGCTTTAGTTGAGGTTGAGCCTGAGGTTGTCTTAAAGGATTTAGCTGAGCTGAAGTTAAAGCACTTCAAGTCTGAGATCACCGACGCTGACGTTGAGAAGATGATCGGTAACCTCCGCGAGCAGCAGGGCAAGTGGCAGGTTAAGGATGATTTAGTAATTTCTAATGACACCTTAGCTCGCATCGCCTTCAAGTTAAGCGTTGACGGTGAGGAAGTTAAGGAAGGCGGTTCTTCTGATGACTTCGCCGTTCAGCCGGGCAAGACCTCTTTAATTCCGGGTTTTGCTGAGCAGTTAATCGGTCACAAGGCCGGTGAGTCCTTCGTTATCAAGGCCACCTTCCCGACCCCTTATCAGTCTAAGGATTTAGAGGGCAAAGAGGGTACCTTCGACATCACCGTTAATACCGTTTCTGAGCGCGTATTACCTGAGGTCAATGAGGACTTCGTTAAGGTCTACGGCATCAAGGAAGGTGGCGTAGAGGCTTTCCGCGACGCTTTACGCAAGAACATGCAGCGTGAGCTCAACAAGGCCTTATATGCTAAGACCCGTGACTCCCTCTATGACGCTTTAGCCGAGCAGTACAAGGACTTAGAGGTCCCGACTGTTGCTGTTGCTGAGGAGACTAAGCGTTTACAGGACAATATGAAGCAGCAGATTAAAGCTCAGTTCGGTTTCACCCCGAAGGATGACATGGTTAAGGCTGAGAACTTCAAGGATCAGGCTGAGACCAACGCTCGTTTAGGCTTCATCATCAGAGCCTTCGAGGAAGAGTTAAAGTTATCTCCGTCTAAGGAATTAGTTGACTCCTTAATCGCTGAGTACGCTGAGGCTTTTGAGGACAGCAAGGCTGTTGTTGAGTCTCTTAAGAAGGATAAGAAGGCTATGTCCAACTTCTTAATGAGCGCTTATGAGCATCAGATCGTCGACGCCCTCATGGAGAAGGCTTGTGACGGTGAAGAGACCTTAACTTTCGAAGAGTTAACCTCTCGTCAGTAATTTTATTTAGCTAATAAGGAGCTGGGCTAACATGTATATGAGAGAACAGGCAGCCTCGACGCTAGTGCCGATGGTAATCGAGCAGACTGCGCGCGGTGAACGTTCATTCGATATTTATTCACGCATGCTTAAAGATCGCGTGATCTTCTTAACCGGTCAGGTCGAGGATCACATGTCCGATCTGATAGTGGCCCAGCTTCTCTTCCTTGAATCAGAAGATCCTGACAAGGATATCTATTTATACATCAACTCTCCGGGTGGAGTGGTGACTGCGGGTATGGCGATTTACGATACCATGCAGTATATCAAGCCCGATGTCTGCACGTTGTGTATGGGGCAGGCCTGCTCTATGGGTTCTTTCCTCTTATCAGGTGGTGCTCGGGGCAAGCGTTTTGCTCTGCCTAATGCCCGTATCATGATCCATCAGCCCTTAGGTGGCTTCCAAGGTCAGGCTACTGACATTATGATCCACGCTCGTGAAACACAGCGCATCAAGCAGACTTTAAATGAGCTCTTAGCAAAGCATACAGGTCAGCCTTTAGAGGTTATTGAGCGCGATACTGACAGAGATAACTTTATGTCGGCTCAAGAGGCTTGTGATTATGGTCTTATCGATAAGGTCATAACTAGCCGTGCTGATCTGGCCAAGGTTTCTGAGGAATAAAGATGACTGATAAAAATAAGATGAGATGTTTGTTCTGTGGACAAACTGCCTCCTCTGAGCGTACCCTCATTAAGGCTCGCGACGGTTATTGTATTTGCTCTGACTGCATTACTAAGTGCTATTCCATGCTCCAAAAGAAAGGTCAGGCTAAAGCTGAAGAGCTTAAGAAGCCTGAATTGGACTTGGACAATATTCCGACTCCGCACGAGATTGCCGCTCATTTAGATGATTATGTAATTGGTCAGGAAAATGCCAAAAAGGTTTTATCCGTAGCTGTTTACAATCACTATCAGCGTTTGAAGCATTCAAAGACTGAAAATGAAGTTGAGTTAGGTAAATCCAATATTCTTTTAGTCGGACCTACAGGCTCAGGTAAGACTTTATTAGTACAAACCTTAGCGCGTTTTTTAAACGTTCCTTTTGCCATCTCCGATGCTACCACCTTAACTGAGGCCGGTTATGTCGGTGAGGATGTAGAGAACGTCATCGTCAGATTATTGCAAAATTGCGATTTTGACGTTGAAAAAGCTCAGCGCGGTATTATCTATATTGACGAAATCGATAAGATTGCCCGTAAGAGTGAAAATCCTTCTATTACCCGCGATGTTTCCGGTGAAGGTGTACAGCAGGCTCTCTTAAAGTTGATTGAGGGTACTGTAGCTTCTGTACCGCCTAATGGTGGGCGTAAGCATCCGCAGGATAAGATGATCGAGGTTGATACCTCACAGATCCTCTTTATCTGTGGTGGTGCCTTTGACGGCTTAGACAAGGTTGTCGAGAAGAGAATGTCTAAGAAGGCCGGTATTGGCTTTGGCGCTGAGGTCTATGGCAAGAATGATGCTATGACCTTAACTGATAAATACGCTCATGTAGAGCCTGACGATCTCGTAAAGTTTGGTATTATCCCTGAGTTCGTAGGTCGTCTGCCGGTAATCACCGCTTTAGGTGAGTTAAGCCGAGAAGATCTCATCCGTGTTTTACGTGAGCCTAAGAACGCTATTTTGCGTCAGTTTGAGGCCATGTTTAAGTTTGAAGGCGTCAAGTTAGAGTTCACTCAGGAAGCTTTAAATGCCATCGCTGACAAGGCTATTGAACGCCATACTGGTGCGCGTGGCCTGCGTTCAGTAGTTGAGGGCTTATTATTGAATACTATGTTCGATATTCCGTCTGTTAAGGATGTCGAGCGCGTGGTGGTTGATCAAAATACTGTTGCTAACCATCAAGAACCTTTAGTGATCAAAAAGGAAGCTTTAGAAAGCGCCTCAGGTTCATAATAAAGTAAAGTTTCAATATAACTAAGGTCCTGTTGCTCAGCATTAGGGCCTTTTTTATTCTTTTGCCTTGAAAAAATTTCATTAAGGTCGCATGTATTTTTCAAGGTTGTTTTGTTAAGAGAGTTTTATGACTGAAGACATTAAGCTAACAGGTACAGAGGAATCTCAGAGCGTTAGAACTGTACCGCTGTTTACGCTCCGCGGTCTGGCCATTACCCCTAAAACTAAGATGGAGCTGACAGTTTCTCGTGCAAGCTCCATAGCTTCAATTAAACGAAGCTTACAAAGTGAGGATAAATCCTTAGCTGTATGTTTCCAATATAACAGTAAGGATGAAAAACCGGGGATCAATGACATCTATCCTATCGGTATTTTATGTGAGATCTTAAATTACAATAAGGAAGATGATTTCACCTCCTCCTGCATTATTGCCGGTATCTGCCGCTTTAAGATTTTAGAAATTATTGAAAGTGAGGAGGATAAGGCCCGTTTAGCTAAGATTGAGATTTTACCTAAGCCTACTGTCGATAGCGTCGTTGAGAGTGAGTATGTCGATATTATTAAGAGTGCCTTCCAATATGCTTTAGATAATAACGACGAAAATAAGCCGCAGATTATCTCTAAAGATATGCCCTCAAATCTAGTCAATCTCATTAAGAGGGAGAAGGGCTTAGCCGATCTTACCGACGATTTAGCTCAGGTTTTAGCTATTCGCAATGATGTCCGCATCATGCTCATCGGTACTATCGATCCGCTCGAGCGTGCTAAGATTGTATTGAGTATTCTCAATGGCTATTCCTATCGTCAGGAGTTAGAGCGCGATCTCTTAGAGAAAGCTAAATCCTCCATGGAGCGTAGCCAAAAGGAATATTTCCTCAATGAGCAATTGCGCATCATCAAAAAGGAATTAAATCCTAATGATGATTTCTCTGATGTCGATATGTTTAAAAAGCGTATGGAGAACTTTGATTGTCCGCCACACGTTAAAGAAAGATTGCGCCGTGAAATTAGCAAGATCAATATTATGAATCTCAATTCAGCTGAGTATAGCTTTGAGAGAAATTATATTGAGACGCTCTTCAATATCCCGTGGCATGTCTCCTCTAAGCTCAATTATGATTTAAAAAAGGCTAAGGAGATTTTAGATGAGGATCATTATGGCTTAAAGAAGGTCAAAGACTGCATCTTAGAGTATTTAGCCGTACAGGCAAAATCGGATAAGCCTAATGGTTCTATTCTCTGCTTAATGGGACCTCCTGGTATCGGTAAGACTTCTTTAGCGCAGTCAATTGCCCGTGCTACTGGACGCAAATATGTACGCTTAGCTCTAGGCGGTCTTCACGATGAGGCGGAGATCCGCGGTCATCGTCGTACCTATTTAGGCTCATTGCCAGGTCGTATTATTCAAAATATCATCAATGCTAAGGTCAATAATC
>ENA-OWPF01002220-OWPF01002220.1-human-gut-metagenome-genome-assembly--contig:-NODE-2220-length-14421-cov-3.611444_pt1 | contig 14421 bp, 10 predicted proteins | sample MGYA00248261_ERZ651840 | MGnify/ENA primary metagenome ERZ651840 (study PRJEB26924, sample SAMEA4378268) | human gut metagenome | biome: human gut; feature: human-associated habitat; material: faeces... | reverse complement strand
CGGCAATGACATGCCATAATAGTTTGTCCCGTTTAACGTGGATGTGTTGATTTGGTATGCCGTGTTGATGATGTAAGGACTTGTATCGTTACCAACTTGCGCCCATGAACCGCGAATCTTAGCGAAAGAAATCCATTCCGGTAACTGATCGCGATACGTGCTTGAGATCAACCACGATCCGTTTACGGATGGGTAGAAATAGGAATATGATCCGTGTCCATCGGCGTAAACCAAGGTAGAAGACCAGTCGTTACGTCCGGTTACGTCCAAGAAGATTTGGTCTTTCCAGTTAACGCCGGCTTGGAAAGCTACGGACAACATCTTCTTGCGGTCTTCTACCTTTGCGCCATAAGTGGGTGTTTGCTTTGAGTTTTCGATAAAATATTGGTTGGGAGCGATCAGGCCACCATTCGTGTTCATCGACTGTGCCTGCTGGAAGTTCTCGTAGAATTCACCATGTAAGAAACCATTCACCGTAAAGTCGCCAAAAGTCTTGTTAAACATAAAGTTGGCATTCAAGTTAGTTTGTTCCTTAGTGGTCTGTCCGATACCATAGTAACCTCCTTCATTGGCGTAACCGGAGCCGGGTTGCTTGTTCTCAAAGCGGGTATAGTAGTAGTTGTAGCTACCTTTCACGTTAAACTTCAACCAATCCAATAGGTCGATATTTAATTTCACGACAGGACGGACTGAGATCTCTTTTTGTCGGTAATCGTTCTCATAGACGCTCCACCAAGTACCGATTCCCGGCATATTACCATACTCATCGCCATAGCTTGAGCTGGCCAAACCTCCGTGTACGCCTTTATATTTGTCCTTTGCAGTTGATGGATCATATGAACGTCCCCACACGCCGCTTGCGAAGTTCTCTCCAATGTTGATCGGAGAGTTCTTTGGCATAGAGTTGGCGAACGACATACTGGCTTCCAGTTTGATTTTGGGGTGGAACATGTGCGAGGCCTTGCCTAGGAAGGAGATACGGTCGAAGCTATTATTCGGAGTCGTACCATCTACATGCTTGTAAGACAATGAGGTATAAAATGTCGTTTTCTCATTGCCTCCGCTGATCGCCACGTTTGTATTCGAACTGAATCCTTTTTGATATGCCTTGTGGAAGTTATTCTTTACGGGAGAGTAGGCTCTTGTGGAACCGTCATAGTATTGTATCTCACGTCCATCGAATGTCCCCACGACATACCTTGATCGTTCATCAATGAGAATTGACCATTTGCGTTGGTAGGATATTGTCCGAAGTTGTCATAGATGTAATAGTCTCCATTAGCGTTTTTATCGCCGTAATCTACGTTACCTGCAATGATACCGTTACCGAATTCGTTTTGGAAACTAGGTGTTTGGGTTATCACATCCATACCGAATGATTGTGAGATATTGATACCTTGTCCGCTCTTGCCGCTTTTGGTCGTGATCACGATCGCACCGTTCAAACCGCGGGAACCATAGAGGGCTGTGGCCGCCGCTCCCTTCAATACGGATACAGACTCGAAGTCATCCGGGTTCAAGTTTTTCAACTCGTTACCGTAGTCATTGGGGTTGGAGTCCCAGTCCGGATTACCTTCCTTGATGGAGTTGTCCAAGATCACGCCATCGATCACATAGATCGGCTGGTTGTTCTTTCCTAATGTGGAAGCACCGCGGATCTGAACTTTAGAGGAACCGAACATACCACCATCCGAACCTGAGATTTCCAAACCGGCCACTTTACCTTGCAAGGCGGCTACCGGGTTAATCAAGTTAGCGTTCAATTCGTCGCCTTTTATCTCTTTCATGGCGTAGCCTAGGGATTTTTCCGAGCGTTTCATACCCAAGGCGGTAACAACTACCTCGTCCAGTTTTTGCGTATCCTCGGCAAGCTTTACGCTGATGGCCTGCCCCTTGTAGATAAGCTCTTGGGGCATGTATCCGATAAAGGAGATCTGGATCAAGTCTCCGTTATTTACTCCTTCCAACGAGAAGTTACCGTTCATGTCGGTAATCGTTCCATTGGTTGTGCCTTTTACTACTACAGACGCTCCGGCTACAGGCCCGAAATTATCCACTACAACTCCCGTTACTTTTCCGCTCTGCAAGGAAATACTTACGTCTAGTTTCTCCGGTACCAAGTCGGCATATGCGCTTACAGGCAACGCCATAGCTCCCACTACGAGGATTAGATTGACCGGCTTAAAGTTTTTCAACATAACTAATGATTTTTTATGGTAATAAAATTAACTATCTCTTGGCGAAACAGCGTCTATTGTTTGGCGTTGAAATCTAAAGTTCTGTGGTTGGTGTATTTCGTGTTTTATTGATTTTTCACTTAAGTACCATGACTACTCTGTTCTAAATTGAAAATACCTGATACCTTCACCATATAAGTTTCGAGTATACTATTTGAATATGGTGGAACTAAGTTGTACGCAAACCTCCGGTATGCACCCAAGCCTTTTTTTGCTTATTCTTTTTCACTTATTAAGGAAAACATAAGCAACTATTTGTAAGCAAAACCAAGCGAACTCATAATAATTTGTTACTTTTGCGGTGGTTTCAAATAGGACAGTCAAAAAACAACTAATAAAAACATCTATGGCAAAGATTACAAAAGAGGAGGCCCTTCGGTACCATGCCGAGGGCAAACCGGGTAAGATCGAGGTTATCCCGACAAAGCCTCATAGCACGCAAACGGATTTATCCCTGGCTTATTCGCCGGGCGTAGCCGAGCCGTGTCTGGAGATCGAGAAGAATCCGCTGGACGCGTACGAATATACGGCGAAAGGTAATTTGGTAGCCGTAATCTCCAACGGTACCGCCGTACTCGGGCTGGGCGATATAGGCCCCTTGGCCGGCAAGCCGGTGATGGAAGGCAAGGGATTGCTATTCAAGATATTCGCGGGCATCGACGTATTCGATATCGAAGTGAACGAGAAAGATCCGGAGAAGTTTATCCAGACCGTGAAGGCGATCTCGCCCACGTTCGGAGGAATCAACTTGGAGGATATCAAGGCACCGGAGTGTTTCGAGATCGAGACTCGCTTGAAGAACGAGCTGGATATCCCCGTCATGCACGACGACCAGCATGGTACGGCAATCATCTCCGGCGCCGGGCTGATCAACGCCTTGGAGATCGCCGGCAAGAAGATCGAGGACGTGAAGATCGTGGTGAACGGCGCCGGAGCCGCCTCTATCTCATGTACGAAACTGTACGTGATGCTGGGAGCGCGCAAGGAGAATATCGTCATGTGCGACAGCAAGGGCGTTATCTCTACCAGCCGCCCGGACTTGAACGCCGCCAAGCGGGAGTTCGCTACCGACCGTCCGATCAAGACCTTGCAGGAGGCCGTGGTGGGAGCCGACGTATTCTTGGGCCTCTCCGTGGCGAACGTATTGACCAAGGAGATGGTACGTAGCATGAACGCCGACCCGATCGTATTCGCCTTGGCGAACCCGAACCCGGAGATCTCCTACGCCGATGCTATGGCCTCGCGGGACGATATCATCTTCGCTACCGGACGTTCCGACTATCCGAACCAGATCAACAACGTGCTGGGATTCCCTTATATCTTCCGCGGCGCCTTGGATACGCACGCCAAGGCGATCAACGAGGAGATGAAGCGGGCCGCCGTCTACGCCATCGCCGACCTTGCCAAGGAGCCTGTCCCCGACGTGGTGAACGCCGCCTATAAGCTGAAACGAACCACTTTCGGACGCGACTATATCCTTCCGAAAGCGCTCGATCCCCGCTTGCTGACCCGTGTATCTTGCGCCGTGGCGAAAGCCGCTATCGACTCGGGCGTGTCTCGCAAGACGATCACCGACTGGGAGGGCTACGCCAACCACTTACGTGAGATGATGGGATACGATAACAAACTATTGCGCTCGTTCACCGATATGGCGAAAGCGAACCCGAAACGGGTGGTATTCGCCGAGGCGAACCACGTGAATATGCTGAAAGCCGCCGCCGAGGCGAAAGCGGAAGGTATCTGTTTCCCGATCTTGCTGGGTAACGAGGAGCGTCTGGCCAAGATCGCCGCCGAGGAGAATATCAGTCTGGACGGTATCGAGATCGTCAACCTCCGCCACGACCGCGAGACGGAACGCCGCCACCGCTACGCCCGTATCCTTTCTGATAAGAAGGCACGTGAGGGCGTGACTTACTCGGAGGCTTGCGAGAAGATGGTAGACCGTAACGCCTTTGGTATGATGATGGTGGCTACCGGCGACGCCGACGCTTTCGTGACGGGTGTATACAGCCGCTACTCGGAGGTTACCAAGATGGCGGAGCAGATCATCGGCATCCGCCCGAGTTACAAACATTTCGGCGCCTTGAACATCCTGACGTGCAAGAAGGGTACGTTCTTTATGGCCGATACGTTGATCAACCGTCATCCGTCGGCCGAGGTATTGATCGATATCGCCCGCCTGACGCACGACGCCGTGAAGTTCTTCGCTCACGAGCCGGTGATGGCGATGTTATCTTACTCGAACTTCGGGGCCGACAAGCAGGGTAGCCCGCTGAAGGTGCACGAGGCGATCGACTTCTTGCATAAGACATACCCAGACATGGTAGTAGACGGAGAGATGCAAGTAAACTTCGCCCTCGACAAGAAGTTGCGCGACGATATGTACCCGTTCAACAAGCTGAAAGGGCAAGACGTGAATACCTTGATCTTCCCGAACCTAAGCTCCGCCAACAGCGCGTATAAGCTATTGGATACGCTGGGTATCACCGAGACGATCGGCCCGATCCAGATGGGATTGAACAAACCGATCCACTTCACCGACGTAGAAAGCTCTACCCGTGATATCGTGAACCTGACTACCGTAGCTGTCGTAGACGCTATCGTTCAGGAACAGATCGAGAAAGAAGGTTGATAGGGCTTATCCCCTATCAATACTATCCCCAGTTGTAGAGACAGGGCGTGCCCCGTCTCATCCCGGCAAAATGGTATTCTAAATTACTATCAGACGGTGGTGAGACGGGGCGTGCCCCGTCTCTACAACTGGATATATCAATTCTGATAGCTTTCGATATTCGCTATTACCTTTTGCGACAATCGCTCCATACATTGCTCCGAGTGGCCGGAGACTTTCGGGGTATATATGACATTATCGAATTGCGTCAAGGTATCCGCATAATTCCCAATACCTACCTCATCGCATAAGAAGAAATTCCGCTTATGGGCGCTAAGCCAACGTTGTAAATCCGGGACACGGAAAGTAGGCCCTACCGACGTATTGATCAATATCTTCAGATTACCGAACAAACGAAACTCACCCGCCCCCAGAAGAATCGTATTACGAGGTAAGCAAGTACATAAAATATCCACCTCCGGCAGCAACTCCCGCAAAGGCAGGTAAGCGATACCGGCGGCCTCGGCATCCGGCTTACGGGTACGGCTGAAATAATGAACCTCCGCCCCCAAGAAACGAAGAGCGTCAGCGATCATTCTCCCGGTGCGACCCAATCCCACGATGCCTACTTTTTGCCCGCCCAGCTCATACGCCTTATGTCTCCACTGTTTCCCGCCGAAACCATGCAACAAACGGACCAGCTCGCTAATGACATACTCCACGACTCCCTCATCGCCATAGTCGCGGATACCCAAGACCGTTATCCCCCGCTCACGTGCGGCGGCGATATCCACATTCGCGCTAGACTCGCTATAGAGGGTACAGCACATCCCGATGTATTTGATATTCGGGCAAGCCTCGATCACGTTCCTCCGGATCTGTGTATTATAAGAGACGAGTACGCAATCTGCGTCCCCGATCCGGTTCACAATCTCCTCATCCGTTTCCGGAATGCCGGTATAAAAAACAACCTCTTTTCCAAGCTCCTTCAAACGCTCCACTCCCCATGTATTCAACCCGGTAGAATCTACCACTACTATTTTCTCAAACATATCTCACATTATTAATTACCATCTTCAATTAATTATCCCTCTCACAAAGCTATAAATAAAATAGCCGCAAAGGGTAACCTTCAGCACGACACTCAATAAAAAACCAGCGAACGCCCCGAAACCAGCCTTCAACGCATCCCCGGACGCCTTGCCTCCCAAAAGTTCCCCCACGAAAGCCCCCACGAAAGGACCCAGCAAGATTCCCCAAGGCGGAAACACGAATATGCCGGCCACGGTTCCCACGGCACATCCCCAATTTCCCCACTTGGACCCTCCGCTATACTTAGTCCCCAGCATGGGCGTAACATAGTCCATCGCCTGTGCCAACACGACCAGCAATCCCCACACGACCAACTCCGTAACCGTAAATTCCGCATAGCCCGTAAAATGCAGCAGCCACAAAGCCACATACGCCACCGGCGGCCCCGGCAAGACCGGCAAAAAACACCCCGCCAATCCCACCAACAAACAGATAACGCCTAGTATAACCAATAAGATATCCATACAATCACTATTTACAATAATCCTTTATTTCACCAATTCTCCTTATTAATCAAATTCACCACGACTTTCACCATCATATCTTTTTCCTCCGTCCGGCTTTCCGCTATCATCAAGGTTAAAGCGACCAATGTATTATCAGCGATACGTTTCGTCCCATCCGGATTATATAAGATTCCATTATTATCGAGAAACCACAAGAAAAGCGTTGCGGCTATACGCTTATTACCATCGCTGAACGAATGATTTTTTGTAACCAGATAAAGAAGCATAGCCGCTTTTTCCTCTACCGAGGGATAAAGATCCTCCCCACCAAAAGTTTGGTAAATCTGTCCGATAGAGCTTTTGAAAGAGCCGTCTTTCTCGTTTCCGAATAAATTACTTCCACCAAATTTACTTTTCAATCCTTGGATAGCCAACATCGCATTTTCATAGGTAGCCTTAAACCGTTGCTCATTTGTCGTCGAATGAATATCCAATTGCTGATAGTCATACTTATCCAGTGTATCTAAGGCATAGGTATAGTCTACAACTACATCTAGTAACGTACGGCTTTCATCCGAGGAAAGAACCTCCTGACCCTTAACTGTACGACCGAGGACTTGTACAAGCAGCTTCAGTTCGTCGTATTTTTGTTGGGTCAGTTGTTTATTGACAGCGTAGCCTTTGACAAGGTATTCTTTTAGGATTTTATTCGCCCAGATACGGAATTGCGTACCACGCTTAGACTTGACACGATAGCCGACTGAGATAATGACATCAAGACTATAAACCCCAGTAGGCTTGTATTTGGAAAAAGTATTATGCAAAATTTGCATATTACTCATTTCCTCAAGTTCTCCTTCTTTAAAAACATTTCTGATATGCCGAGCTATTACCGATTGATCCTTTTGAAAAAGCTCCGCCATCTGCGCTTGCGTAAGCCATACTGTATCATTCTCCAATTTCACGTCAATTGAAGTCTCACCATCGGCTGTCCGATAAATAACGATCTTGCCATTTTCCATACGTTTCAGTTTTTAGGATATATAAATAGACAAAGATACAAACATTTCCCACCCTTAACTGTTTTGCTAAAAGCTAAATCTAAACATATATATTTATGCACAAACATTTACGCCTGACATGTTATGCTTTGTTGTGCTTGCTGGTACCGATCGGGGTAATGGCGCAGACAGAGCATACGTATTTAGACCGTGCCCTACCCGGGTCATGGTCTGAGGAAGGGAGTGATTTCCAGCAGACACTTCCCGTAGAAGATAATTGGTGGAGAAATTTTAAGGACCCGTTGCTGGACTCGCTGATAGAAGTAGCCGTGAAACAAAACTATTCCGTGCAAATGGCGATGGACAGGATCGCCATGGCGAAAGCCAACCTGCGGTCGGCACAAGGAAGCTACTCGCCCACCCTAGGGCTTTCCGCCGGATGGACACGGCAACAAAGTAGCGGCAATATCAATCAGGTACCCAAGGCGATCACCCAATATTCCAGCGCTACCGTAGATATGAACTGGGAGGTGGACGTATTCGGGAGTATCCGGAACCGGGTGAAAGCGGAGAAAGAGAATTTCGCCGCCTCGAAAGAGGAATACAACGCCGCCATGGTCTCCCTTTGCGCTCAAGTAGCCTCCTCATACATCAATATGAGGGAACTGCAACAAGAGGTAAAGGTAGCGCAACAGAACTGCCGCTCCCAACAGACGGTCGTACAGATCACCCAGAAACGGTATGAGACCGGGCTAGTCTCTAAACTGGACGTAGCGCAGGCGCAATCCGTATACTACAGCACGAAAGCCTCCCTACCGATGCTGGAGGCCGGTATCATCCAATACGCAAACTCCTTGGCGATCCTGTTAGGCCTGTACCCTTCCGATCTACAAAAGATCATGGAGACAGACGCTTCCTTGCCGGAATATATCGAGCCGGTCGGTGTAGGGCTGCCGGCAAACCTGTTGCTACGCCGTCCGGATGTACGTGCGGCAGAACGGCAGGTCAATGCGCTTGCCGCCTCGCTCGGGGCCTCTAAGTCCGATTGGTGGCCGAAAGTATTCGTGAAAGGTTCGATCGGTTTCGCCTCCCACGACTTCGACAAGCTGGCGAATCATAATAGCTTGACCTATGAGATCGCCCCTACCCTTACGTGGAACTTCTTCCAAGGCACCCAGAAGATACAGGCTACCCGGTTGGCGAAAGCCCAGTTGGACGAGTCGATCCGGCAATTCAACCAGACCGTGCTTACCTCCGTACAGGAAGTGGATAACGCCATGAGCTCGTACAAGAACTCGATCAAGCAGATCGTAGCCCTCCGGGAAGTGGTAAACCAAGGAAAACAGACCTTGGATCTTTCCCTAGACCTCTATAAGCAGGGCCTTACCCCTTTCCAAAACGTACTGGACGCGCAACGCTCCCTCCTCACCTACCAGAACCAATTGACACAGGCTCAAGGTAGCTCACTACTGAACTTGATACAGCTTTATCAGTCATTGGGCGGAGGATGGAATCCTATGTAGGCCGTTCGATCCGATCGAACAAAAGCCCACTCAAACAATATAATATAAATAATCATTAAAGACAAAAGATATGAAGACATTTGTTTACATAGGGATTATCGGAGCCTCCGCCTTATTACTGGCGTCTTGCAAGGGGAAAAGCAAGCCGATGGAAACGCCCGTGCCCTCCATAAGCGTATCCACGCCGATCGTGAGGGACATTACCTTGACGAAAGAATACCCCGGATACCTTAGTTCACAACTGAAAGTAGACTTGGTAGCCCGTGTCAACGGATACTTGCGTACCTCTTACCTCAAGGCCGGAAGCCGGGTGAAGAAGGGCGATCTTATCTTCGTGATCGAACCGGACACCTATCAAGATAACGTCACCCAAGCCGAGGCTTCCGTAAAGACCTCCAAAGCCCAGCTGGAATATGCACGCAGTAACTACGAGCGTATGAAGGAGGCGGCTAAGAGCGGCGCCGTAAGCCAGATACAAGTGATCCAAGCGGAGGCTACCGTATCGGAGTCTGAGGCTGCCGTGAAGAATGCCGAGGCGGAGTTGAATACCGCACGGACCAACTTGAGCTATTGCTATATCCGTGCGCCTTTCGACGGTGCGGTTACCCGGGCCAGCTACGATATAGGTAATTACATCAACGGAGCCGTCCAGCCGGTTACCTTGGCCACCTTATACAAGGACGACTTGATGTTCGCCAATTTCAATATCGAGGATAACCAGTTCATGAAGATGATGCTGGAAGCCGCCCGCAACGATAGCACCGTGAAACTTCCGACCGAGATCCTCGTCAGCATAGGCAAGAATGGCGGCAATGCGTATACGGGCCGGCTGGATTATCTATCCCCAAATATCGACCTATCGACCGGTACCCTGAACGTACGTGCCAATCTGGATAACCCGAAGCATGTATTGAAGAGCGGCTTATACGTCACCATCACCCTGCCGTATGCCGAGCAGCCGAATGCGGTCTTGGTTCGCGACGCCTCGATCGGTACCGACCAATTAGGGAAGTACCTTTATATCGTGAACGACTCCAATGTCGTACGATACCGTCCTATCGAGGTGGGCCAATTGGTAGACGATACGCTTCGCCAAGTGACCGCCGGTATCAGCCCCAAAGATTCCTATGTCACCTCCGCCCTGCTTAAGGTACGAGATGGCATGACTATCAAACCTATAAAATAAGCAAGCTATGGTAAAGTTCTTTATTAACAGACCGATATTCGCCACCGTACTTGCTCTGATCATCGTCGTAGCGGGTTTGGTCACCCTCAATATATTACCGATCGCCCAGTATCCGGAGATCACGCCGCCTACCGTACAGGTATCCGCCGTTTATCCCGGGGCGGACGCACAGACCGTAGCGCAGACCGTAGGTTTACCGATCGAGCAACAGGTAAACGGCGTGGACGGTATGCTTTACATGAGTTCAAACTCCTCCAGTTCGGGGGCTTACTCCCTAACGATCACCTTCGCTGTGGGAACGGATATCGACATGGCGACCGTCATGGTGCAAAACCGGGTGAGTATCGCCCAAAGTAGCTTGCCGGAACCCGTGATCGTACAGGGTATCACCACCCGCAAGCAATCCTCCAATATCGTGATGATGCTTACCCTAAGTTCCAAGGATTCCATTTACGACGGGTTGTATTTAAGTAATTACGCCACCTTAAATATGATAGACCAGCTAACCCGCCTGCCGGGTGTAGGCTCGGTACAGGTGATGGGAGCCGGAAACTATAGCATGCGTATCTGGCTAGACCCGGAGGCGATGCGTATCCGTAACTTGACGCCGGACATGGTCTATCAAGCCATATCCACGCAAAACGCCCAAGTATCCGCCGGTTACGTAGGCCAACCGATTCTACGGGCGGATAACCCCTATCAATATACCTTGACCGTGAAAGGACGGTTGACGACACCGGATGAGTTCGGCAATATTGTCCTTAAGACCGGGCAAGGTGGCAAGATCCTGCGATTGAAGGATATCGCCCGCATAGAGTTGGGTAGCTCCTCTTACAACGTGGTCTCTAAATTAAGCGGACAGCCGACTGCTGCGATAGCGATCTACCAGTTGCCGGGCTCCAACTCCTTGGATGTATCGAAGGTGGTAAAGGCCAAGATGAAAGAATTAGGCAGTTCCTTACCCGAAGGCGTGGAATACAAAGTGACCTTGGATACGACCGAGGTGATCGACGCCTCCATCCATGAGGTGCTTATCACGTTCTTGGAGACAACCTTGCTGGTGGTCTTGGTTATCTTCTTATTCTTACAGAATTTCCGGGCGGTAGTCATCCCGTTCATTACGATTCCGGTCTCATTGATCGGTACACTGGCGGTCATGGCGGCTTTAGGCTTCTCCATTAATACGTTGACCTTATTCGGCTTGATTCTGGCGATAGCGGTGGTGGTAGACGACGCCATCGTGGTGGTAGAGAACTCCACCCGGCTCCTCGATACCGGGAAATATACGGCCCACGAGGCGGTATCGAAGGCCATGGATGAGATCGTAGGGCCTATCGTGGGCGTGGTATTGGTATTATTGGCGGTATTTATCCCGACAACGTTTATCAGCGGTATCTCCGGGCAGCTCTATAAGCAATTCGCCTTGACAATCGCCGCCGCTACCGTATTAAGCGGATTTAACTCGCTTACGCTTACGCCCTCGCTTTGCGCCCTTTTCTTAGAGAAGAATACGGAAGAACCGAAATTCTTCCTCTTCAAAGGATTCAATAAGGTATACGGAAAGACTCAGAAGATGTACGACTCGATCGTGGAGCGGATGCTGAAACGACCGGGAGCGGCGATGATCGTTTACGGTATCATCACGGCGGTAGCGGTTATCTTGTTTATGCGTTGGCCGACAACCTTTATACCCGAAGAGGATGACGGCTATTTCCTAATCGTATCCCAATTACCCCCGGCGGCGAGCTTGAACCGGACGGAGGCGGTCACCAAGCAGATCGACGAGATCCTAAAGACATACCCCGAGGTGAAATCATTCATCAGCGTTAGCGGATTCTCCGTGATGGGTGGAGGGGAGCAATCCAATACGGCCACCTTCTTCGTGATCCTAAAGAACTGGAACGAACGTAAAGGTAAGGAGCATACGGCAGAGGCCGTGACCAACCGTTTCAACCGGGAGGCATCGGCTATCCAAGAAGCGCAGGTATTCGGTATGGTACCGCCAGCTATCCCGGGGTTGGGCGCTTCGGGCGGCTTGCAACTGCAATTGGAGGATCGTAAGAACCTAGGTCCGACGGAGATGCAGCATGCCGTGGAGACATTGCTGGCCAGCTACCGCTCGAAACCGCAATTGCTGAACCTTTCTTGTATGTATCAGGCCAATACCCCGCAGTATCTACTGAAGATAGACCGGGATAAGGTGCAGATGCTCGGTCTTCAGTTGAATCAAGTATTCTCCACGCTCAGCTATTATATGGGAGCGGCGTACGTGAACGATTTCGTGGAGTTCGGACGTATTTACCAAGTTAAGATCGAGGCGAACGGAGAGGCGCAGAAAGTGATCGATGATGTACTCCGTTTGAGTCTGGCGAATAGTAAAGGAGAGATGGTACCCTTCTCCTCTTTTATCGAATTAGACGAGCAATTGGGATTAGACCAGATCAACCTATATAATATGTATTCATCGGCGGCTATTACTTGTATCGCCAACCCGAAATATAGTTCCGGAGAAGCGATCCTAGCGATGGAGGAGCTGATACAGGAACAATTAGGTGATAATTTTGGATATGAATGGACCTCGGTCGCTTATCAAGAGACGAAAGCAGGATCTACGACGGTGATTATTTTCGCCATGGCGTTGCTAGTCGCTTTCTTGGTTCTCTCGGCTCAATATGAGAGCTGGACAAGTCCGTTGGCGGCTATCATGGGTTTGCCGATCGCCTTGTTGGGAGCTATTATCGGCTGCTGGGTGATGGGGGTTCCGGTAAGCGTATATACCCAGATCGGTATTATCTTATTGATCGCCTTGTCCGCCAAGAATGGTATCTTGATCGTAGAGTTCGCCCGGGATTTCCGAAAGGAAGGTAATCCGATACGGGATTCCGCCTTGGAAGCCGGACACGTTCGTTTACGTCCGATCCTGATGACCTCGTTCGCCTTTGTATTGGGTGTCATGCCTTTGCTTTTCGCTACCGGAGCGGGAGCGGCCAGCCGTATATCCTTAGGTGCGGCGGTAGTATTCGGTATGGCTATCAATACGATATTCGCCACGATGTTCATCCCTAACTTCTATGAACTGATGCAGACCATCCAAGAGAAATGGCTGGATAAAGGAAAGAAGACGGATGATACGCCTAAACAATAGAAAGTTTCCAATCCTCTAATGAGGCAAAAAGAGAATAGCCATGGCTAAACCCATGGTTATTCTTTTTTACTCCCTTCGGATACATTATTATATATTCTATGATTGGAATTAGGCGATTCCCAACAACTCTACCTCAAATATTAATGTGGAGAAAGCAGGGATCGGACCCGAGGCACGATTACCATAACCAAAATTGTAAGGGATATAGATTATCCATCTATCCCCTACCCGCATTTCTTGAAGAGCCAATTGCCAGCCTTCAATCACTTGGTTCAAGCGAAAGGCTTCCGGGCAACCCCGTTTCCATGAGTTATCAAATTCCCTTCCGTTAATCAACGTTCCTTTATAATGTACGGAAACGACGCTTTCCCGATTAGGAGAGACTTTGCCTGTACCCGCTTGTATTACCTTATATAATATACCACACGGTAATGTCCGGATTCCCTCTTCCGAAGCGATCTCGTCCAAATACAATAGATTCTTCTCTTTGTACTCCTCTTTTCTACTCATATATATTACATTATCTTACATTTAGCTCCGCAAATGTAGCAAATAGAAATAGAAACTCAATGGCATGGTAACACAATAGACATGCCAAACGTTCAAATACTATCATTATATGAATCTGATTCCCGCTTTTTTTATCATAGATCAAGAAAACATAGGAATCCGCAAAAAACATGCTATAAAACATACCACGTATGGAATAACGCCGTATATTTGTGTCGTAAAACATAATTGTAAAGCAAATATGGTAAAAAGATTGTTTAAACGTTACATCGATTTGCTAGGGTTTCAACCTTGGACAATTTGGGTTTACCGCATGTGGTAAACCTCACGATGAAAAAGAGGAAGGTTTAGGTTAAGGTTATCAGAAGTCCGGGATTAGGTTAGTAATAGGTTAAAAGGTTAAAGGTTTAGGTTTTCAATTCATTCGTTACTCGGACTTCAAAAGTTATGTGAGATTTAGAACGTGTCGAAAGGCACAGATTTATTAATTAAAAAGAAAATGAGCTATGAAAAGTTTTATTAGACATTTTTTGGATAGCTGCTTGAGATCACTCGCTGCTATCGGTCAGTCGGAGTTAACGAAATGGGGTTACAATAAATAAGTAACACCCCATTTTACCGGGAAGGTGAACATTTGATTTTTTCAAACCATACCGCGGTTGCTTGGCAT
>ENA-OWPF01002218-OWPF01002218.1-human-gut-metagenome-genome-assembly--contig:-NODE-2218-length-14432-cov-3.266050_pt1 | contig 14432 bp, 10 predicted proteins | sample MGYA00248261_ERZ651840 | MGnify/ENA primary metagenome ERZ651840 (study PRJEB26924, sample SAMEA4378268) | human gut metagenome | biome: human gut; feature: human-associated habitat; material: faeces... | reverse complement strand
GTTAATCCGTATGTCACTGGTTCGAGTCCAGTCAGAGGAGCCAATTTTCTGTTTTCATGCATCCTTGCGAATCTTTATCTGATGTTGATTCAACAGGTTAGTGTGAAAACTCTTCTCGGTGCATTTTGATTTTACCCTACGCATCGGGAAAAATTGGTGGTCAAATCTGGGGTCAGGTTAGTTCGATAATGGAGTGACCCCCATATATCCCTTACCGACGCAAAAATCCGCACCCTCAAGCCTTCTGATAAACCCTTTAAAGTCTCCGATTCTCACGGTCTGTATCTGCGGGTCAAGCCGGGTGGCTCCCGCCACTGGTATCTCAAATACCGTATTAGCGGTAAAGAATCCCGCATTGCGCTGGGTGCCTATCCAGCCATCTCCCTGTCTGATGCGCGACAGCAACGTGAAGGTATCCGTAAAATGCTGGCGCTGAATATCAATCCGGTACAGCATCGGGCTGCTGAACGTGGCTCACTAACAGCGGAGAAAGTGTTTAAAAACGTGGCGCTGGCGTGGCATAAAAGTAACAGGAAATGGTCGCAGAACACCGCCGACCGTCTGCTTGCCAGCCTGAACAATCACATCTTTCCGGTCATCGGGAACCTACCTGTATCAGAACTTAAACCCCGTCATTTCATTGACCTGCTGAAAGGGATCGAGGAAAAAGGTCTGCTGGAGGTTGCGTCCCGCACACGGCAGCACCTGAGTAACATAATGCGCCATGCGGTCCATCAGGAGTTAATCGATACGAACCCTGCAGCAAACCTTGGCGGCGTGACCACACCTCCTGTCAGACGGCACTATCCTGCCCTGCCGCTGGAGCGGCTGCCTGAACTGCTTGAACGTATTGGGGCATATCATCAGGGCCGTGAACTGACCCGGCATGCCGTTCTGCTGATGCTGCATGTGTTCATTCGCTCCAGTGAACTGCGTTTCGCCCGCTGGTCAGAGATTGATTTCACAAACCGAGTCTGGACGATACCCGCGACGCGAGAACCCATTATTGGCGTGCGTTATTCCGGCCGCGGGGCAAAAATGCGAATGCCGCATATCGTCCCCCTCTCAGAACAGTCCATCGCCATTCTGAAACAGATTAAGGATATCACCGGTAATAATGAACTGATCTTCCCCGGCGACCATAACCCGTATAAGCCAATGTGTGAAAACACGGTCAATAAGGCACTGCGGGTGATGGGTTACGACACGAAAAAGGATATCTGCGGTCACGGCTTCCGGGCAATGGCATGCAGTGCGCTGATGGAATCGGGTTTATGGGCAAAGGACGCAGTAGAACGCCAGATGAGTCATCAGGAGCGTAATACCGTGCGCATGGCTTATATTCATAAGGCAGAGCACCTAGAAGCCCGCAAAGCGATGATGCAGTGGTGGTCGGATTATCTGGAAGCATGCCGAGAATCTTATGCACCGCCTTATACAATTGGTAAAAATAAGTTTATCCCATAGTATACTAACGAATCCCACACTCTGGCAAATTACCACCACCTCTACAGGAGGTGGTTCTATATAGACTTTTATCAACTTCATGACGAAAAACACCTATTTTATCCCAAAAGAAGACAATAGAGTCACAGAGGAATCAAAGAGCGACTCAATTGTCTTTGGACAGTCTGATTGTGAGGTTAGAAAACAGTTACTCCTACACCATTAAATAGGGCGCAATGCTTGCTAATTTCTCCCGGGTTTCTGTCAGTTCGCGTTCCGGCGTAGATTGCGCGATGATTCCCGCCCCCGCCTGTATCCAGCAGCGCTGGCTATCCTGAAATACGGAACGCAGAACTAGCGCCGCATCAAAGCGCGTATCGTCCAGCAGCAGGATTGCGCCGGAATAAAGCTCTCGCGGCGTCTTCTCAATTTGCATAATCGCGTTCAGAGCAGCATTTTTAGGGATACCTGAGGCGGTAATCGACGGAAACAGCACGGTAAACGCATCCCAGGCATCCTTGTTTTCCGCAAGCTGACCGCTCACGCCAGACCCCAGATGCTGAACGCTGCCGCGCTGGCGAACCGACATTAAATCTTCAACCACCACGCTGCCCGGCTGGCAAACGGCCTCCAGTTCAGCAATAGCTTCTTTGACAGAAAGGATATGCTCAAGCACCTCTTTACTGTCGTGCAGCAGTTCTGCCTCTTTCGCCTTATTATGCTCCGGGTTTCCCATGCGATCGCGGGTGCCCGCAAGCGGTTCAGTGACCACTTTATTGCCCGTCACTGACATCACCAGTTCCGGGCTAAAGCCCAGCGCTTCGCGTCCTTCCTGACGGAACATAAACGAGCGCACAGGCGTGTTTGCCTGCCGCCCGTATAACAGCGTGGCGGGCATATCAATCCGCGATGGCAGGGGAATGGCGCGCGAGACAATCACTTTGACATACTCGCCACGGCGGATCTCCGCAACGGCGCGCGCAACCTGTTGTTTATATGCCTCACCATTGAGGGCGGTATCCACCGCCAGTGGTGCGTTCTGCGTCGTTGTACCGGCCTCTTTTACCCACTCGCACAAACATCGGCACCCGTCGGCGGAGTCCGCATAAACGGTGACATTTCCCTTTTCAAAAATAAGTTCTTCACGGGGAACGGTTAACGTCAGCAGCGGCCACTCCCCGGCGTTAAAGGCAATCCCCCGCGCATGCGCCGCAAAGTTGAACCCAACCTGTCCATATACCCGACGTCCTTTCACCTGAGGATGCGCCATAAAACGACGCGCGCAGTCGGCAATGGAATCCACCGCCCATTTTTGCTCCCCGGCATCATCAATAAATGTCGCCTGCGTTCCGTCGGCATTAATGTGCAGCCGTGCCTGGCACCCTTTGCCTAAATACCAACAGGGTTGACGCTCATAGACATAACATTCTTCTTCTGCGAACTGGCGTAAAACGCCAGAAATCGTCGGTAGCCATTGTTCCTCTGGTAACGCCAGATGTAGAAATTCACTGATTTTCATCCCTTACCTCTCTGTGTTATTCGCGGATCAATCAATTGCGCTTGTCATCAGTTCTCTTGCCGAATGCAGCCGGATATAAGCAACCCACGCCGCCAGCAACGTGAATGCCCCGGCAAACAGGAAGCAGGCCGCATAGCCAAAATGTTGAGCAACAACGCCACCGATAACGCCTGCCAGAATGGCGATTGCCGCATCAGTACATTGAAAGAGGGTGAAGTCGACACCGGCCTGCAAAGGCGATGAAAGCGACATCAGCGTGGCGTAAAGACAGACCAGCGCGCAGGCCAGCGAAATGGACTGGACAATGACCAGACACTGGAGAATCTGCAGCAGCAGATGACCCGGCGCCATCATGAGCGTCATCACCACCGCCAGCAGCGCGATGAGCTGCTGGCCCGCGTTGCAGGCGTCCTCCTTCTGCTTCAGTCCGATATACTGGCCTGCGACCGCCGCGCCGCCCGTCGCCATCGCCGAAAAGATATAGATCATCAGGTTGCTGATGGAGTCGACCAGCGACACAGCGCTGATCGCCGCGTCGCCGACGGTCGCGACCATCAGCGAGTCGGCAAGGCCGACGGCGATGGCCAGCATCTGCTCGAGCAGCAGCGGCCACATCAGCGTGACAAGCTGGCGGTTTGTAAATAATACATTCTTGTTTCCCGGCAGGGAAACGGGATTGTCAGCCATGGACTATTCTCCTTTTTTATCCTTTGCGGGCTGTATCATATGCCTTTTTGCCTGCTTTGTCAACTTTGTCAAACAATTGTCAGGTAAGGGCAGATCGCTTCACGCCATGCGTGCAGCAGCATCTCCTTCGTCCAGCGCGCGTTCGCGGGCGAAGTGGAGGGCAGCTTGACCGCCTCGCGTCCCGTCATCGCGCGGCAATACTGATTGTAGCTTTCATACGACGCGCCGCCGTTGCAGAAAATCGCCCGAATGTCCGCCGCATCCAGGATCACGCGCAGATCGTTCGGCACAACATTTGTGATACTCGCGTCCGATGAGCCCACGATCTCGCACGAGCCGATGGTATCCCACATGGCAACGCCATGGCGCAGGGCGAGGGACTTTTTCTCCTCCACCGTCCCCGGCGTCTCCTCGCCGAAGAGCGCCGCGAGCGTCGGCCAGAAGCGATTCTGAGGGTGCGCATAGAAAAACGCCGCCTGCCGCGACTTGACCGACGGGAACGAGCCCAAAATGAGCACGCGCGCGTTTTTGTCGTACAGCGGCGGAATATTGTGGATCTCCCTGCTTTTTTCCATTCTCTCTCCCCCTTTTGCGATATGGTATCACATTTCCCGCTCGGGTGCCAGCGCCGTCCGCCGTTTTTCTTACATTCCGCCGCAGACACCCACTTTCTTTTTCCGCCGGAGCATGATATGATAGAAAAAACAGCAATTCTCCCGCTCAGAAAGAAGGTTTTTATGAAAGACGACGACAACAGCATTCTGCTTCTGGAAAAGGGCAAGCGCGGTCTGCTGCAGATCATCTTCGGCCGCACCGGTATCATCATCGTCTCGCTCATCGTGCAGATCCTGTTCCTCTTCCTCGCTTTCTATAAGCTCGAAGGGGCAATGCCCTACTTTTGGGGCGGCAATACGCTGCTCTCGGCAGCCATCGTGCTGTCGCTCTTCGGCAACGACGACAACCCGACCATCAAGCTCACGTGGTTTTTCATCCTCTCGGTCCTGCCGGTCTTCGGACTCATTTTGTATCTCTACATCCGCACCGACCTCGGCCACCGGCTGATGATCCGGCGCTACAACGACATTCAGGCGCAGACGAAAGACCTCATTCCCTCCCCCGCCGCCTGTCAGACAGCGGACCTGCCGCCCGAAACGCAGGGGCTTGCCGCGTATCTGGAGCGCTGCGGCTTTCCCGCCTACCGGAATACGGATGCCGAATACTTTCCGCTCGGCGACGACGCGTTCGGCGTGATGCTCGACGAGCTGAAGAAGGCCGAGCACTTCATCTTCCTTGAATATTTCATCGTGAGTGAGGGCTATATGTGGGGCCGCATCCTCGAGATCCTCACCGAAAAGGTCAAGCAGGGCGTAGAGGTGCGCTTCATGTACGACGGCACCTGCGCCGTCGCCCTGCTGCCCTACTCCTATCCGGAAAAGCTCCGCAAGCTCGGCATCGCCTGCAAGATGTTCGCTCCCCTGCGGCCGTTCGTCTCCACGCATTACAACTACCGCGACCACCGCAAGATTCTGGTCATCGACGGCAAGGTCGGCTTCACGGGCGGCATCAACCTCGCGGATGAGTACATCAACCGCGTCAAGCGCCACGGCCACTGGAAGGACACGGCCATCGCCCTGCGCGGCGACGCCGTGCGAAGCCTGACGCTGATGTTCCTTCAGATGTGGGACAACAACGAGCCGCACTTCGACCCGGGCGCCTATTCCCGCTATCTCGACATTCCTCAGCCGCCGCGCACATCGAAGGGCTACGTCATCCCCTACGGCGACAGCCCCCTCGACCGTGACCTTGTCGGCGAGATGGTCTATATGGATATCATCAACCGCGCCAACCGCTATGTCCATATCATGACGCCGTATCTCATCATCGACAATGAGATGATCACCGCGCTCACATATGCCGCGCAGCGCGGTGTGGAGGTCCGGCTCATCCTGCCCCACGTGCCGGACAAGGAGGTCGCGTTTTCGCTGGCGCACACCTATTACCGAAGGCTGATCGACAGCGGCGTGCAGATCTACGAGTACGAGCCCGGCTTCGTCCACGCAAAGGTCTTTGTCAGCGACGACCGCAAGGCCGTTGTCGGCACCATCAACCTGGACTACCGCAGCCTATACCATCACTTCGAATGCGCGGCTTATCTCTACGATAAGCCGGAGATTTCCGACATCGAGCGTGATTTTGAGCAGACGCTCCGGCAATGTGTGCGCGCGGACCGCGCCCTTCTCAAATCCGACCCGCTGCTGCGCAAGCTGACGGGCGCCTGTATGCGCGTCATCGCACCGCTGCTGTAACAGGCAAAATGCCCACGCCCTGCGACCGAAAGGCCGCAGGGCGTTTCTTCTGTGCTTCAGACCTCAAGCTGCTCGAGCGCGTCGCGCACCTTGCCGTACTCGCGGCGGACCGCGGCGTAGAGCTCCGGGTCAGTGGGCAGCGTGTCGCTGCCGCGCAGGGCCTCGGTCATCTCAGAGCTGACCGCCGCCAGCGCGCCAAAACCGAGATTCAGCGCCACGCCCTTGAGCGTGTGCACCGCGCGGAAGGCGGTCGGCGCGTCGTTCGCGGCAACGGCAGCGCTCAGGTTCTGCATACTGTCGTCGCCCGGGAACATTTTCAGGAAGCGGGCAATGCGCTCATCGCTCTGGAAACGGGCCTTCGCCTCCGTGTAGTCACCGCCAACCGTGCTGTAAAATTCATTCAGCTTCATCGTCATTTTTCTCTCTGTAAATTGCTACGCAGTCTTTTTTTGCTTTCGCTTTATACATGGCAAGGTCCGCCTTGCGAATGGTCTGTGAAATGCGGCCCTTGACAAACGCGCCGCCGATGCTCGCACTGATGTGCAGCTGCGGATACTCCGGGATGTCGATGCTGTCCATCGCCACGCGAATGGCCTGCAGCTTCTTTTCCAGGATGTGGCGCGGCAGATCGTGAAACAGCAGGAAGAACTCGTCGCCGCCGTAGCGCACGAGTTTATCGTCACCGCGGATCTTCGACTTGATAGCCTGCGCCGTGCGGTAGAGCGCCGCGTCGCCGGCAAGGTGGCCGAAGCGATCGTTGATCGTCTTGAAGTTGTCCATATCGATCATGGCAAAGGCAAATTCGCCGTTCAGATTCTTCAGCCGCTCGTCGTAATAGCGGCGGTTATAGACCTTTGTGACCGAATCCATGTAGACCTGTCGGTTGCGCATCAGCAGTTGACTGAGCACGCTCTCCTGCGCGCCCTCGTCAAGAATATCATCGCCGTGCAGATGATTGGCCAGCTCGAGCGAATACGGCAAGCCGTCCACCTCAATGTAGGAGGCGAGCACGTAAAAAACATCGTTTTCGCGCGTTTCGATCTTCGCAAGCGACTTCTTCGTGCGCACGACCTCCTGCGAAACGCAGCGCTCACAGCGAAATGGCTTGTTCCAAACCGCGTAGCAGTGCTCCTTCTTGCCGATCGCGCCGTCTCCCTCCCTGAGCTCCATACAGATGCTCGGGTCTACAAGGCGGGCAACGTCGAACATTTGCCGGTAACCGCGCAGAACGCCGTCGACCTGTGCGCGCGTGATGCGCAGCACGCCGTCGTCCTCCGCCATGACCGGCGTCATCTTCTGCGCGGGGCGCTCATGCGCAAGGCGCTCGCTCAGCTCCGTCAGGCGGCGGTAGTTGAAGTCGATGCTGCGCACCTGTCCCATCAGTGAGCTGCAGCGTCCGGGCTCGGATACGGACCACACAAGCATCACCGCAAGCTGGCACCAGCGCTTTTTCCCCTCGAGGACGATCTCCGCTTCGATCTCAAAATACGTCTCATCCGCCGTCATGCCCTGTATGCGCTCGCGCACAGAAGCGATCAGATCGGGCGAAATAACAGTTTTAAGCTCCGCGCAGTCCAGCGGATCGACCATCAGGCGCGGCAGGCCCGTCAGCCTGACCGCTCCTGCCGACAGCGCCAGCGCAGACGGCTGTGTCGTATACTCAAACCATATCTCCTCCGTCAGCTCGCTGAAGAACTTGCGCTTGCTGTGCTCCTCCTCCAACTGTGCGGCAACGCGCGTGTCGGAGTCTCCGGTGCCGTTATAGAGTTCCTCCACCACGCGGCGCGCGGCGCTTTGATGCGGGTCGGCGATGAAGTCGACCTTCAGTTCCTGCACCAGCCGGTGCTCGATCTCATGCAGGCATTCAAGCAGCAGCGGGTTGAAGCTGCCGCAGTCGCCCGCGTCGAGCATGGACATGGCCTTTTCGTTGGAATAGGCCTCCTTGTAGCACCGCTTGCTCGTCAGCGCGTCGTAGGCGTCCGCGAGCGAAACGACCTGCGCCGCAATGGGGATCTCGTCGCCCCTGAGCCCGTCGGGATAGCCGTCGCCGTTCCAGCGCTCGTGGTGCCAGTGGCAAATTTCGATGGCATACTTCACCAGGCGCTCGTTCTGGTAGATGGGCAGCTCGGTGATGATCTTCGCACCCAGCATCGTATGGCGCTTGACGATCTCATACTCCTCGGCCGTCAGGGGGCCGGGCTTGGTCAGTATCTCCGATGGGATCTGGAGCTTGCCGATGTCGTGCAGCTCCGAGGCCATGCGGATCGCCTCAACGTCCGCCTGCTCCAGATGATAGCGGTCGGTCTTCTCGGCAAGCCGCTGCAAAAGCAGCCCCGTCGCAAGGCCGACGTGCGTCATATGCGTGCCGTCCTCCGCGCCGTGGGATTCCACCGCATGGCCCAGGATGGCCACGAGCAGCTCGTTGTTTTTCTCCTTCTGGTAGAAACGTTCGGTCACGATGCTCATCAACTGCTGTTTTTTCGTATGCAGCAGGGCGGTGTTGATGATGCGCCGCCGCACCACGCTCGGAACGAAGGGGCGGCTCACGTAGTCCGCCGCGCCGAGCTTGAAGGCCTTGTCGATATAGGCGCTGCCCTTCTCCGCCGAGATCATGATGACCGGCACCTCTTTGATAAAGCCCGTCTCGTTCATGTAGGCCAGCACCTCAAAGCCGTCCATCTGCGGCATCACGACGTCCAGCAGCAGCACCTCGATCTCTCCCCGGTGCGCCTGCAGAGCCGCGACAGCCTCTTTTCCGTCCGACACCTCAAGGATGCTGAAATCATGCTCAAGCATATCCACCAGAAGCGCGCGATCCAGCTCCGAATCATCTGCAATCAATATTTTTCTTTGATTCATCCGGTCCTCACCTCTTCGCCTGTCTTCCGTTGTTCTGTTGTCAAACCGCTTTCGTGGTGCTCATCTTCCGGTCGCCGGCGCATCTGTGCCGCCGGACTCTGTGCCGCTCCCGCCGCCCGGCGTGCCGCTGTTCGTCACATCGTTGATGCACCTGACGTCAAAGCACGACGACGCCAGCACCGTCCCCGCCGTGTCCGTCACATCAAAGCTGACGGCAAAGCGCCGGTCCGTATTGGAAAACGCCACTTTGAGCTCCCGGATCTTCAGTCCGCGCGGGTAGGACTTTGCGCCAAGCAGCTGCTTTTTCTCGCTGTCTGACTGCATCACGATCTGTCCGGTGTCCTCATCCACCTGAAAAAAGCTCCCCTGCTCGTCGCTTTCCACGCTGCCGATATCCTTGATAAAGACCTTTCCGCCCGCGCTTGTCACGCCGCTGCAATAGCGCAGCTTGTCCGCGATGGCGGTCGTGACCGTGGAGCAGAGCATCTGCGCCTGTGAATCGGCCATCGACGTGCGGTAGGTCTGCACCGCGAAGCGGACGCCCACCGCGAGCAGCGAGCTGATGAGCATCAGCACCACCAGCGCGCAGAGCATTTCCGTGAGCGTCATACCGCTTTGGCTGCGCAGCTTTTTCATGGTGCGCTCACCTCCGCCCCGGCGGTCCCGGCCGTGTAATAATGATAGTCGTTATAGGTATAGAGCTTCACGCTGCCGCTCGACTCTATCGCCAGCGTTCCGCTGCCGGTCAGTTTGACGGTCGCAGCGGCTTCGCTCGTCGTCTTCTCGTCTGCCGCTCCCGCCGTGCCGACGGTCGTATACCGAAACGAAATATCCGTATTGCGGGTCTTTGCGTTGATCTTCTCCGCCGAAACAGCGGCGGTGGCTAAGAAGGCAAAGGCCAGCGCCGCGATCAGCACGGACACGAGCGACTCGATCAGCGTTTCGCCGCGCTTATCCTTCAGCTTGTTCACTGTTTGCCTCCTTGATGCCCTTGGTGATCTTGGCCCCGCTCCAGTTGATGGTGGTGGTGTACGTGTCTATCGTTCTTGTGTCATCACCGCTATGGTTTTCATTCATCTCCACGTTTCCGGTGATCTTGAGCGTCATCCGGCAGTCCTCTGCCGCGCTGCTCTCCGTCCCGGCTCTCTCCTGTCCGTCCGGCGGAAGGAGCGACAGCTTGACCGTAATATTGGCGGTATCCTCGTCCATGGTGAACTCCGCCTGTACGGTTTGGAGCCCATCTTCTTCGCCTTCAATAGGAACATCGACCTTGATCGTGTCCTGACAGCCCGCGACCGACGCATACCGTGCGCCCTCGTTCTTATTGTCTTCAATGCCTGCCGCCAGCCACGCTTTCATAATGCCGGTGAATTTTCCCGGGGCAAGCGTTGTCTTTTCTTCCTTCGGAACATATGTCCCTGTACCATCATCCTTCGTATAGGTCGTTACTTTTTCCCACACCCGCGTATAGCTCTCCTGCAAAATGCTGTCGCGGATGAGCTCGGCAGCGGAGCTGACGGTCAGGTAGTTCTGCTGGGCCTTGCGGTCGTTGCGCAGGTGGTGGGCGGCGTTGGTCGCCGCTGTCAGGATGAGCGCGCTGATGACCGACGCCAACAGCAGCAGCAGGAGGGCCATCAGGATGGATTCACCGCGCTCGTTTTTCAGTTTTTTCATCCCAATGGCCTCCTTTCATCTGCATCTGTTTCATTCATCGTCCGCCGAAGCGGTGCCCGCCTCATATTTCGGCCTGAAGACGGTGTCGATGTACAGCGGGCTCGTCAGGCTGGGCTCCCAGCTATCGGCATCGCTCAAATTGCCAAAGCTGCTGCCCTCCGGCAGGGCCGCCTTCAGCGTTTCCAGCAACTCTTCCGAAATCGTCGGAGCGTTTGCTTGTCCACCGTAGTTGACCGTCTGCGTACCGATCGGTTCTCCGTTCAGTCCCGCAAACGTTGCCGTCACCTGCGTATCCGCCTCCGTCAGCGTGTAGGGAATGCTCAGCTCATACGCTGCGCCTGTCTCCGCGCGGCGGTCGGTCAGCGTGACGATGAGGGTGATCTCTCCCTGCTGCCTGCCGCGGACGGTCAGGGGCAGGACGGTGTCCTTGCCGTTCTCGCTCACCGTGCCGACGGTGACGGTGTACTTGCTCTGATTGCTCTGATCAAGAACATCGTAGGTCACATCTTTTGTTCCGGTGCCCACTGTTTCCTTCGCCGTCACGGTAATGCCCGTCACGTCGAAGCTGCTCAGCTTTGCCTTCTGGCCGCGGCCGTAGAGGAAGAGCGTGCTCTCACACGCGGGCGCAGCGGTGCCGTTATCGGGGTAGGTCTTCTTCGCGGGTCCGGCAGCGGACGTCGCGTTTTCCTTGTACCAGCCCTTCAGGTCCCTGGCGAGCTTGCCCTCGACGTACTCCGCGTTCGCCGTGTTTGCGATACCGAGAACGCCCTGCTGGGAGACCGTTACGCCCAGCACGTTTGTGCCGGTGTAGGTCTTGCCGCCCAGCTTGACCGTCGCCGTGACATGAATGCTGGTCTCGCCCTCGCTCACGCCCTTGATCTTGGTCGTGGAGTCGGCGCCGACGCTGCTCGCCGCGGCGATCTTCTCGTCATCGCTGACGAGCGCCCATACGATATTGCTCGTGACCGGTTCGTTCCTGCTGTTCAGCGCCTGCAGCGTGACCTTGGTCTCATCGCCCACATATTCGTCGACGATGGCGGGGGTAAGCGTCACGTTCAGCTCTGCCGTGACGGTGAGCGTCAGGCGCGCGGTATAGGTCTTGTCGTTCTTCGTAAAGGTCGCCGTGACCTCGACCGCGCCGGGGGCCTTGCCCTCGAGCACAACGTTGAACGCGGGCGTTGTCCCGCTCACGACGCTCTCCACGCGGGCCGACGCAACGTCGCTTTCCGTCGCGCCGTTGCCGTAGGTAAAGGTCACGTTTTCCGCGTCGTTTGCATCAAGCGTCAGGCCCGTGTTATTCAGCACGAGCTGCGTTTCGATCTGCGACTTGTCCGCCGCCTTATCGTAGTCCGCGATGAGGTCGAGCGTGGTGATGCCGTCCTTCCAGAACATACCGACCTTGGGCCAGCGGCCATAGTGCAGGTGGACGGTAGCGCCGAAGATATCCGTCTGCGTCAGCACCGTCGGGAAGGGGTAATCCTGGCCCCGCAGCTCGCTATCGCTGCCGGGGAAGCTGTACTTGCCGTGGATCGAGGCGTTGTTTTCCTCGACAGAGACCCAGTCGAAGGGACCGTTCTGCACGTTCTGATTCAGTGCGTCCTTGAAGGTTTTGTAAGACCGTGGCCGATTGTTACTAGTGTTCTGCGTCGTGATCAATCCTGTGCTGCCGGTTTGATCGGACATCTGCGCATAGGTCAGACCGGTGAGACCGTTGAGGCTACTGCTTTTTGCATCGTTCGCATTGGTGAAAAACTCCTTCAAATATCGCATATCACCCTTGAGCATCGCTTCAGCATAGCCATTTCTCCCCATGATAGAGGCCAATGAATAATAAGCACTCCACTGATTGGAATTGTAGCATTTGGACACCTTACTGGTATCTACGACTCCCTCGGTGATGCTGCTGAGATAGTAGCAATTTGTGATCGTTGCCTGCACGTAATTCTGGCGGTCTGCCGCGCCGCCGATAATGGAAACGGCCATGATCGTGCCTTCCATGGTGGGGAACTTGACATAGGTGTAGCAGTTCACAAATTTAGGCTTGCCATCCGAGGAGTCCGTCGCTTGGCCTGTAAAATTCGTAAAGTTGGCCGAAAATCCGCTGCCACCCACACCGCCGACATAAACATAGGTCCCAGGGATATCGTCGTCCACATTTCCTTTTCCTTTGGAATTCGACCACTTGACCTGCTTTGCAACGCTGCCGTCGCAGAACTCAGTGTTCGTAGCATCTCTTACAGCGATCCGTTCTTTCAGTGTCTCTTCACCGACAGAGATGCTGCCGCCGGTATAGCAGCTCGTCGCTGTATCACGCAAGCCGCCCACGAGTCCGCCGACACGGATGAAGTTTCCCCATCTCGCCGCATTCAGGCCGCCCTTCACACGTGACGTACCGCCATCGCTGACCGCTCCCCAACGGTGGGTGCAGTTGATCTGAATATCCGCCACCGCGGAGCAGTTCCTCAAATCGACATTGGAAACGCCGATCAGTCCGCCCACCACAGCCTCGCCCAGACGCAGCTTGTTCTTGCTGTTGTCCTGAATGCTGTAGCCCGCGATCGCGCAGTTATTGATCGTACTCTTTTCTGCCGATGTATTGTTCGACGCATAGTCATAGGCAATACCGACCAATCCCCCCAATGCGTAGGAGGTCTGATAGGTTGCCGGGTCAGACCTGCCGTTCGAATACTTGTACGGCGTGGGCTTGGAGCTGCGCTGAATGATCGAATCATTATCGCTGTAGAGCACGATGTTGCCGATCTCAGCGCCCACTGTCGTACCGAACAGCCCCACATTGTAGCAGTAGGAGTCGATCCGGATATTCTTGATGTAATAGTTTCGGCCGTCGTAATTCCCGCCAAACCAGTTGTAAAGAATGAGCTCGTAGTTGTCTCCGCCTGTATCCTTCTCAGAATAGTAGACCGCGCCCGCGATGGGGTGGAGCTTAGCATTTTTCGTGCCGTCTGTCGGAGCAGACAGGTCCGTACCGTTGACGTCGTGCGTCTGCTTCCACGTCTGGACCGTGCGCGGACCGCCATCCCAGTCACCTGTGAGTGAATCTGCCTTCGTTTGGCTTCCTTGCGTTGTCACCGTCGCGTACTGCAAATACGGGAAGGTCTTGTAATTCTCTTTCGTCACGTCCGCCGTGGTGCTGCCGGTCGCAGCCTTACTGTCGTAGCTCCAGTTGATGAACTGCAGCTGCTCCACGGAGCGCACCTGATAGGCGAGTTCTTCCGTGCCGGGGGTCTTATTCGCGCCCGGGTCCTTCTCATCGACATAGCTATAGCTGTTGGCAAAGAAGGGGTTGAGCAGGAACCGGAACGTCAGCTTCGTGTTGCTGCCCGTGTCCTTCTGCGTCAGCGTCCACTGGCCGTTGGCCGTCTTACTCGAGAGCAGGCGCATCCGATCTGCGCCCTCGCCGGTCTGATAGGTGACGAAGTTGTAGCCCGGCACCTGCTTTTCGAGCTCTGCCGCCGCGCTGCCCGCCGTCTTGCCGGTCGATTTTGCCCCCAACGCAAAGGTACCGGAATCATTCACCTTATTGAGCGGAGACAGGGCCGCTTCCAGCTCCGGCTCATTTCCCGTATCCTTCCAATAGTAGCCGTAGCCGTAGTCGGTGATCTTGCCGCCGTCGTCGTGCGCCTCGCACAGGCTGCTGTCCGCCTTCTGCTGCACGCCGTCCTCAAAGCCGATGAAGGAGAAATGGTAGCCGTCGTTCGAGCCGCCCTCTTCCTTCTCCCAGTAGATCACGCCGAGGGTGCCGAGGTCCGCGTCCGTGACCCAGTCGCCGTAGTGCGTGCGCGCGCCGTCGCGCCCGGTCACGCTGCCGGGATAGGGATAGACTGCCTTCTCGGTCCCGTCGATCGCGGTGTTCGGGTGGTTGACGGAGTGCGCCGCATCAGCGATCGCGCCGAAGCCGTCAAGTCTCAGCTTCGCAAGCT
>ENA-OWPF01002217-OWPF01002217.1-human-gut-metagenome-genome-assembly--contig:-NODE-2217-length-14434-cov-2.983309_pt1 | contig 14434 bp, 14 predicted proteins | sample MGYA00248261_ERZ651840 | MGnify/ENA primary metagenome ERZ651840 (study PRJEB26924, sample SAMEA4378268) | human gut metagenome | biome: human gut; feature: human-associated habitat; material: faeces... | reverse complement strand
TTTCTATCCACGCCCTCCGCGAGGAGGGCGACGACTTCGTGTGATGTCCAGTCGCGGGACTTGGTTATTTCTATCCACGCCCTCCGCGAGGAGGGTGACACGCTTGATCCGGCTCCGAATGACGCGTGGGTCGAATTTCTATCCACGCCCTCCGCGAGGAGGGCGACAGCAAAAACAGAGACAAAATCTCTATTTTCAAACAAATTATACAACATTCTGCACGAATTTAGAAGAGCCTTGATTTACAACGGGTCAAAGAACTATCCAAATCATGCAAAATAACACAAAAATCCGGTGCGAAGGTGCCGGGAAAATGCTGAGAACTCGCCCTTCGCACCGGGGCGCAAAACTCAGAACAACAGCAGGCCGTCCTGCTCGAAGGGCGGATGAACGCCGACATGCTCCACCTTGCTCTTATAGTTGTTGCCCAGCTGGTAGAAGCGCAGACTGTCCAGCGCAGGGTCGATTAGAGACGTCAGCTCCGCCTTGAGAACGGCATACTGCGCGGCATCCAGCAGACACTCGAACACGGAGTTCTGCACCCGCTGGCCGTGGTCTACACAGCGCTTGGCGACTTTGCGCAGACGTTTGCGCCCGGCAGGAGCTTCGGTATTGACGTCGTAGGTGATAAGGACCAGCATACACATCCCTCACTTCCAGAAAAATGGCGGGTAAAGCTCCATATCGCCCCGCAGGGTGCGGGCCAGAAGCAGAGCCTGCACATAAGGCACGAGGCCCCACGGAAGCTTTTCGTTCAGGAACGGGTGGGTGATAGTCTCCTGCTTGCGGGTCTGCCACCCGCCCAGAAAGGCGCGGCGGCCCTCATCGGTGAGAAGGACGGCCCCGTTCTCCTGCTTCTGGAAATGCTTCGGCGTCATGATTTTCTGGTTGATGCAGGAGAGCACGAAGCGGTCGGCATAAACTGCACGCAGCTCTTCCATGAGGTCGAGGGCGAGGCTTCTGCGCCCGGGCCGGGCGCGGTGGAGAAAGCCGACGTAGGGGTCGAGGCCCACACTCTGAAGAGCCGCCGTGCAGTCGGAGGCCAGAAGCGAATAAGCGAAAGAGAGCAGGGCATTGGTGCTGTCCAGCGGCGGCTTCGGCCGGCAAAAGAAAAATCATCGTGCTGCTGCAGGATGAGTGAATCAAAGCAGTCGAAATACCGCTGCGCCGCCTCGCCCTCCAGACCGCGAAGCTGGTCGAGGTCGTCACACTGCTCGATGAGGGGCAGCGCCGCCGCCAGCTGGGCGCTGGTGCGCTTGAGCTGTTCCACCGGCACCCGCTGGGGGTGGTCGCGGGTGGCCCGTTCCAGCACCCAGCGGGCGTTATAGACTTTGCCCAGGATGAAATTGCGCGCATAGAGACAGCTCTCTGCCTCGCTGTCTGCGATGCGGTACTGGGTCTGCCGCAGCAGGACGTTGCCCCGCTCTTCGCCTACGGCCCGGGCCAGAAAGCGGCCCTGTGGGCTGAAAAAGCTCAAATCGACCCCGAGGCTGGTGCATTTACCCATCAGGGCAGGGCTTGCGCCGGGATAGCTGAAGCAGACGATGCCTTCCAGCGTGTGGAGCGGGACCCGGCCAATTTCAGCCTTGTTGCAGATCAGGACGATGTTCTCCCCCTCGAGGGAAAGGTAGGCGTCCTTGTTGAGGACGTAGAGCGTGTTCAAAAACTTTCTCATGGCGCGGCCTCCTGCATCTCGTCCAGATGGGCGCGGAGATAGGCTTTCGGGTCGGCACGCTGATACAGCACGGGGAGGCAGAGCTCTTTGAGGGAGCAGGCGCTGCAGTGGGTGCCGGGCTTCGACTTGGGGGTATAGCCCCGGGCAAAATAGGCGTGCATCTCGTCGGCCATCTTCTGGGTGGTCTGGCGCAGTTCTTTGGTCAGCGGCACGACCTCCCGCCGCCGCATTTCCTCGTAGAAGAGCGCACCCTCCGGGATGCTGCACACCAGCATCTCTTCCAGCGCCATGGCCTGTGCGCAGAGCTGCAGCCGGTCAGCGTCGCTGGCCTTGGCGCGGCCATGCTTGTACTCGACAGGCATGGGCTTCCAGAGCCCTTCCGTGCTTTGCAGGGAGATGCCCTCCGGGTCGGCCCGGAACTCGACGACATCGCAGTTTCCGCTCAGGCCCAGCCGACGGCTGACCACCTGCATCCCTCGGGTGATGAGCAGGCCGCCGCGCCGTTCGGTCTGGTTTGCGTCATGGCAGCGGGCGTGGTCGAGCTGGCCTTCGACGGTGCGGCGGTTCTCCGCCCACTGCTGTTCCAGATGGATGAGCGCCCACTGGCGGCGGCAGAAGCAGAAGTGCTGGATGCCCGACAGGGGCAGCCAGTCGTCTGCGCCGCCCATCAGGACAGCCTCTCGCAGGTGACTCCTTCCGGCAGAGTGTCTGCCACCGTGACGGTGTAGTCGCGGTAGCTGCGGGCGGCGTCCACATCGGGCTTGCGCTGGACGGCGACGGAGTCGAAGAGCTTATAGGCCGGGGCATTGCCCAGCTCAGAATCGTGCTTGAACACGATGAGCTCCCGCACGGCCATCTTGCCCCGGGCAGCGCTGTGGTCGTTCTCGAACATATTCAGAATGGCAGTCCACAGAAGTTTCAGATCATCCTCGGAGAAGCCGGTGGTCTTCCGGGCGAGGTTGGCTGAGACATAGCCCTCGGCGCGGTAGAGGGCGTAAGGCACGATGTGCTTGCGGCCCATCTCAGTACCCTTCTTCTCGGCGTCGGCCTCAGTGGTGATGGCCACGCGGGTGATGGTGACTTCCTGCGGGACGATGGGATCCACCGAGCGGGCAAAGCTCAGCTGGACGGGGCCGCGTACCTGACCGCAGTTCAGCGCACCCTTGACGAAGGTGGTCATGACGGCACCGAAGGTGCGGATGTCGAAGTAGTTCTCGCACATATAGTCCCGCAGCTTGGCATCGATGTCGGGGTCGGCCTTTTTGGCGGCTTTCAGGTCGGGGTCGATGCCCAGCGTGCTGATGGCCTCGGCATCGCTGCGGTTGAGGGGAACGCCGTCCTTGATGTAGATGCGGTAGCCTTTTTCGTCCTCTTTCAGGGTCTCGACATAGTTGCGGATCTTCCGCTTGAGGCAGACGTCGGTCACCAGACCGTAGCCCGTCTCGGGGTCGATGCGGGGCATATTGCCTGCGTCGGGGTCGCCGTTGGGGTTGCCGTTCTCGACGTCGAACAGGATGACGAAATCATAGCGGTTCTTGATGGGCTCAGACATGGTTTATTCCTCCTCATTCTTTTTGGCGTAGCGTTTCTGGGTCTGGTGGTAGTAGCCTATCTCAAAGGCACCCTGCTCCGGCAGGCTGAGCCGCGCCGGGAAGCCTGTCTCGGGCAGCTGGGCCATCAGCTCGGTGAGCTGTTTGCTGAAATGCACCTCGTTGGGGGTGCTCATCTTCTGCAGATGCTTCTGAGCCAGCTTGACCAGCGTAGGAAAGGCCGTTGCCGGGGTGGCACAGGCCGAGTTGAAGTACCGGTCTTTGATGGTGGCGTTGATGCCGGGGTTGGCGACGCTCTGGATCGTCTCCAGCACAGAGAAGAGACGCCCCAGAACATAGGGGACATTGCTGCTTTCGTTCAGGCTCACGGTAAATACCTCCTTGTTGAGCTCGGTGGGGTAGTTGCGGAGATAGTAGGCTTTCAGGATAGCGGCGCGGCCTCGGGTGACTTCCCGTTCGGCCCGGATGCGGAGGGTCACGCCGTTGAGCAGGGTGGCGGGATAGGGGCCGCCGGTGAGGATGGCCCGGAGCAGATCGCCCACCAGCTGGGGCGATGGATTTTTGTCCCGGGATCTCTGGTTGACCGTCTCCTGTGCCAGCGCCCAGACCGACAGGCTTTCCCGCTTGTCGAAGGCGGGGCGGGTGATGCTGAGCCGATCGGCGTGGTCCTGCAGATTTTTGGCAAACTGTCCGAAACTGCTGTGCAGGAAGAACCGGACGGAGAGCCGGGCCGCGTTGGGCGAGATGCCCAGCACATAGAAGTTCTGGTTCGGGTCCAGCTTGTCATCGAGGAAGGAGACAGGGCGTCCCTGAGAAAGGGCTTTCAGTGCGGCGGCAAGGTCGCTTTCCGAGACGCCGTGTGCCTCGGCACCGCCGCAGAAAAACATCAGCATGGCGTTTGGGTAGGCAGGGGCGGCGTTTTCGGCCCAGCAGACGATGGTGGTGTCGCCGATGCGCTGGCAGCAGTTCCGGTCAGCCAGCAGCAGATTGAGGGCCGTGGTGTAGGCGAAGGCCGCGTACTCGCTGACGGGGGCGTTGGCACCCTGCTCATGGCCATAGGAGCAGAAAGCGGGTGCGTTGAAGGAGACCAGCGCCGCACCGGCGGCCTGTGCGCCCATCACACCTTTGATGGCGGGGTGTATGCGGGCGATGCCGGCCTCTTTGCCGGTGATGAGGCAGCGGGCTGTCTCGGCGTCGGCATCGGAGGTGTCAAAGGCGGACTGCCAGGCGTCCCGGATGGCGTCATCTGTGGTGGCCAGCCAGTGGGCGCCGTCGGGGGATTCGTAGCCGAACACAAGGTTCGCGTTGTTGTTCAGGTCGGCCCACTGCTCTGCCAGCAGCGGGTGGGTGGGGGCTGTATCCGGCTCCCAGCTGTCAAAAAAGGCGAGGATGGCTTTGGCGGCAGGGGAGTCTACTCCGTCGAGTACCTTGTGGTGGAGGGCGGCGCAGGCTTCGAAGCACTGGCGGGAGCGCTCAGGTTTGCCCTTTTCGTCTGCGCCCAGCAGATAGGACGTATTGTCGCACAAAAAGTTCGCGGCGACGCCGGAGGCGCGCTTGACCCGGTGGGGGACAGGAAGCTCACGGGGGGCGATGACGGTCTTTTTGCCCTTGGGGACTTCCTGCCGCAGGTCGTTGAGGGCGAGGAGCTGGCCGTCGGGGCCGAGGCGCAGTTCATAGCTGACTTTGAAGCGACTGTCCCAGCCGGGGGCCTCCACTCTGCCCTGCTTCAAGAGCTGTTCATAATAGGCGGTGAGTGCTTGGAGTATCATGTAAACACCTCCACGTCCCGGCATTCCATCACGCCGTCCACCAGCTTTGCGCGGAAGAACTGGCTGCGGATGTTGGCCGAATCAGAGTAATCGAGGCTGTGGAGCATGAAGCCGAGGTCCTGCGTGACCTTTAGCGCCGGAATGCTGCCGCCCGGCCACTCCCGGAAGTTGGCCGGGAACTCCCGGCACCCGAAACAGGGCTGGTGATAGCACTGACCTTTGCGCAGGCGTCGGCGCAGGATGTCCTGGAACTTGCCGGGATTGTCGCTGGGGGCGGCCTTGTCCGTCAAATCAAAGTGACACTCGATGACGTAGTGGACGTCCTGCAGGACCATCGCGGCCCGCTGCTGGATGTCCTCCGAGGTGTAGAGCACCGGCGGCGTGCCGCCTTTGGCCGCACTGAGGGCGGCGGAGGACAGCAGGGTGGACTTGACCTCGTTGCGCCGGATGTTGGTGAACCGGATGGGCCGCTGGGTGTATTCCTCGGTGGACGCTTCGTCCTCGGGGTCAAGGCCGAAGGGCTTGAGCAGATAGATGCGGTCAACCGTATAACGCAGCCCGGGGTGCCAGTAGATGGCTTCCACAAGGCCCCGCGCGGCGGACGGGGTGATCATATCGTAGCTCACACGCTCGGTCTTCATTTCCGGACGAGTGAAACAGGCATAGTCGCCCCACACCTCAATGAGCATGGACATCAGCATCGCCTCCTTTCCGGGTGAAGTTGAATTTTCAGACTAAGATGAATGTTAGCCATTGCAACCACCTCTTTCAAAATTTATTTCATTTGTTTAGTTCAAATGCGTTTGACATGTCTCCTTGACTTCAATATAACACTTTGTAGAGGGCTTGTCAATAAAATGTGCAAAAAAATGTTGCGGACAGGTCGGTTCTGACCTATACTAGTTGTGTCGTTGGCGGTATTTATGCCGCCGATGCGGGTTGAAATATTTGGTTAGTGTCAAATGCGTTGAGAGAGAAGCGGCAAAGCGGCGTATGCTTTGCCGCTTCTCTCTTTTTAGAAGTAAAGGCCGATGCCGGTCTCCACATCCATGGCAAGGCCGGTCTTTTCGCTGTAGCAGCTGGTGTCGGTGAGGATGGCCGAGCCATCGGGCCGCAGTTCCAGCGCCCCGGCGGCGTCGAGCTTGTCGAACTGGTCTTTGTAGCAGGAGACACTGTAAACGCCCAGCTTCCGCAGCAGCGTCCGGGTAACATGTCCGCTGCGCAGCTGCTCACAGAGGGCCGCGCCCTCGCCGACGGGCAGATAGACCGTGCGGGCAGCGTTCTCGATGAGGCGGAATTTCTCCGCCACCTGTGCAAAGGGGAACTGGCAGCCCCGGATGCCCCGGAGAATGGCATCCAGAATGCCGTGCCTGTCCACAGCGTCGGGGCCGCGCAGGTCGGAAAGCTCGTTGAAGTAGAGCTGAATGGCCCGGGGCGTGTCCAGTGTGTCCTGATGCCGGGCGGTGTAGTCCAGCGCACTGACATTCTGCCTGAGCATCTGGGGCGTGGAACACTCGTCCAGCCGGAACCGGTAGACGATGCTTTCCTCTGCGCCCCGCCGCCCCTCGCGGTTGCAGCGCCCGGCAGTCTGTAAGAGCGAGTCAAGACCGCACTGCTCGCGGTAAGCGACGGGAAAATCCACGTCCACGCCCGCCTCGATGAGAGAGGTGGACACCACCCGGCAGGGCAGACCATTTTTCAGTCGCTGGCGGATGTCGTCCAGCTGACGGCGGCGGTCGGCGGCGCAGAGCAGGGTGGTCAGGCAGTAGCTGCCCTCGGCGGGCAGAGCAGCGTAGAGCTGCTGGGCCGTCTTGCGGCGGTTGACCACGCAGAGCACCTGCGGGTGCCGGGCCAGCCGGGCGGCGAACTCCTCCTGCGGCAGGGTGCCGAGGTCTTGCAGTGTGGTGCGCCGGAGCACTTCGTAGAGGCGCGTCGGGCGTGATCTCCTGCGGGTGGAACTCCGGCGCAAAGCGCCGGAACAGCGGCTCAAGGGCAGGCTGGGTGGCCGTGCAGAGGACGGCCGTGGAGTGGTAATGCTGGATGAGCTGGGCGATGGCGCTGACGCAGGGGGCAAGATAGTCGCCCGGGAGGGTCTGCGCCTCGTCGAAGATGATGACGCTGTCGGCGATGTTGTGGAGCTTGCGGCAGCGGCTGCTGCGGTTGGCATAGAGCGACTCGAAGAACTGCACCGCCGTCGTCACCACGACGGGGGCGTCCCAGTTTTCGCTGGCCAGCATCTGGCGGTACTGGGCGGGGGTCAGGTCGTCCTGCTCAACAGTTTTGTACTCGGCGTTGGAGAAGTCGGCCAGAACATTTTCTGCGCCCAGCAGGCCCGAGAAGACGGCGGCGGTCTGATCGATGATGGACATATAAGGAATGACATAGATGACCCGCTTCATCTTCTGGGCGGCGGCGTGCTCCAGCGCAAAGGCGAGGGAGGCGAAGGTCTTGCCGCCGCCGGTGGGTACGGTGAGGGTGTAGAGCCCCTGCGGGCCGTGAGCGCCTTTCTCGAGACAGGCGCGGAGGACGGTGTTGCGCTGGACGCTGACGGGCGAGGGCGACTCGGCCCTGAGATAACACTGCGCCTGTGCCGAGACGATGTCCCGCAGCGCGGCGATGTCCGTGCCGCTGCCTCGGGGTGCGGCCTTGCCGTCCATGAAGGTCTCGGTGTCGATGAAGTCGGCGTCCACGAGGCAGGAGTAGAGCATCCGGGTAAAGAACGCGAGGCTCAGCGGGTCGGCGCAGGCCCACGCGGGCGGCGTCGAGGCGGGGAGCGTTACTTCCTGCCAGCCGTCATAGGGGGCTACCGGCTTCTTGCTCCGGCCAAACAGGGTGGCGTCGCCCGGGTCATCGGCGGGGCTCCCGCCGTCGGGCAGGCCGCTGTGGTGTCCGGCCACGGCAAAGGCGGTGTGGAGATGCTGGCGAACCCAGGCCTCCTGCGCTCCGGCGGTGGAGTGGTCCACCTTGGGGCCGCCTTTGAGCCGCAGCTGGAAGGCGTCGCTGTATTTGCCGACGTCGTGGAGCCACGCGGCAAATTCGGCCTCGCTCTGCGCCCCGAAGGGGACTGCGAAAGAACCGGCCAGCCTGGCAGTGCCGGCAAGATGGTCGTAGACGGTCTGGGTGCGGTTGCCGTCCTCGCTGATGTGGGCGAGACGTGTGGAGTGCTCCATAAAATGACCTCCTGACTCTGATTTGCAATAAGGATACGCTTTTCAAAAAGCGGCTGTCAACAAAACGCGCTTTTCGACGAAAAATTCTGGGACTTTGCACAAAAAGCAGACGGAAAAATCTGCAATGTGCCAAAGAAGAAGGAAACGAGTATTTTCTCGTTTTTATGATAATGCGAATGCTATCCAATAAACTGGACTTTTGCTTATTTTTCAGGCAAAAATGAAAAGAGATCTGCGTTTTCTGTACTGCGGGAGGAAGACCGCCCGTCGGCAAAGAAAAAATGAAGATGTTGTGTACAACAACACCGCATTAAGATGGAATTAAGGCAGAGTTAAGAAAACTGCAAGAAAAGTGCTTAATTATTCCATCTTGGAATGGACTTTCGGGAAAATTAAGGCGAATATCCCCCTTTTCATTTGCTGTAATCTGTTGTATTATGAATAACAGATATGGAATCTGAACAAAATGCGCCTGGATGAAGCGCAAACAGGAATGATAAGAAAAATAAAGGGCAATAGAGGGAGAGCTACGATGGACGAAAAAGATTACGAGCTGCTGCACGCGCTGGACGAGACGCGCAACATCACCCACGCAGCGGACAAACTGTACATGACCCAGTCGGCACTGTCCAAGCGCATCAAGGCGCTGGAACAGGAGCTGGAGGTGGAGATCGTCCTGCGCTCGCGGCAGGGCATCCGCTTCACGCCGGCCGGTGAACAGGTGCTGCTCCACAGCGCTGCCGCCGCCCGCGAGATGGAAAAGATGCGCCGCCAGCTGGCCTCCATCCAGGGCGAAGCCTGCGGCACCCTGCGGGCCGGCATCTCGGTGAACTTCTCCTACTACCGTCTGCCCGAGGTGCTGACCGAGTACCACAAGGCCTACCCGAAGGTACGCCTCGACATCGCCACCGGCCACAGCCGGAACATCTACCAGCAGATGCTGGATTCCTCGCTGGACGTGGCAGTGCTGCGGGGCGAGTATCCGTGGGACGGCACTCAGTTCCTGCTCTCGCAGGAGAATATCTGCCTCATCTGCAGCGAGGAGAACAAGGACAGGCCCATCTCCGATTACCTTTATATCGACCACAGTAGCGACGCCACCATCAGCGCCCAGATGGCCCGCTGGCGCTACGAGAACGGCGTGACCAACGATGTGGGCAATTTTGTGGTGGATAACATCATGGTCTGCCGTGAGATGGTGGAGCGGGGCCTCGGCTGGGCGCTGATGCCGGAAGTGGCGCTGGATAACTTCAAGGGATATGTCAAGCCCTGCACCTTCGAGAACGGCGAGCCCTTCGTCCGGCGCACCTATATTTTCTGCCAGAGAGACGCTGCTGCGCTGCCGCAGGTGCAGCTCTTTATGGACATGCTCAAAAAGCACCGCTGAGAGGAGAAAAACATGGAAACGACTGTTTCGCTGGTCCAGATGCTGGATGCACGGGAGCGCCGGGTGCAGTATCAGCAGGAGCTGCTGGCTCAGTACAATAAGCCTCTCATCTGCTTTACCATGAATATCTGCGGCCCGGTAAAGGATTCGCCCCTCATCCAGCGGGGCTTTGCGCGGGGGCGTCAGCTGCTGCGCCAGCAGTTTTTGCGGGCAAAGCTGACGCCGCTGTATCAGGACACTGTCCGGGAAGTGACCGGCTGCGAGGCGTTCTATGTGCTGGACGCCGACCCGCTGACCATCAAGAAATTCACCACCGACATCGAGGACGCCACCCCGCTGGGGCGGCTGTTCGACATGGACGTCATCCGCCCGGACGGCCTCAAAGTGGACAGAGAAGAGCTAAACCTCGAAGGCCGCCGCTGTCTCATCTGCGGCGGGCCTGCTAAGGTGTGCAGCAGCCGCCGCATCCATACCGTGGCCGAACTGCAGGAAAAGACGACGGAGATCTTGACCGAGGCCCGGGACGCGCAGGACATCGCCGACGCGGCCCGTCTGGCCGTCCGCGCCCTGCTCTACGAAGTGACCACCACCCCGAAGCCCGGCCTTGTGGACCGGCGTAACAGCGGAAGCCATAAAGACATGGACGTCTTCACCTTCATGGACAGCGCCGCGGCGCTCTACCCCTATTTTGAAGACTGCGCCCGGACGGGCCGCGAGACGGCGGAACAGCCTGCGCCCGAGACATTCGCGGCCCTGCGGCCTCTGGGCTGTGAGGCCGAGGGCGAGATGCTGGACGCCACCGGCGGAGTCAACACCCACAAGGGCGCGGTCTTTTCGGTGGGCATCGTCTGCGCGGCGCTGGGACGCCTCGACCGCTCCCTCTGGGCCGAAGCAGCCCGCGTTCTGGCGGAAGTATCCGCAATGACGGCGGGCCTGACCGAGAAGGATTTTGCAGGCGTCACTGCCGAGAACGCCGCCACCGTGGGCCAGAAGCTTTATATCCAGTACGGCATCACCGGTGTGCGGGGGCAGGTGGAAGCCGGACTTCCCGCAGTGCTGAATGTCGGTCTGCCGGTGCTGGAAGAGGGCCTTGCCAAGGGTTACGACTTCGACCGCGCCGGCGGCGGCGCACTGCTGGCCATCCTGGCCAACAGCACCGATACCAACATCATTGCCCGCTCGAGCCGGGAGCGTCAGCTGGCCCTCACCGAAGAGCTGAAAGCCCTTCTGGCCCAGACGCCTTACCCGGATAAAGATGCCCTCGCGGCGCTGGATGACCGGTTCATTGCGGAAAATCTCTCGCCCGGCGGCAGTGCCGACCTGCTGGCGCTGACCTGGCTGCTCCATTTTGTTACTACTGAGGGGAATATCAATGAGTGAATATACCATTTCGCAGGTCTATCCGACCGATAAGACCGTTCTGGCCCAAATCGACACACTGCTGAGTCAGGAGGGCATCCGCCGCGACAGCAATCTGGACTACATCTGCGCCATGTTCGACGAGGAATACAACGTCATCGGCACCGGCAGCTGCTTCGGCAACACCCTGCGGTGCTTCGCCGTCAGCAGCGCCCATCAGGGCGAGGGTCTGCTGAACCAGATCATCACCCATCTCATCGAGGTGCAGTGTACGCGGGGGAATATGCACCTGTTTCTCTACACCAAGGTAAAAAGCTCCAAGTTTTTCGGCGACCTCGGCTTCTACGAGATCGCCCGGGTGGAGGATACCCTTGTCTTCATGGAGAACCGCCGCGACGGCTTCGGGGCTTATCTGCGCGATCTGGAAAAGACCAGGACCGAGGGCAAAAGTGCGGCCCTCGTCATGAACGCGAACCCTTTTACCCTCGGTCATCAGTATCTTGTGGAAAAAGCCGCTGCCGCCTGCGACACGCTTCACCTGTTCGTGGTCAGTGAGGACGCCAGCCTCGTGCCTTTTGCCGTGCGCAGGAAGCTGGTGGAGGCGGGCGTGGCCCATCTGCCGAATGTGGTGCTCCACGACAGCGGCCCCTACATCATCTCGAATGCCACCTTCCCCAGTTACTTCCTGAAGGATGAGGCAGCTGTCATCGACGGCCACGCCCGGCTGGACCTCGCCGTCTTTACGAAAATCGCGGCGGCGCTGAACATCACGGCCCGCTATGTGGGCGAGGAGCCTACCAGTCAGGTGACGGGGCTTTACAACCAGATCATGTGCGAGCAGCTGCCCAAAGCGGGTATCGAGTGTGTCGTTGTACCCCGCAAAGAAGCAAACGGCAAGGCCATCAGTGCTTCCACCGTCCGCCAGTGCCTGCAGAGCGGCGACTGGGATACCCTCGAGATGCTGCTGCCCAAGACCAGCCTCGACTATTTCCGCAGCCCGGAGGCAGAGCCGGTGCTGGCACGCATCCGCAATGCGGGCAATGTCGTGCATTACTGAGAAAAACTTCCTCTCTCTTTGTGGTCATGACAACAGAAATAGGACGAAGCATCTGTTATAATAGGCCCATCAAGAAAAGGAGAGTGTGGATATGATACGTAAAATTATTCATATAGACGAAGAAAAATGCAATGGCTGTGGTGCCTGTGTCACTGCCTGCCATGAGGGTGCCATCGGCCTCGTGAACGGAAAGGCCAAGCTTATGCGCGACGACTACTGCGACGGCTTCGGCGACTGCCTGCCCGGCTGCCCCACCGGTGCCATCACCTTCGAGGAGCGGGAGGCCGCTGCCTACGATGAGCAGGCTGTACTGGAAAACAAACAGAAAAAGGCTGCTGCCGCTGCCGAAAAGCCCGTCTTCCACGGTTGCCCGGGCAGCGCCATGCGCCAGTTTGACCGCCAGCAGGCCGCACCGGCTGCAGCTCCTGCCGCCGCCCAGCCCTCGCAGCTGGCCCAGTGGCCCTGCCAGATCAAGCTCGTGCCGGTGAATGCACCCTATTTTGACGGTGCCAAGCTGCTTATCGCCGCCGACTGCACCGCCTACGCCTACGCGAACATCCATCAGGAGTTTATGCGCGGCCATGTTACCCTCATCGGCTGCCCCAAGCTGGATGCCGTGGACTACAGCGAGAAGCTGACCGAGATCATCCGCAATAACGACATCAAGAGCGTTACCGTCCTGCGGATGGAGGTGCCTTGCTGCGGAGGTCTCGAACACGCCGCCGTCACTGCCCTCAAGAACAGCGGCAAGTTCATCCCCTGGAATGTCGTCACCTTCTCGGTGGATGGCCGCATCCTCGACCGGTAAATAATCGCAAACCAAAAAAGCAGACGCTGCACAAAGCGTCTGCTTTTTTTGTATCATTCAGTTTGTGGTCTGGGCGGCGGACTGTATCATCTTCCAGACAGACTCGACGCTCTGGCGTATCTGAGCCAGCGTGGCGATGTCCTCGTCGCTCATCCGGGAAGCCGGGGGAGAGAGCACCGTCTTGGCAGAGGTCACCGTGCCGGTGAGCTGGATGTGGACGTTGTGGTCCGGGATGGTCAGCAGCACATGGATGGGCGTGGTCTTCGAGAAGAGAGCGTCCGTCGAAAAGCCGAGCACGAGGGTCGTGCCGTCGGCTGCGGCGGGGAACTGATAGTAGCGGTAGCCGTCTCGCGCGGCGGAAGGAGAGACCTTTTTCAGCCCCTTGAGCGAGAGGGCGAAGCCGGAAAGCTCCTGCAGCTCGACCTTGTTCGTCTCGACGCCCAGCACGGCGGAAGCCTGCGTCTGGGAGATGTAGTCTCCGAGGCTCCATTCGGGCAGAAGAACGCTTGCGATGGAGAGCTTATCGGTGACAGCCTGACGCAGAACGGTGTAGAGCTGCCCGATGTCGAAGAGCGTCTCTTCCGAGTCGATATAGACCCGGGTAAAGGGAGACGTCTTGACGGAGTCGTCTTCGTTGAGCTGGTAGAAGGAAAGCTGCAGCTTTCCGGGCGCATACTGGCCGCTGACGCTGCCGCTGGAAGCGTTCACCCGCTCGAGGATGTTCAGCAGCGGCGGCTTATCCGGGCTGTTGGGCGCTATCTCATACCGGAAGGTGAAGGATGCACCGGTTTGCAGAGCCGAGATTTTGCTGTGCAGCTGGAAAAAGACCACGCCCACAGCGACCACTACGGCCACCAGCACGACCGCTAAAGCAACAAAAAGCGGATTGACACGTTTTTTTGGAGATGCCATCTGCAAGACCTCCTGTCATAGACTCTATGATTATAGCATACGAGCAGGTGGACGAAATGTCAAGCCGGAACTTGACGTTATCAGACGGTCAGCGTATACTGTCTGATACATCTTATATAAGGTAGAAGGAGGCAGAGATGAAAATAGCGATACTTGGTACCAGCGGCAGCGGGAAATCCACGCTGGCAAAGCGCCTGGGGGAGAGATACGGCCTGCCGGTGCTCCATATGGATACCGTGCATTTCCTGCCCGGCTGGGTGGAGCGGCCCTTCGCCGAGGAAGAAGCCATTGTCCGGCAGTTTCTCGACGAGAACGCAGGCGGCTGGGTCATCGACGGCAATTATAGCAAGACCTGCTATGCCTGTCGGCTGAAAGAAGCGGATAAAATCATCGTGCTCTGGTTTCCACCGCTGGTCTGCCTCTGGCGGGCGGTACGGCGCTGGCAGCAGAACAAAGGCCGTGTGAGGGAGTCGTCTGCGCCCGGGTGCGAAGAGAAGATAGATGCCGAATTCGTCCGCTGGATCCTCCACGATGGGCGCACAAAGCAAAAGTGGGCGAAGATGGAGAAGATCGGGGAAAAGTACCCGGAGAACTATATATTGATCCGGAACCAGCGGGAGCTGGATGGGTTCTTGAAGAAACTTTGAACTGGTTGTCGCGCCGGTGGCGCGGGGGCAGAGCGCTTTTGCATTGGGGCTAAGTTCTCTTTTGCGTGCCAAAAGAGAACCAGAAAAGCACCAGCGATTT
>ENA-OWPF01002206-OWPF01002206.1-human-gut-metagenome-genome-assembly--contig:-NODE-2206-length-14492-cov-4.065872_pt1 | contig 14492 bp, 15 predicted proteins | sample MGYA00248261_ERZ651840 | MGnify/ENA primary metagenome ERZ651840 (study PRJEB26924, sample SAMEA4378268) | human gut metagenome | biome: human gut; feature: human-associated habitat; material: faeces... | reverse complement strand
ATGAGAAAGATCCGGCGGAGCCGCTCAGCCTGTATGATGAGGATTATTTTGCCGCGCACCCGGCTGCGGCGGTCCACCGATACGGTAAGGGCCGCGCTTACTATCTGGCCAGCCGCTTTGACGAGGGTTTTTATCGGGCGTTTTATCACGATGCTGCAAAGGAAATCGGCTTGAGCCCTGCTTGGCCGGAGGTTCTGCCGGAAGGAGTCTTGGCGGTGCGGCGCGGCAGCTTTGTGTTTGTGCAGAACTGCACGGAACAGCCTGCCACGGTGGGAAACACTGTGCTTGACCGCTACCGGACTGCAGTTTGGAAGGACATGGACCGTATTTTTTGACAAAATCGGCCTGTTTTAGCGTTCTGCTAAAAAGCAGAACGCTTTTTGTTGCTTTCGGACATTGACAACGAAAGAATATCCCGTTATGCTGATATGAGATTTGTTGCGCAATGCATTGCAAAGGAGAAGGTTCCCCTAATGGCCGTAAAAGAAAACGAAAAAATGACTATCGAGCAGGTGGCGGAGGCGCTGGGTGTTTCCAAGACAACGGTGTCCCGCGCACTTTCCGGAAAAGGGCGCATCAGCGAGAAAACCCGCGCCAAGGTGTTCGCCTATATGGGGCATGCCCGCACCGAGGCTGCGCAAAAAGACCCAAAGGTGCGCACCAACAACATTGCCATGATCGTGCCACAGCGCTTTATTACGCTGGATCTGCCCTTTTTGCGCAAGTGCATGGGCGGCATCTGCATCATGGCAGACCAGCGCGGCTATGACCTGATGCTTTGCTACGCCTCCAACACCGAGTATTCGCAGCTGCAGCGGCAGCTGGCCAACCACAAGGTGGACGGCGTGATCCTGACCTACGCCATGGCGGATGATCCCTGCATCGAACTTTTGCGGCAATACGAGACACCTTTTGTGCTCATCGGACGCAGCGAGGACAAGACCATCCCGCAGGCAGACAACGATCAGGTCGCGGCTGCCTGCGAGATGACACGCATCCTTTTGCAGCTGGGCGCCAAGCGGATCGCGCTGCTGGTGGGCAGTACCATCTACGCCGTCAACACCGACCGCATACGCGGTTATCTGCGTGGATTCGCGGAATTTGGTGTGCCAGTAGACCAGCGGCTCGTTCATTCCGGTGTGGAATCTGCCGGGCAGACGCTCGATGCACTGGAGGCTGCGCTGGAGCAGAAGGCGGATTGCATCCTTTGCGGCGATGATGAGGTCGCCTTTGAGGTCATGCGGGAGCTGCGGACGCGGCATATCCTCGTGCCCAACGATCTGCGAGTGGCCAGCCTGTACGACAGCTCCATGCTGGCCAGCATCACGCCGTCTGTTTCGGCGGTGCAGTACGATGCCGAGCAGCTGGGCAAGACCGCCTGCCGGATGCTGCTGGACCGGCTGGCCGGAAAAGAGATCGTCATGCGGCAGCTGGAAGGTTATCAGGTCATTTTGCGGGACTCTACCAAGTGGAGGGAACGCTCCCACAGCATCAAATAACGCGCTTTTTGTGCCTGCTCCTTTCCCGGAGCGGGCATTTTTGCTCTTTGCATGGCAAAGGTTGCGCTAAAGTTGCGCACTTTTGCCCATGTATCCTAATTTTACCGTCACTTTTTCCAGTTTCAACTCAACAATACCGTGAATTTCGTCCATTGACGTGAGCAAAAGAATGCGGTATCCTATGGGTACAGAAAAACAGCTGCTCGGATGTGCGCAACTTATAAGCGCAACAAAGAGCACCCGAAGATTTCAGATTGAGAACGAAGGAGAACTGGATCATGAAAAAGCTGATTTCCCGCCGTAACTTCCTTGCAGCCATGGGCACTGTGGCTGCTGCCGGTGTGCTGACCGCCTGCGGCGGTTCTTCCTCTGGCACCGCTTCCTCTGCTGCCGCTTCCAGTACGGCTGCCTCTGCTGCGGAGAGCTGGGGTGATGTGAAGCTGACCATGTGGGGCGCAGAAGAGGATCAGACCATGCTGCGCGAGATGGCAGATGCCTTTATCGAGCAGAATGCAGATAAGGGCAATGTGACCATCGAGATCGGCGTGCAGTCTGAGTCCAGCGCAAAGGACACCGTTCTGGCCGACCCGGAGTCTGCCGCAGACGTTTTCGCCTTTGCAGACGACCAGCTGAACGAGCTGGTGAATGCCGGTGCGCTGCAGGAAGTGCTGCTGAACCCGGACGACGTGAAGAGCCGCAACCTGCCCGGCTCTGTGGGCGCTGCCACCATGAACGACAAGCTTTACGCCTACCCCATGACCGCCGACAATGGCTATTTCCTGTACTATGATGCAAGCGTTCTGAGCGCCGAGGATGTGCAGAGCGTGGACACCATGCTGGAAAAGGCTGCAGCTGCCGGCAAAAAGTTCATGATGAGTGTGAACGATGCATGGTACATTTACAGCTTCTACGCCGGTGCCGGTCTGGTGGCTACGCTGGCAGATGACGGTATCAACACCGTCTGCAACTGGAACGAGGCTCCCGGCGCAGACGTAACGCAGGCCATTCTGGATATCGCCGCAAACCCCGGCTTCAAGTCCGGCGCGGATGCTGATATCGTTTCTGCCATCAAGGACGGCAGCTGCTGCGCCGCTATCTCCGGTACTTGGAACGCCAGCACCGCCGAGGAGGCTTGGGGCGAAGGCTACGCCGCCACCAAGCTGCCGACCTACACCCTGAACGGCGAGCAGGTCCAGATGGGCTCCTTCTCCGGCTACAAGCTGGTGGGCGTCAATCCCCACAGCGCAAACGTGGGCGTGGCTATGATGCTGGCCGACTTCATCACCAACGAGGACAACCAGAACAAGCGCTTCAACGACCGCAAGCTGGGTCCCTCCAACATCAATGCCAATGCTTCCGAGGCTGTGCAGTCTGCACCTGCCATTGCCGCACTGGCTGAGCAGAGCTCCTACGCTACCCTGCAGCGGGTAGGCGCAAACTACTGGAGCTCCGCCGCAAGTCTGGGCGAGATCCTCGCCTCCGGCGACACGCAGGGCAAGACCACCCAGCAGCTGGTGGATGACGCTGTGGCCGGCATCACCGCACCTGTGGCACAGTAAGTTCCGGTTTTTCCCGGCGGGCACGCAGCAGAATGCGGTGTGCCCGCTTTTTATCGCAATACAAGAAATCGGCGTCAACCTAACATCCTGTTTGCTATAACCCCCTCTGCATACCAAGAAAGGAGTTGACTTCTGTGGCAGAAATGGTCCTTACACCACCCTTGCGGGCAGATGGCCGGGAGCCGAATTTCCTTCAGAAGTTCGGTCACGCATTTGTTCACGGAGATATTTTTACAAAGCTGTCCCTCTTTGTCTGGGGTCTGGGCTACATTGGCCACGGCCAGCTTATCAAGGCACTGCTGGTAACGCTGGTGCAGGGGCTGGGACTGTATTTTCTGGGCACTTCCGGCATTCCTGCGCTGAAAAAGTTCGGCACGCTGGGCACAGTGCAGATGGAGATGCAGTTCAACCCCCTTACCTTAAAGAACGAGGTCAACAACTACGACAACTCGTTTGCCATCCTGCTGCTCAGCGTGATCGCACTGGTGGTCATTGTAACGCTGATCGCTGCTGCCATGCTGGTGGTGCAGAGCAATTACGCATTACAGGCGCAGAAGGCCGCTGGCAAAAAGCCCAACAATTTCCGGCAGGATATCACCTTGTACCTGAACGAAAAGTTCTACGTTACCCTGCTCACCCTTCCGGTGCTGGGTGTGGTGGTGTTCACCATCATCCCGCTGTTCATTTTGATCGCTGTTGCCTTTACCAACTACGATCAGCAGCATATGCCTCCCGCCGCCCTGTTTACATGGGTGGGGCTGGCTAACTTTGCTTCTCTGTTTGGCGGGCAGTCGCTGAGCCTGACCTTCAGCTACGCCTTTGGCCGGGTGCTCAGCTGGACGTTGGTGTGGGCCTTCTTTGCCACCTTCACCAACTTCTTCGGCGGCGTATTTCTGGCTATGCTCATCAACAATAAAAAGACCAAGTGCCAAAAGCTCTGGCGCACATTGTTCATCATCACCATTGCGGTGCCGCAGTTCGTCACCCTGCTGCTGGTGCGCAACTTCTTCTCGGACGCCGGCATCTTCAACACCATGATGGCCAATGCAGGCGTGACCGATTTTTTAAAGGCCATCGGTCTGCTGGGGCAGAACATGAACCACATTCCCTTCCTGACCGATCAGCATTGGGCTAAGTTCATGATCATTATGATCAACATCTGGGTCGGTATACCGTACCAGATGCTGATTGCCACCGGTGTGCTGATGAACATCCCCAGCGATATTCTGGAAGCCTCTACCATCGACGGTGCCAGCCCGCTGCAGTGCTTTATTCATATCAAGCTGCCCTACCTGCTCAGTGTGCAGGGGCCCGCGCTGGTGACGGATTTCGTCAAGAATGTCAACAACTTCAATGTCATCTACCTGCTGACGCAGGATGTCTACATCACTAAGGATCAAGCCATGGCATCGTCCAGCGCCAAGGAAGTGGACCTGCTGGTCACATGGCTGTTCCGTCTGACACAGGAGCAGTACAACTATAAGATGGCGGCGGTCATCGGCATTATGGTGTTTATCATCTGTGCCATTTTCACACTGGTTTGCTTCCGCTTCATCAATAAAAAGGAGGCGACGTTCTCTTGACACAGCAAACAGTTTCGCGGCCCGGCAGCTCGCAGGCGCAGCTGCGCCAAGGGCGCATCGTCCGCGGTGTGCGCAGCGTCATCCGCCATCTGGTTCTTGCCCTGCTGGCGGGTATCTGGCTGGTGCCCATTGTCTGGCTGGTGGCAACCTCCTTCTCCACTGACCGGGGCATCAATGTGCGGCGGTTTTTCCCCGCTGGTTATACGCTGGACAACTACGCCAACATCATGTTCCACCCCGATTCCGTTGCGCAGTTCCCGCGGTGGTTTGTAAACACCTTTGTGGTTGCGTGCTTTACCTGCGTTATCTCCACCTGCTTTGTGCTGATGGTCGCCTATGCATTGAGCTGCTGCCGCTTTAAGGGACGCAGGCTGCTCCAGAATCTGTCGGTCATCGTCAATCTGTTCCCCGGCGTTCTGGCGATGATTGCAGTTTACTTCGTTTTGAAGTACCTCAACCTGACCAACTCCTATGCCGGTCTTATCATGGTCTATGCCGGTTCGTCTGGACTTGGCTACCTGATCTGCAAGGGCTTTTTTGATACCACGCCTCTTTCCCTGCGTGAGGCCGCCAAGCTGGACGGTGCCTCCGATGCGCGGATATTCTTTCAGGTCGTGCTGCCGATGTCCAAGCCGATTTTGGTGTACACCATCATCAGCTCCTTTATGATTCCCTGGACGGACTTCGTTATGGCGAAGATGATTCTGAACTCCGGCGTCTCCACCGACTGGACAGTCGCCATCGGCCTGTTTAATATGCTGCAGAGAACGCTCATCAACAACTACTTTGCGCTGTTCTGTGCAGGCGGTGTGCTGGTGTCCGTCCCCATCTCGATTTTGTTTTATCCGTAAGTCCCCCGACGATTGGATCATTGATTGCATCCCAGAATCTTGAAAAAAGCATAAGTGCTGACACAGCAGCCATACTGATTCCAAACACATCTGTATAAAATATCATCAGAAAATTACTAACAAACATCCAGCTGAAATTACATCCAACATCACCAAACCCATATGCAATCTTACTGATCAGCGGTACTTTTCCATTTTTGTTTTCGCTTCCCATATGTCCCTCCTGTTTTTATCAGAGTTTCTGACAGAACTCTATTCTTTCCTCATTTGGGCCTTTAATCATAAAAAACTTCACACCATTTTCCCAAAATGGCAGTTCTTCGATTCCGTCTGTAATAACCGTGTATTTTTCATTGCAGATTTTCTGATACATACTTTCAATGTCTTCCACATCAAGTGCAACATGCTGGTATGCACCGTCTGACATTGCCGCCTGTCTATTTTCAAAGGTCTCTATACAGTAATTTTTTATCTGTAAAAATGCCACTTTTTCCCCTGCTTTTTCATTATATGTCTGCATAATTTCTTCAAATCCAAGACTCTTATAAAACTCAACTGTTTTCTGTAAATCGTTTGTCGGAAGCCCGACATGGGCAACTCCGACAATTCCATATTTATTTTCCATATACGCTCCTTACTTTTCACTGACATTGATAATTACTTTCATCGTTGTCTCACGGTTATCATCAATATACTGGTATGCCTTCAGATAATCTTTAAAAGCAAATGTCTTTGAGATAAGCGGTTTCAAATGAACTTTGCCCTCATTTACCAGTCTGATTCCATCTATATAATCATCATGGCGGTACATCATCGTGCTCTTAATGTCAAGTTCGTGGTCATTTGCCACTGCAAGATCTACTTCTGCCATTCCTGCAAAAACAGCCACCAGTACAATCGTGCTTCCTTTTCTTGCATATTTAATTGCCTGTCCCATTGTGATATTGTTTCCGGCACAGTCGTAGATCACATCTGCCTTATCCGGTCCAAATGCTTCAATCATTGCCTCACCAAAGTCTTTATTTTTGGTATTCACACACACATCAATCCCACATTCTTTTGCCTTTGCCAATCTAAGATCACTGATATCTGTGATCATCACTTTCGCTGCCCCCATTCCTTTTGCTGTCTGTGCCACGAGATTACCGATCGGTCCTGCGCCAAGGACTGCAATATTCATGCCAGCCACATCACCCATCTGTTTTACACCATGAACTGCCACCGCAAGAGGTTCGATCATAGCTCCTTCTTCATAGGACATATCTTCCGGAATAGGTGTTACTTTAGATGCATCCACTGCAAAATACTCAGATGCTGTTCCTGTCGTCTGAAATCCCATTACTTTTAATTCCTCACAGAGATTATACTTTCCATGACGACATGGATAGCAATGTCCACAATATACCTGCGGCTCTATCGTCACCTTCTGTCCAACATGAAACTCTGTGACATTTTTTCCAAGTTCTGTGATCTCACCTGAAACCTCATGTCCCTGTGTTACCGGATATTTTGTAAACGGATGTTTTCCATGATAAACATGAATATCTGATCCACAAACACCAATATTCATAATCTTTACCAACACCTGATTTTCCTTTACCTCCGGAACCGGAACCTCTCTGAAAATAATTTCTCCTGGATTTGTCATTACCTGCTGTAACATAATTGTTTCCTCCTTTTTATATTGTTTTATCTTATGTTTTATAAAACGTTTTATTAAAGCAATTACATTATTACCCTGTAAACACGATTTGTCAATATGTTTTTTCATAATTTTATATATTTCATAATTTTAAAATACATTTTTTGTGTATTTTTCACAATCAACACGCAAAAACGGAAAGGAAACCGTAGTTACTGTTTTCTTTCCGTTTTTTACTATAATATCTTTTTCTAATTTTACACAACTTCTCGTTTTTCACACATATAAAGCGGACATCTGCATTCGCTTTGCAACCTGTCAGTGGGAGTTTTTAACTCCAACCGACTAAACATCCCCTTGCCCTACGCACTAGATGCGGTGGACTGCTTATCTGCGTTCAAAAAATTTACAATTCTACCATATGTTTTGTAAAAAAGTATTTCGCGGCTCCAACAGCCGACGCTTCTTTCTTATACGAACAATTTTTCAAGTATGAAACATCATGCTCAAAGCCATTATATGCCATCACTTTTTCTCCCAGTGGTATCATATAATCTGACAATACCCCTCCCACATCACCTCCTAGTATGATATCCATATCATATGCCATCCGCAGATTTGATATCAAAACAGCAAGATGATCCAGATACTCATTCCATTTCTGCAAAATTTTTTCATTACCACTTTCAATTTTTTCCATAAATGCATCCAGTGACTGCCTGTTATCTTGTGTCAGTACACTTGCAGCACAATATGCATCTGCACATCCTGATTTACCACAATAACACTTTCTTCCACCGGGAACGAGTATCATGTGACCAAACTCCCCTGCTTTCTGGTTCTGCCCTCGAAACAGCTTTCCATCTATGCAGAATGCACCTCCTAAGGTGTGGTTCAAAGACAGATATATCGCATTTGGATACTTTTGCTTTTTTTCTGCAAGCATTGCAGCATTAGCATCGTTTTCAAAATATACTGGAATTTCCAAAGCCTGCTCTAAAAAGCGCAGACTATAATTCTCTATACCTAAAGCATGGGATTTTAAAACGATCCGTTCTTTCTGATCAATAATTCCTGGAATCGCCACTCCAATCCCAAGTAGCGTATTCTTCGCTAATTCGCCTTCAAGAAAAGTTTTGACCTTTTGTGCCACCTCTGTACAATAGGATAATTCTGCCGTAAATTTTAAACGGATGCGATCCTTTTTTATAATCTCATCTCCAAGATTTACTAATACCATTTCTATATGATTCGCTGTAATCAAAATTCCCATTGCATGACAGTATGACTTATTAATCCCTATACTTTTTGCCTTCCGTCCACCGGTCGAAGCATATTCCCCAGTTTCTTCCAACACCATTTTTTCTAACAAGTCATTCACATTTGCTAATACAGTCGGCATACTCAAGTTTAACTCTTTTGCGATTTCTGCCTTGGATGTGACATGATTGTTCAGCACATAATTAATTATTTTTTTTCTTGTTATATTTCTTTTATCTTTATTTTCCGTTTTCTTATCCTCTTTTATTAAATATTTTATAAAAGAATTATATGCTTTTTTATTCTTCTTGTAAAGTAATGTTTGCTATTGTCCTCTGGCAGATGGCAGCCATTGCTGTCACAACACATTCCCTGATATTCTTTCATGACCTATTTTTCTCCTCGTACATATGTGGGCTTCTTACTTCGCCCTGAAATTGCATTACTTTGTAATCCAGTGTATTTTTCTTTGGCATGGCACGTTTGGCAGTCATATCATTTACAATAATTTTCATGCACTGTGTCATATGTACGAATTTGGGATTAAATTTTACTGATACCGGATGATAATGGTTCATTAAAAGTGTCAATGCTTTTTCCTTTTCTTCTTCCAGTACGATCTCTACACGTCCCGTACCAACAACACTTTCATAGCGGAAATTGCAGGACATATTGCTCTCACGATAATAAAGCTCGTGATTGCAATCCATTTCAAACGCAATATTGGGATTCTTTGCGAGCAGATCATTCTTTTTTCCTTCATAGTCGGTATGAATGTAGAAAACAACCTAATCACCTATAATTTCTTCTCCAAAATTAACCGGGACAATGTATGGATATGGCTCATCAAACATAGCAATCCGAATCGTGTCACATATTGAAATAATATCAAACTCTTTTACTTCATTCAGTTTATTTCTCATCACTTGTCTCCTTAACTGGTTGACTTATCTTTGCTTTAATTATATGATATACATAAATAAACAATAAGTACATGCATTAAAAATATATACTATCTCAAAATAGAGTGTAATGATGTATAAAGGAGAATTGTCAAAATGGAAAATGAAGAACAAAATGATTTTCGTCTGGAAGGAACCGGATTTGCCTATACACTATCGCTGATCAATGGCAAATATAAAATGCCAATTCTGTATTGCCTTTCCAAACGTGAAGTCGTCCGATATAACGAAATGAAAAGATATCTTGGGAAAGTAACCTTTAAGACATTAACGGATTCGCTAAAAGCATTAGAAGAAGATGGATTAGTGAACCGTAAAGAGTACCCTCAAGTGCCCCCGAAAGTAGAATATAGTCTTACTGAAAAAGGAAGATCTCTGATACCTATGCTTACGGCTTTGTGTACATGGGGAGAAGAACATAGGAATTAAAATTTATTGTAGTTCGCATAAACATACAAGCAGGAGCACTCTCTATAAGTTATCCTGCTTGTATTTTATCTAATAATATCCTCTTGTTTCCCGCCAGCCTTTCACATACCATCTTATCCCGACATATATTACCTGTACCAATAACAAGAAGAATAGGAGATTAAAAGGCAAAACTGTCTTTATCCAGTCCCCGAAATAGATTGCTATCGCCATGCTTATAAATGTTACCAGTATGGTAATTATGTCCCAACAGTATTTCTTATATAGACCTACAATCTTTATTCCGATGAATGCCAAAAATATTCCCACAACCGCCAGACATCCCCCGCAAATCAGTATTCTTATTATCCAATACACAACTCCTGCAATGACCAGATTGGATAATCCGTTACTGATTTGTGCAGCTTCCTTTCCGATCTGTATTATCAAGCCTGCAATGGTCTGTGTGAATGTTGCAATTGCATCAAAGAATGTCCTGCAATCGGTGAGAAACTCTTTTTTCTGTATTATTTGAAAAATAGTAGTCGATGCAAAATACCATATCTGCAGAAACATCAATGCTTCATACATGACTGTTTTTGTTTTATATCTGCCTGCCAGTTTTTCCCTCTGCATATCATATTTTTCCTTAGCTTTCAGATAAGCTGTCTGGTTACAATTCCCGCACTTTTGATAGAGTACCGGTTTTTCAACCGGTATCTCTACTTTTTTCTGATGGGAGAGTGCATAGTCCCGTTCCTGTTCTGCCTGCCTTAGCTTATCTTGACATATTTCATAGTAAGTTCATCCATCATCTCCACACTTGAAAACGAAGTTACATTATAAAAGTTACTTTTGAAGGTATTATAAAATCTTTCCATTGGGGCATTGTCGTAAGGGCATCCAGACTTACTCATGCTTTGAGTTACATTGTTAGCTTTGCAGAAATTTACAAAATCCCACGAGGTAAACTGCACCCCCTGATCTGAATGCAGAATTACTTTAGGATAGTTTTCTTTTTTTAGTGCTGTTTTAAGTGTATCTATTGCTAAATCTGTGTTGATATAGTCACTATTAAGCGAAGCAACTGCCGACCTATCATATAAATCAATTATTGAACAGTTATATCTGAATTTTCCATTTGAATGGCGCATATATGTGAAATCAGTGCACCATACTTTATTTTTGCAATCGACAGTAAAATTCTGGTTTAAGAGATTGTCAAATATTTTATTCTTCTTGCCGGTCTTATAGCCTGGCTTGGAGTGCATAATTACAGCACATAAATTCAATTCCTTATTCATGTATTTATGCATAGTGGTATTGCTTACTTCATATCCATAGTGCTTGATAAAAATACACATAGCTCTATAGCCTATAACACGATTGTTATTGTAATAAACATACTTTATAAGCTCATAGATATGTGCTAAGCGTTTATGATATTTCCTCTTTGCCTCCTTTTTGTAGTTGTAATAACAATTGGGGCTGATTCCAAATTTATTGCACAGCCATCTTAAACCAAATATATTTTTATTATCGTCGATAAATCGATATACCACTAATCGATTTCCTTTGCGAAGAATGCCGCTGCTTTTTTTAGAAAGGCAATTTCCTTATCCTTCTCGTTTAGAAGCTGATTTAATCTTCGAATTTCCTTTGCTTCATTAGATTCAGATGAGGTGCTGGTGGTATAAAGGCATTCTTCCTTGTATTCGTTAACCTATTTGCTAACGGAGCTTTTGGCAACATTAAAATCAACAGCAAGTTGCTGTATTGATTTATCACCTGCCATATAGGCTTTAACTACTTCTTTTTTGAAGTCTTCGGTGTAGTGTACTGACATAGTAACATCCTCCTTAATTGAATAATATTATAATATATTATTCGAACAAGGTGTTACAAATTTAGTTTACCACTACACTTCTTCGATCTGCTTTCCTTTGGTGGCACTTATCCCGATGGTTCAGAAAGAAAAGGCTACAGCAAAGATTACATCCGTTCTTTCTCGGCAGTATTACAGCAGTCATTCCGATTTGCAGTATCACCAAAGCAATATATCACTTTCAATCCGATGCAGTATATTAAGTTGAAATACCAAGCGGATGAGGTTGACTTGTTTTCCGATGATGACATGAATGGCGATATACAGCCAATTCCACGAGAGGATTATGAAAAACTGATTGACTTTCTACAGGATTACAACCCACCGGCAATACTTCCAATCCAGATAGCTTATTATGCAGGACTTCGTATCGGTGAAGCCTGTGGTCTTGCATGGCAGGATGTAAATCTTGAAGAACAGTGCCTTACAATCAGACGCAGTATCCGATATGATGGTTCAAGGCACAAGAATATCATCGGACCAACCAAACGAAAAAAGGTAAGGATTGTTGATTTTGGAGATACACTGGCAGAGATTCTTCGCACTGCCCGAAAGGAACAACTTAAAAACCGAATGCAGTACGGAGAACTTTACCACAAAAACTACTACAGAGAAGTAAAAGACAAAAACAGAGTTTACTATGAGTTCTATCATCTGGACGGAACAGAGAATGTTCCAGAAGATTATAAGGAAATATCCTTTGTCTGCTTAAGACCGGATGGAAGTTTGGAACTGCCAAGCACGTTAGGAATTGTTTGCAGGAAGATTGCTCAGAAACTGGATGGATTTGAAGGATTTCATTTTCACCAGTTGCGACACACCTACACAAGCAACCTTCTGGCAAATGGAGCAGAACCAAAGGATGTGCAGGAACTGTTAGGGCACTCAGATGTCAGTACCACCATGAATGTCTATGCACACTCTACAAGAAAAGCCAAGCGGGAATCTGCAAGGTTACTTGATAAAGTGGCAGGCAATGACTAAATAAAACTTTCCCTTATTTCCCTTACGATTATCTCATAAGGGAAAAATAATGGAAAATACATATCGTTTCGCTAATGCACAGGCTGGAAAGCCTGTAAAATAGGGAAAGTTAGAAATACAAATTCCGGTATTTTTCCTAAGCTTTCATAGCATAAGGCGGTCTTAGTATATATGCATCTTTCACTCTTTCAAGTAATGCCCTTTACTTCCTATAGTTCCAACGAATCTGCATTCAATAAAAAATCATATACATTCATGATTAAAATTCCCTGATCATTATAAAAAGGTTTGGGTATATCAGATGTAATTACAATCTTCTTAAATGAATCATTTATTTTCAAAAAAGGGCGAATTTCCTGTGCCATTTTTGCTTCTGTCTCCAGCATATATGCTGACTGGATATAATATTTTTTAGAACCCTTATTACAGATAAAATCGACTTCCAATTGCTTTTTTACCGGTTTTGTATCCTTCCCCTTTTCAACAACAGTCAGATTGCCAACATCCACATGAAAGCCTCTCATTCTTAATTCATTGTAAATGACATTCTCCATAGAATGTGTCACTTCCAGTTGCCTGTAATGAATTCTTGAATTTCTGAGTCCCATATCCATAAAATAGTACTTCAATGGCGTACCGATATAGGATTTTCCCTTAATATCATACCTGTTCGCCTCTTCAATTAAAAAAGAATCCTCCAAATATTCAATATATTTCGTAATCGTTGTTGCTGTAATCTTCGAATTGTTTACACTTTTAAATGTCTTCTGAAGTTTGTTAGGATTCGTCAAGGCACCAATTGCGGATGCCAAAACATCAAGCAATGATTCCATTTCTCCAACGTTTCTGATTTTGTTTCGTTTCACAATATCACTGATATATGTTTCCTGAAACAGATTATCCAATAGATTCATTTTTTGCTCATCCGTTTCAGCTAATACCACCAACGGAATACCTCCATAAGTAATATATTCGTTCCATCCATCATATTTATTTCCATCATAGCAACTCATAAATTCCGAAAAGCTCAAAGGGTACATATGAACCTCATCCCCTCTACCGCCAAATTCAGTAGCTATATCTCTGGATAAAAACTTTGCATTACTTCCCGTTACAAACACATCACAATTCTTCTTATCCGCTAAACCATTAAGCACACTCACGAACTCATCCAGCAACTGCACTTCATCTAAAAGAAAGTAGTATTTTTCATTATCTTGAAGTTGTTCCTTTGCCCAAGGGTAAAAGATTTTCGGATCTCGGTATTCTATATTATCAAATAAATCAAACGCCATTTCAATGATGTGTTTTTCATCCACTCCATTTTCAAGCAGATGATTTTTAAACAGGGTTCGCAATAAATATGATTTTCCACATCTTCTTATTCCTGTTACAATTTTAATCAGACCATTTCCTTCACGCTTTATAAGTTGTTCTAAAAAGTAATCTCTTTTAATTTCTTTTACCATGACATTTTCTCCCACAAGATATTTCGGTTATTGTATCCCTAAATATCTTCTATTATACCCAGCAGCATGATACTATGCAATCTTCTAAAAGATATTTCGGTTAATATTCACCAAAATATCTTCATCTTTCAGATTTTCCACTCATTCTATTCAAATTGTTTTTGTTAAAATCGATTTGAACAAAGTGTTTCCGGATTAAATTTAGCCACAATTTTATATATGGCGATCAATTTTCTTAAAGAGATGAAAACAATATTTGCAGAATACAATCCCCAACGCAATAGCATTGATGTTTATACCAGTGCAGGCTATATGCTTCGCATTGACTGTTGGGAAGCAGAAAAAAATTTAAAAACTACACCCGGATCAGACTGTGCATTAAACGCACTT
>ENA-OWPF01002201-OWPF01002201.1-human-gut-metagenome-genome-assembly--contig:-NODE-2201-length-14540-cov-3.071039_pt1 | contig 14540 bp, 8 predicted proteins | sample MGYA00248261_ERZ651840 | MGnify/ENA primary metagenome ERZ651840 (study PRJEB26924, sample SAMEA4378268) | human gut metagenome | biome: human gut; feature: human-associated habitat; material: faeces... | reverse complement strand
AAGGACCAGCTGTTAGAGGCGGCATCATACTTAAGGACATCATTATTGAAGAAGTAATCGGCAACGCTCTTGCTGATATAAGCGGCGTTAATTTCAGCGGCTAAATCCTTATTGTCACCAGCAGCTTCGAGATCCTCAAAGAAACCGTCGAAAATCGGCTTATTTACAGAGCCAACTACGAAAGCTGACTTATTGTCGATAGTAGCCACAGCGTGACCGGTCATACCACGCGGAGCGCGGGTCATAACCTTTTCCCAAGCATCATTTTTGATGTCATAGCAGTAGACGTCGTTTAAAACGCTAATACGGGTAGCATCTTCAGTAGCCTTACCAACACCGCCGAAAACGTAGATCTTGTCGTTGAGTACTACAGCCTGAGACTGATCACGGGCAGTACCGGTGAAAGCGGCAATCTTTTCCCACTTAGGCTCTTTGGCGTTGATGTCGAGCTTGTACCAATCTTTACCGGCGGTACCTAAACCAAAGTAGATAACACCATCATTGATAACACCAGCACCAGACTTGAACGGAACTGGGGTCTCTGGTAATGAAGCGGCAAAAGCACTAGTTGACATGGCTAAGCCTAAAAGAATGACTGAAGTAAGCTTCTTCATCTTTTTTATATTCCTTAAGTATGTTTGTTTGTTTACTTCAAATTTACTTTTAAATCTGAAGTTAATTTTCAATGTGTATTTTAGTTTTAGAGTAAATTTTTACAAGAAAATATTGTAAAAAAGGTGATCTGCCCCGCACAATTTGTATGGTAAGTAATTAACTAATTGATAAATAAAGATATAATGCTAATTATTGTTTTTATTGTATAAAATAAAACAAATGTGATATATATCATATTTTATGAGTAATACTCCATTTATAACTTTAAATATGAAGTTTTACATTTATAAAAGAGACTTGGAGGGTAAAATGAACAAAGGATTGACGAATTTTTTGGGGTAAATTAAAAGAAAAAAATAGTTTATTTCTTTATATATAACAAGCAGGCATTTAATAAAAAATAAATAATTTATTTAGCATGCAATATTTTGCGAGTTTTGCATACTAATTGTGGCGCTCTTTAAAAAAGCGCATAAAAATCAGGTACAATGAATAATCAAGCCTAAAATAAATAGTTCAGGATAGGTCATGGATTCAATAGCAAAAACATATAACGGTAATATTCTTGCAGCTCTGTCGGAAATGGAGGATAAGCTACCTAGTGCTTTAAAAAAACTGGCCAAATTTATTTTGGAGAATCCTGAGGAGTCTTTAAAAGCCACCTTATCGGAGTTAGCTAAGGTAGCTAATGTCGGTGAGGCTACCGTTGTGCGTTTAGTTAAGCTCTTAAATTTTGATGGTTATAAAGAGTTTAAGATCGAGCTTGCCATTGAATTATCAAAAAAGAGCGAGAAAAAGGAAATTAGGATCATGGATCCTAATATCGAGGAGCACGATCTGCCCTTGATGGTTGCTAAGAAGATCGAAAGCAATGTCAGCGGGGTTTTAGCTGAGAATATCGAGTTTTTAAATGAGCAGACTTTAAGCAGTGTGGTCAATGCCATAGTTAAAGCCGAGCGTATTTTGATCTTTGGTATGGGCAATTCTGGTTTATCTGCAACTTATCTTAAAAATAAATTATCCCGTATCGGTCTGAATGCCGCCTCAGACTTCAATGCCCATTATATGTACACTACCGCCGCTTTATTAAAACCTGGCGATGTCGCCTTAGGAATTTCACAATATGGTGCCGGTTATGAAACTAATAAGGCCATGCAGATTTCTAAAAATGCAGGTGCTACCTGTATCTGCATTACCCATCATCCCTCATCTGAGTTAGCTAAGCTTTCAGATTATATTTTATATAGCGCCAATCAAGAAAACTTGCTTCAAGGTGATTCTGTGGCCACTATTGTGTCACAGCTACATGTCTGTGAAATTATCTACACTATGATCTTGCAGCAAAATCTGCAAAAGGCTTTGAAGATTAAGCAATTGACGGTAAAGAGCTTAGATTTAAATATCGATGACAAATAATTTATAGGCTTTTTACTGCAATTGACATAGGGGGCAGAGCTTTTAAGTTTTGCCCCTTTTTTTTTGTCATCTAAATTTTTGCCGTCGCTCTCGCAAACTTCAATTAAAATCTAAAATTAAATCAGTCTTCTTCTAATCTTGACCTAAACTCATATGAGTGAAGCTTAGATTTTATGGAGCCTATTGCCTATGAGAAAGTGGTTTTTACCCCTAGCCTTAATCTGTTCATTAGCCGTGGGAGTTTTAAGTGGTTGTGCCACTACCCCTAAATATCAGCAGGAAAAAGCCATCGTGGCTTATTTTTCCGCCACCGGAAATACCGAGGCTATAGCTGAGGGAGTTGCTAAATTAACTCATGGCGATCTCTATAAAATTACCCCAGCAGTTCCTTACTCTAAGGCCGATCTCTATGCAAAAAATGCAGATAGCCGCATAGTTATCGAGCAAAAAGAACCTAAGGTGCGTCCGCCTTTAGCTAGTGCTCCGGCTACCTTAGATCCCTATGACATTATCTATATCGGTTATCCCATTTGGTATGGACAGGCTCCGCGTCTTATCTATACTTTTATAGAAAAATACGATCTTAAAGACAAGACCATTGTGCCATTTTGCACCTCCCATCAAACCGGACTAGGCCCGAGTGCCGAGGCACTTAAGGAATTAGCGCCTAAGGCTTTATGGAAGGAAGGGCATGGATTTTTTGAGGATGATGATCTAGAGGATATTGAACAGTGGCTTCAGCAAATTCACGCTGAGCCAAAACTTTAAGCTTTAAATAGATCATTAGTTAATAAAGCCCGGCAAAAGTTGCGGGGCTTTATGTTATTTAGATTTTTTATAAAATTTTTATTTAAAATTTTAGAGATTATTCAAGCAAAAATTTCTATTTTTCATTAAGATATGGGCATATACATTCATTAGTTAAGGATATAGCATGCCAGATAAAAAATTTTCAAATGTTGATGAGGCGATTTTAGGAATTTTCTTCCCCGGCTTTGGTGTTGAGAAAATCATTATCGAAGATCAAAAATATGAAATGCGCATTTTTTTAAAGCACAATGGTAAATTGTCTTCATGTTCAAAGTGCAAGAGCCATAATCTTGATGATGTTGAAACTAAGCAGATAAACGTCAGAGATTTGGATTTCATGAGACAAAAGACTACCTTAATTCTTACCTATAAAGTCTCAAAGTGCCGTGATTGTGGACAGGAATTAAAGGATAAAATCTCCTTCTTAGGTAAAACCGGCATTTTTACTGGCAGATTTGAAGAGCGTGTCTTAAATCTCATTAAGAGCAAGAAGACTGTAGATGTCATTGCTAAACTGATGGCGATCACAGAAGAAGAGTGTCAGCTCATTGTAGATACCTACAAATAAAGATTTTCTTGCGGATATAAGCTAAAGATCTTTTTTTATGATCTTTAGCTTTTTTTTGCTTCTTTTAAGGATTTTGGGGTAATTTACGCCCAAAAAAAAAGGATGGCCTAAGCCATCCTCTTTTGCACATTTAATGTATGAATTACATTAAGGCAGCTAAGATACCGCCGTCAACAGCGAGTTCCTGACCGGTTACGAAGTCAGCGCCAGCAGAGGCGAAGAACAGAGCTGCGTGAGCAACTTCCTCAGGCTTGCCCCAACGGCCAGCCGGAGTACGGTTGATGATCTTAGCATTGAACTCCTTGTCAGCGATTAACGGAGTGTTCATCTCAGTCTCGATGTAGCCCGGGATGATGGAGTTAGCCTGAATATTGTACTTAGCCCACTCAACAGCAATAGCCTTAGTGAACATCTTAACGCCGCCCTTAGAAGCTACGTACGGGCTGATGGTCGGACGAGCAACCTCAGACATTAAGGAAGCGATATTGATGATCTTACCGCCACCCTTAGACTTCATACCCTCAAAGCAGTTCTTAGTTAAGAGGTAGGTACCGGTTAAGTTAATGCCGATAACCTTAGACCAAGTGTCTAAAGGCATCTCCTCGAGCGGACCACGGAGGTTAACACCGGCGCAGTTTACTAAGATGTCAACAATAGCACCGTCAGCCTTAATGCGAGCAAAAGCCTCGTTTACAGAGGTCTCAGAGCTAACGTCGCAAGGGAGAGCGTGAACACGGTTCTCATTCTTAACGTCGATTTCTTTAGCTGCAACACCTAACTGCTCAGCGTTACGAGCCATAATATAAAGGTTAGCACCCTCGCTGTAGAATAACTCAGCAATGGCGCGACCAATACCACGGCTACCGCCGGAAATTAAAGCTGTTTTGCCGGAAAGAATCATCTTAATAACTCCAAAGATAAATTTAAATAATCAGATATTTATATCTGTGCTTTATGGTTTTCATAATCATAAGCGACTATGGATATTAAACCAAAAAAATAAACGGCAAGATGTGCGTTAGGTCAAATTATTGTAAATAGATCAGATCTATTTAAAAATATTTATCAACTAGCGAAAAATTGCTGTAATGGTCACATTTTAGAACTTTTACTTTATAAATCAATAGCCTTAAAGCGCATTTTATTACATACAAGATGCGCATTATTCCACGGAGTATGGGTAGTCATCTTCCATAACAGATCTGATGACATTAAATTTTGAGTATTTTCAGTCGTTTATATGTTATGCGTAACACAAAAGACCATTTAGAAGTGGAAGTAGGGAGGGTAAATATGTATATGTTTTGAAAAATATTTTTCTCATAAAAAAACCGCGCCCAGAGCGCGGTCTTTTAGAAGCTTTAAAGCTTAGGGAGATTAGATAACACCCTGAGCAATCATAGCATCAGCAACCTTACGGAAGCCGGCAATGTTAGAGCCTAAGACTAAGTTACCCTCAACACCGAACTCACGAGCGGTAGCAGCGGCGTTGTTGTAGAGGTTAGTCATGATGGTGTGTAACTTGCTGTCAACTTCCTCGAAGGTCCAAGCGGTCATACCAGCATTCTGCTCCATCTCTAACTGAGAAGTAGCAACACCACCGGCGTTAGCAGCCTTAGCCGGGCCGTAGCAGATGCCGGCCTTTAAGAACTGATTGATAGCGCCTAAGGTAGAAGGCATGTTAGCACCCTCGGCAACAACCTTACAGCCGTTAGCTAATAAGGTCTTAGCGTCTTCCTCGAAGACCTCGTTCTGAGTAGCGCACGGGAAGGCAGCGTCAACCGGGTAGCACCAGACCTGATGCTTGCCCTCAGGGTACTTCTCAACCGGGGTGTACTGAGCGGTAGCAACTAACTCGGCATAACGAGTTAAAGAGGCACGCTCAACTTCCTTAACCTGCTTTAAGACGTCGAGCTTAATGCCGTTAGGATCGTAGATTGTACCGCGAGAGTCAGAAACGGTAACCGGAGTTGCACCTAACTGATAGAGCTTCTCGCAGCAGTAGATAGCGACGTTACCAGCACCGGAAACAGCGCACTTCTTGCCCTGTAAGCTGTCGCCCTTGTCCTTTAACATAGCATCGGTGAAGTAAACAACACCATAACCGGTAGCTTCGGTACGAGCTAAGGAACCACCGTAGGTTAAACCCTTACCAGTTAAGATACCCTCATAACGGGTGGTTAAGCGCTTGTAAGCACCGTACATATAACCGATCTCACGGCCACCAGTACCGATATCACCTGCCGGAACGTCGATGGTAGGGCCGATGTAGCGGTATAACTGAATCATGAAGGCCTGGCAGAAACGCATAACTTCGTTGTCAGACTTACCCTTAGGATCGAAGTCAGAACCACCCTTAGCGCCACCGATAGGAGTACCGGTTAAGGAGTTCTTTAAGATCTGCTCTAAGCCTAAGAACTTTAAGATGCCTTCGTTAACAGTCGGGTGTAAACGGATACCGCCCTTGTAAGGACCGATAGCAGAGTTGAACTGTACACGATAGCCCTTGTTGACCTGGACCTCACCCTTATCGTCAACCCACTCAACGCGGAAGCTGATGGTTCTCTCAGGCTCGGTTAAACGCTCTAAGATCTTGTTCTGCTCATACTTAGGATTAGTATCGAGGCACGGCTGTAAGGTAGTTAAGATCTCTTCGGCAGCCTGGAGGAACTCAGGCTGATAAGGATAACGAGCTTTAAGGGAGCTGAGGACTTTCTCAGAATAAGACATGGAACGGTCTCCTGTTTACAAAAATTTTTTGCCTGTTGAATTTTTTTGTAAATTTACTGCGCTTAAAACCTAACTGCAACTCTATTGAAGAATATCACCAAAATAGGGCAGAGCCTGATCCAAAAGCGCGCGCTAAAAAATCAGCTTGGGGCCCGAATTTTACGATTAAGGTCAAATTTTTTTAATTGCTTGTTTAATTTGAATAAAAGAAGAGCCGACCTTGAGATTTTCTGGGGAATTTTTAGGACGCTTTTGGTGCAAATTCACCGCGTTTAACGTGAAAAAAAGTAAAAAGTCAGCAAAAAGATTTTTTTGCTGATCACTTTTGATGCGGGATATTTTTTATAATTTTATAAAACTTTACAAATTAGAGGCGAATTTCAGACTCAAATAGGCCTTTTCGAGCAAATGTTCATGCTCATATTGCTGACAATATTCACTATTGAAAACCTCAGTTGAGAGCATGCCTTGATAATGGATAGCACGTAAAGCTTGCATAAATTTACTCAGATCGATGGCATCGCCATCATCGCAAAAGCGGCGATAGCGCTGATCGACAATTTTTTCAGATGCAGGTACCTTAAGGCCGTTCATCATATGAATAGCCATGATTTTAGAGGCTGGGATACGAGAAAAATCGTAATTATCAGTGCGATCTTTTAAATAGAGATTATAAGAGTCAAGCACCAAGCCTAAATTTATTGCCGCAACTTCTTTAATAATATCATAGGCATAATCGGCATCTTGAACGAGGCTACGGCTAAGACCTACAGGCTCAAAGATCCACTGTATTTGTGGATAGTGAGTGCAGAGATATTTTAAAATGCGCACACAGGCTTCTTGTACTTCTTCTTTAGAATAGTTTTTACATAAGCATTCATCAGTAAGTAAAGGCGCGACCACAATGCATTTATCTATACCTAATTCTTTATAAAGAGTTTCGATGAGATGTAGCCTTTCCATAACTGCGCTGTGTTTACCTTCATCATCTTTATCACTGAGAAATTCAGGATAGATATAAAGAGCATTGAGGGCATGACATTTAAGGCCAGTATCTTCTAAAAGCTGTTTTAAATCTTCTAAACTATTGTCTTTTAGATAATTTTCAAGGCAATCAAAGCGGATTTCAATGAGATCAAATCCGGCTTTTTTCGCAAAGATAATATCGTACTCTAAATCTAAGAAGTCCTTAGAGCAGGCTTCGTTGTAGCAATATTGATACATATACACTCCGCATTTGATCTCAAAATTTAAAATTTAGGCACGATGTTCGGCGCTTTTCCACACCATACCGGGATTTTTACTGATGGTATAGATAGCCTCACAGACCTCGACCGTAGCGCGGCCAGCCTCACCGTCTGCTAATAATTTGTCCTTGCCTAAGATAGCATTGACGAAGTTTTCAATATGTACTTGATGAAAATAGATCATCTTATCGACGCTATTGAAAAAGTCGCTATCGGCTTTAACTAAAGTCCCTAAGGGCACATTGTCACAAGGTACATGCCACATATCGGTAACGGGTGGCTCTTCAATTTCTGAGACGCCGGCTATGAACATCGCTCCGCCGTCAGTCTGTACACCAACAGAGGCGCCATTACTGCCAAAGACGTGGACTTTACCAAAGAGGGCGGGATTTTGACTATTGCTAGCTAATAAAGTTGCCAAGGCACCTGATTTATATTTGATGACAGCCACAGCGCTATCTTCAACCTCAATATAGGGATGATTGAAATTAGCTGCGAGGCCATAGATAGAATCGATTTCACCTAGATACCAGTTTAAGAGGTCGATTTGATGGGAAGCTTGCGATACTAAGACGCCACCGCCTTCACCAGACCATGAACCCCGCCACGGATCGCTTCTGTAGTACTCTTCCGATCTAAAGCCTAACATGGTGACCTGGGCTAAGATGGGCGTCCCTAATTTACCGTCATCAATAGCTTTTTTAATGCGCAAGCAGGGCAGATAATTGCGTCTTTGCACTAAGGTACCTAAGAGCACGCGATTATCGCGGGCGGCCTTCAGCATGGCATCAGCTTGCGCAAGCGAAGTTGCTAAGGGCTTTTCTACTAGAATATGGCATTTTAAATTAGCACATCTGATGGCAAGATCGGCATGCGTAGGATGGGGCGTACAGATGGTGACTACATCTAAATGCTCTTTAGTAATCATCTCCTCAACTGAGAGATAAGCTTTAATATTGTAGGTGGCACAGAAGTTTTTAAGCTTAGCTTCAGTGCGATTGCACGCGGCCACGAGGACACAATTATGTAAATTATTGATGGCTTTAGCATGAAAATGCGCTATCTTTCCGCAACCGATAATGCCTATCCTGATCTTGTCCATGTAATTCTCCAAAAACCTTATTTTTTATATTTAAGCTAAAAAAGCTTTAAGTCAGTATAGTCAAAGGAGAAATCAAGCTAACTCTTTTCACTGCTGATTTGTGCAGTATGTTGTTTTTTCTAGATTAAATTCTAGTATGTGGGAATTTTTAGGGCCAAAAGAGCATCAGCTTTTAGAGTAAAGGCTAAGATATGAAAAAAAAGCCTCCGTAAAGAGACGGAGGCAAAAGTACCAACAGGCAAGGGGTAAAATTAGTCTAAGCTCTCTAAATAACGCTGTACGCTCTTAGCGCATTCGCGACCTTCAGCAATGGCATAGACTACAAGGGACTGACCCTTACGACCGTCGCCGGCGGCGAAGATCTTAGGATTTGAGGTTTGATAAGCATGCTTACCCTCAGTTGCGGCTTTAAGATTGCCACGCTTATCTGTTTCAAGCTTGAATTCTGTGGCTAAATGCGCGCTAGGATGAGCATAACCCATGGCAATTAGGACCACATCGACATCCATAGAGTATTCTGTACCCTCAATACCGGAGAAATTGCGGCCCTGACCCCATTTAACCTTTTGCAGATTTAAGCTCTTAACGGTATTGTCTCCGACAAAGGCGGTGGTATTAGTGGCAAATAAGCGTACGCAACCTTCCTCTTGTGAAGTTGAGGTGCGTTTAATCTTGCGCCAATCCGGCCACACTAAGGAGAGATCAACGGCTGTAGGTAATTCTTCGTGATAATCGATCTGAGTTACGGCGCTCGCTCCCTTTCTAATGGCAGTACCGATACAGTCAGAGGCGGTTTCACCACCACCGATGATTGCGACCTTTTTGCCCTTAACTTGGATAGGGTTTTCACCATCACCATTGTTTTCAAGATTTTGTGCAATCAAGAAATCTAAGGCAAAGTGAATATTTTTAAGTTCGCGGCCGGGGATCTTCAGATCGCGCGGCGCCTCAGAGCCTGGAGCTAAGACAATAGCATCAAAATTAGCTAAAAGTTCCTGAGGGGATACTTCCAATTGCGCATCGCAGTGCACGCCCGACTCTAAGGCCTTTTTAGAACCGACCATGGTGGAGGTCTTAAAAGTAATGCCTTCTAATTCAAGCTGAGCAATACGGCGATCGAGAATGCCTTTTTGCAGTTTGAAATCAGGTATTCCATAGCGCAATAAGCCACCGGGTTTCTGGTTTTTCTCAAAGATTGTGACATTGTGGCCTAAACGATTGAGATTTTGCGCACAAGCTAAGGCGGCGGGGCCTGAGCCGACAATAGCAACTTTCTTATCAGTACGCTTATGCCCACAAATAGCTTTGACATAACCGTGGGCAAAGGCATATTCGGCGATCTTCTTTTCTATGGATTTAATCCCTACCGGATCGCGGTGAATACCTAAACAACAGCCTTCCTCGCATAAGGCCGGGCAAATGCGGCCTGTGATCTCAGGAAAGTTATTGCTCGCTGCTAAGACGTTATAAGCCTTTTGCATCTCGCCTTCACAGACAAATTCATTAAAATCCGGGCTGTCATTGTGAAGGGGGCAGGCGTGCATACAAAACGGAATACCGCAGTCCATGCAACGACCAGCTTGTATCAGGCTCTCCTCATCGCTAAGAGTACCGATGAGTTCATTGAAGTCATGGATACGCTCGCTTACAGGACGATGCTGAGGCTCAATTCTTTGAAATTCGATAAATCCTCTTAAAAAGCCCATTTTAACGTACCTCCTGTAAAGCTTTTAAAGCATGGTAGTATTCCATCGGGAAGACTTTGACAAATTTTCCTAATTCAGTCTCAAAATTATCTAAGATGTATTGCGCGATCTTAGATCCAGTGTGCTTTACGTGTTCTGTAAGGAGAGCACGGATATTCTCCTCATCGGACTTACCCTTGTGTAAAGGCTCTAAAGTGGAGGCAACTGTGGCTTTGACTACATGGCTGAGCTTAAAGTCACCGGCGCTTAAATGCTTTTCAAAGTCATTTGCGACATCGTAGACATAAGCCATACCACCGGTCATACCAGCGGCGAAATTGCGGCCAGTCTTACCTAAGATCATGACTGTACCTCCGGTCATATACTCAGCACCGTGATCACCACAGCCTTCGCAAATAGCATCAGCACCTGAGTTTCTGACGGCAAAACGCTCACCGGTGACACCGCTAAAGCAGCATAAGCCTGAGGTTGCACCGTAGAGGCAGGTATTGCCAGCGATGATATTAGAGGCCGGATCACCATCAAAGTCCTTACTATTGCGGATAAAGATATGACCGCCAGATAAGCCTTTACCGACATAATCGTTAGCCTGACCTTCGAGATCTAAGGTAATACCTTTGTCTAAGAAGGCACCTAAGGACTGACCGGCGGTACCTTTGAGCTTAAAGGTAATGAAGTCATCGGCAAGCTTAGCTTTATGTTCTGCTACTAAACCTGAGGTATAGGTACCAAAGGATCTATTGATATTGATGATCTCAGTTTCAATGCTTATAGCTTTATTACTCTTTAAAGCCTTATTGATGCTCTCTTCAAAGCGTTTATCTAAAGCCTTGTCGATCTCGTGGATCTGGGAGATAGCATGATGATTGATTTCATCTTTTAAGGTTGGATCTTTAAAGAGGATGCGCTCAAAGCTTAAATTGCGGGCCTTTTCAAAGTTAGGGCTGGCAATTTTGCGCAGATACTCAGTGTGACCGATGAGATCTTCAAATTTCTTCACCCCTAAAGTTGCCATGATTTCACGGACTTCACGGGCGACAAAGTGGAAGTAATGCTCTAATTGCTCAGGCGTACCCATAAACTGACGTCTTAAAGCTGGATCTTGTGTGGCAATACCAGCTGGGCAAGTATTCTTCTGACACTTACGCATGATGGTGCAACCCATGCAGACTAAGGGTGCGGTACCAAAGCCAAATTCATCTGCACCTAAGAGTGCACCGATGACGACATCGCGACCGGTCTTAATCTGACCGTCAACTTGCAAGGTGACGCGGGAGCGCAACTTATTCATAACTAAGGTCTGCTGTACATCCGCTAAACCTATTTCCCAAGCAGAACCTGCGTGCTTGATGGAGGAGGCGGGAGCTGCACCGGTACCACCATCATGACCTGAAATCACTATATGATCAGCCTTACACTTAGCCACACCGGCAGCTACAGTACCGATACCGACCTCAGAGACGAGTTTTACTGAGATATCAGCATGGGTATTTGCAAGCTTAAGATCGTAGATAAGCTGTGCTAAATCCTCGATAGAGTAAATATCGTGGTGCGGCGGCGGAGAGATAAGACCGATACCTGGCAGAGAGTGACGTAATTTACCGATATAGGCTGAAACCTTGTGGCCAGGAAGCTGACCGCCTTCACCAGGCTTAGCACCTTGTGCTAGCTTAATCTGAATGAGATCGGCACCGCTTAAATAGGAGGTAGTAACACCAAAGCGACCTGAGGCTACCTGACGGGTACGTGATCTGAGGCTATCACCTTTGTGAAGCGGAATATCGACCACAACATCATCGCCTAAAAGTTCTTTGGTGGAAGTTTCCTTAGTGATGACGGTGTCACGACGCGGATCTTCACCACCTTCACCGGAGTTTGACATCGCGCCTAAACGATTCATGGCGATAGCCATGGTGGTGTGAGCTTCAGTGGAGATAGCACCCATGGACATAGCTGAGCAGGCAAAGCGCTTGATAATGCTCTCCTCGCTTTCAACCTCATCTACAGAGATAGAACCTTTAGATTTAAACTCAAATAAGCCTCTTAAGGTCATCAGGCGCTTGCTCTGATCGTTAATGATATGCGCGTATTTTTGATATTCCTCATAGCTATTAGCGCGCACTGAGCGCTGTAAGCTGACTACGGCTTCAGGCGTCCACATATGTTCCTCAGCCCCATGACGCCAGTTGAGATCGCCTCCATCTAATAAAGATGGATCGGAGATATTGATCTTCTCAAAGGCTTTTTTATGGGTTTCTACAGCCTCATTGGCAATGTCAAAGAGACCTACACCTTCAATCGGGCTTGGAGTATTGGTGAAGTATTTAACGACAAATTCAGAAGATAAACCCACAGCTTCAAAGATCTGCGCGCCGATATAGGACATATAGGTACAAATACCCATCTTAGCCATGGTCTTGTATAAGCCTTTGTCGATAGCATGGATATAGTTATCCACATATTTTTGTTCTGTGGCTTTATCTTTAGCAAAGGAGGCTACTACCTTTAAGGCTACATAGGGGTGAATGGCCTCAGCACCATAACCACCTAAGAGGGCAAATTGATGGACAGTACGGGCAGAACCGGTTTCCACTACTAAGCCTGTAGAAGTACGCAGACCATGCTCAACTAAGCATAAGTGTACGGCGGAAGTAGCAAGTAAGGCTGGAATTGCCAGTCTCTCGGCGCTAACACGGCGATCGGAGAGAATTAAGATATTGTGTCCGGTTTTTACAGCATCGACCGCGGCGGCACGAATGGAGGCTAAGCGCGCTTCAATACCATCCTTACCCCAAGAGAGCGGATAGGTAATATCGAGCTCTTTAGAGCGGAATTTATTGTCAGTATAGGCGGAGATATTACGGATCTTTTCCATCTCTAAGGAATTTAAAATCGGTTGCTCTACCTCTAAGCGTACTGGCGGGTTATTGTCCATGATATTTAAGAGATCAGGACGGGGGCCGACGAAGGACACTAAGGAGGTGACCATCTCCTCACGTATAGGATCGATAGCCGGATTTGTGACCTGAGCAAAGAGCTGACGGAAATAATCGTAAAGAGAGCGGGGGGTATTCGATAAGACGGCTAAAGGTGCGTCATTACCCATAGATAATACCGGTTCCATACCATTGAGGGCCTTAGGCTTTAAGAGGCGCTCGACATCCTCACGGGTATAACCAAAGACGCGCATGAGATCTTTGGCATCTAAATTTAAGCCTACAGTTGCTGGGGTCTCTTTAATATCGGTAAGACGGATACGGACCTTATCTACCCACTCCTGATAGGGCTTAAGATTAGCTAAGGTATTTTTAATTTCAACGTCATCGATAATACGGCCTTGCTCAGTATCGATAAGGAGCATGCGGCCTGGCTCTAAGCGCCAATTGCGTTTGACACGGCTATCATCGATCTGCAGAGTACCAGCTTCCGAGGCTAAAATTACCAGATCGTCTTTAGTGATGACATAACGCGCCGGGCGCAGACCATTTCTATCTAAGGTAGCACCGATCTGACGGCCATCGGTAAAGCAGACGGCAGCAGGGCCATCCCACGGCTCCATCATGGCGGCATAGTATTCATAGAAAGCGCGAAGCTTTTTATTCATCAAGAGATCTTTTTCCCAAGCTGAGGGGATCATCATCATGGCCGCCTGAGCTAAGGAATAACCTGAGAGAGTTAAGAGCTCAAAGAGGTTATCAAAGGAAGCTGAGTCTGACTGACCTTGGAAGATTAAAGGCCAGAGTTTGTCTAAATCCTTACCAAAGACTGGGGAGCTGATGTGTTTTTCACGGGCTAAGATCCAGTTGAAGTTTCCGCGTAAGGTATTGATCTCACCGTTATGGGCAATCATGCGGAAAGGGTGGGCTAGTGACCACTGCGGGAAGGTATTAGTCGAGAAACGCTGATGGATTAAAGCGATGGCAGATACACAGCGAGCATCGGTTAAATCCTTAAAGTACTCACCTACCTGACGGGCTAAGAGCTGACCCTTATAGACAATGGTACGGGCTGAGAAAGACGGAATATAAAATTCCTTGCAGTGCTGTAATTTTAGATTAGCAATAGCAATAGAACAGCATTTTCTAATGATATAGAGTTTACGCTCTAAGGCATCTGTAACTAAAACATCAGGGCTGTGACCGACGAAGATCTGACGGATGACCGGCTCCTTGTCACGGACTACCGGTGACATCGGGATCTCTTCATTTAAAGGCACATCACGCCAGCCTAAGATGATCTGACCTTCGGCATTGATGGCGCGTTCGATTTCTTCTTGGCAAGCATGGCGAGAAGCCTCCTCACGCGGCAAAAAGATCATACCGACACCGTATTCACCCGGAGGCGGT
>ENA-OWPF01002177-OWPF01002177.1-human-gut-metagenome-genome-assembly--contig:-NODE-2177-length-14638-cov-3.245217_pt1 | contig 14638 bp, 10 predicted proteins | sample MGYA00248261_ERZ651840 | MGnify/ENA primary metagenome ERZ651840 (study PRJEB26924, sample SAMEA4378268) | human gut metagenome | biome: human gut; feature: human-associated habitat; material: faeces... | reverse complement strand
GTTTGCCTTAAAAATTTCATCTACCTTAGCCAAAAGCAATTCCTCCTTTTTTCCTTTTCATCTCTGTCGTTTACAAAAAACCGACTAAATTCCCCTTTTATTATACTGAAAAAAAATGAACTTTACCAGTCCCAAGATATCCGTTTCTTGCGCCGAAGGACATCTTGTGGTAATATTTTTAGGAACACAAAAGCATCCCTTCCTCCGTTTCGGGCGAAGAAGGCCCTTCGGTTCCTTTCAAAAACGACATTTTCCGGTTTGATGCTTTCCGGAATCCATTTATGGGAGGTTGTAAGAATGAAAAAAATGACTGCGCTTCTGCTTGCCTCTGTGATGACAGTTTCTCTGGTGGCATGCGGCGGCAATGACGATGACGATGCGGCTTCTTCCGGTCCCGGCACGCAGATTACGGCGGCAGAGGAGGACGAAACCGATGCCACGCACACCATCAAAATCGGCGTATTTGAGCCAACCACAGGCGAAAACAGCAACGGCGGCAAGCAGGAGGTTCTGGGCATCCGCTATGCCAATGCAATCGTGCCAACCGTAGAGCTGAACGGTACGGTATACAGAATTGAGCTGGTGGAGGCAGACAACCAATCCGACAAGGTAGCGGCTGTTGCTGCGGCGGAAAGCCTGATTGCGGAAGGCGTTGCAGGGGTAATCGGCTCCTACGGCTCAGGTGTTTCCAATGCCGCAGGACAGACCTTTGCGGACGCAAACGTGCCTGCCATCGGCGCATCCTGCACAAATCCGCAGGTAACCGCAGGCAATAAATATTATTTCCGCACAACATTCATGGACCCCTTTCAGGGCAGAGTAATCGCATCCTATGCGGCAGAGCAGGGATACCGGACTGCGGCTGTTATCAGCCAGAACGGGGATGATTATTCCACAGGGATTGCGGCTTATTTCCGACAGGCATTTACAAATGAAAAAATCGGCGGCAAGGTGGTTGCAGACGAGGCCTACCACGCAGGCGAAACCGAGTTCGACAAAATTTTGCAGAAAATTCAGAAAACCAATCCCGACTGCATCTTCCTGCACTGCCTGCCCTCCTTCCACGACTTCGACACCACCATGGCTGCTTCCCAGAAGGAGCTCGGCTATGATATCCGCGAGGTCACGGACGAGGTCTTCCTCTCCCCGAACTCCAAGGTCTTCGACGAGGCCGAAAACCGGATGCACACGATCAAGGCCGTCATGGTCGCCACCATCGGCAACGTGTAAGCGCTTCAAAACAAAAAAGAATGGGAACGCGATCGCGTTCCCATTCTTTTTGCGCATTTTTTACTTTTCTAACTGCGTCCAGTCGCGGGTCTCGCGCAGCTCGGTCCACTTTTCGTACTCGGAGTTCGTCTTGAACTCGTAGTTGTGGCTGTTGGTCGCCTCCTGAATGGCCAGATAGTACCACGCCTTCTTGTCGGCGTTGTCGGTCCAGGTGGTCATGTCGGGGAGCAGATCGTCCTCGGTCTCGGGCTTGCGATTCAGCACGCGGTTGACGAGCGTCACGGTCTCGGCGCGGGTGATATTGCGCTGGGGACCGAAGGTGCCGTCGGGATAACCGTCGACCCAACCGTTGTTGTAGGCGACGCTGATCTCGTCCTTTGCCCAGTGGTTGGCAATATCGCTGAAGGCGGCGAGCGTCTTGTCGCCGTCGGTGTCAAAGCGGGCTGCGATGGCGGCGAACTCCGCGCGGGTGATGTAGGTGTTCGGGCGGAAGGTGCCGTCGGGATAGCCCGTGATGATGCCCATGGCGCCGAGCGTCGAAACGGCGTTGTTGTACCATGCGCCGGCGGCAACATCGGTGTACTTGTTGGTGCTCGTGAAGTTCTCCTCGCGCACGTCGTCGGTCAGCAGGCGGAAAAAGATGGTCGCGACCTCGGCGCGGGTGATGGCATTCTGCGGGCGGACCTGACCGTTGCCATAGCCGACGATGTAAGCGAAGTGGTCGGTCGTGTTCAGACCGAGCGCGTCGTCGTCATCGATCTCCACAGTCGGAGGCGTAACGGGGGGATAGTACGGGATGTACTGATACACATAGTTATTGTAGATCGTCGTCCCGGTGCTGCCGTCAGCAAGCTTGCCGCTTGCATCCGTAGCAAAGGTGAAGATATGCGCCGTCGTGTCGCAGATCACATAGGACTGATAGGCCTCGTCTTCCGTGACCGTGACAGTGTAGGTCGTATTGGGCTGAAGCGTATCATTGCCCTCTGCGGTAAAGGCGAAATTGCGCGTCTCGCCGGTGCCCAGCGTCACCGTGCCGTTATAATATCCAATGAGCTTCTCGCCGATACCGACGGCGGCCTTCGCGGTGAAGGTCTGCGTGGTGGTATAACCGTAGGCGGACGTGAAGGTCTTGGAAACGAGCGCACTCAGCGCGCCGGAGATCGTGCCGGGCTCAATTTCGGGCTGTTGCTGTTCGGGAGTAAACGTATAGGTGTAGGTCGCATTCTCCTTAATCACAGTGCTCGCGGTGATCGAAGTATTCCAACTGCCGCTCTTATAGCCTTCACCGGCGATCATTCCGGTCGGAATGGTATCGCCAAGCATGGCCTCGTCATTCACAAGGTTGATGGTCTTTTCCTTATCATCACTGGTATTATCGCTCCAAGTGCCGTTGACAACCTTATATGTGACGGTAACTGTCTTCTGCTCCGGCTGTTCGGGCTCGGTTTTGTTTTCTTTCCAAGCAGCTACAAGCGTGGTGTCGCCGGTGATTTGAAAGGAGGATTTGATCTCATCGCCCAACTTCCAACCGGCAAAGGTGTAGCCCTCGCGCTGGGGGACCTGTGTAGAAACAAGATAATTGGTGCCGCTCACATAATACTTGTCATCGGTAGGCATATCGGTGACAGAATTATCATCCACGCCATCATCGTACGTCACATGATAGACGGTGAGGGTGCTGTCAAGGTGCCAGGAAGCATCATTGCTCACCCATTTCAACTCGTAGGGCGTAAGCAACGACTTATTCAAATCCGGATTGTCAGGATGTGCGGTAAAGGTACCCCCCATAACTGCGGTAATTTTGTCGGTTGTATCTGTGCTCTTATAAACAGTATCCTTACTTAACTCTTCAGTGGTAGCAAAGCTGCCGACATCCGCCCACCAACCGGCGCTGCCGTTGCTCCGATTGGAATAGGAATTGTACGTAATACCCTCAGCCTTGACATCAGCCCCGCTGATGTTCACGGTTTTGAGGAAGTAGTCGACCTTGGTAGTGGACGGCTCGGGCTGCGTGGGTGCATAGGTGTTGGTAAAGGTGATGCTCTGCTGCTCTGTCCCGCTAAAGCTGACAGTGGCGGTCAATGCAACCGGTTGAGTCTCAATCTTTGTAACAGTCACCGTCATGGTGTAGGTGCTGGTGTCGTATGTGATATCATCATAGCTCCCGCTTGTCTCCTGCACGGTGTAGGTATGTGTACCCACATCGTAAATATCAAAGAGCATGACCTTGTCAAACGCAAAGGCGGCGGTAGGATTGACCTTGCTCACCGTGGCCGTTCCGGTATAAACATCATTTGCATTCTTCACAGTGACGGTAAAGGTGCGCGGATCACTGTCCGTGAGCTTGTCAGCATTGGACAGCGTCTTCTGGAACATAGGAGCGCCGATCGCACCGTTCAGATCAACGACCGCAACGGGAGAGACCCAGCGGCCATAGAGCGTGTGCTGCTCTGCCGTAACGGTAAATCTATCCGTCACGAGCGCTCCGGTATAATCAGGATTTAAGAACCAGCCGGAGAAGACATATTTCGTAGCATCATTTCCAGGGATGACCGTACCGGCCCGATAGGTCTTCGCAAGGTCCGTCAGGGAAACCGAGGCGCTCGGGGAATATTCCGTATCGTCTGTCGGCACTGACAAGGATTCGGGTGCGCCGACCCATGTATAGACGACCTTGATCTTGGTGATTGGCTTAATGTAGAAAATGACGGTATGGGCCTTCTCACGGTCGAGTGTGACCTCTGCGTTTTTATCAGATGTCTCTTCTCCATCGACGGTAACTTTAGAAATCTCATACCCGGCATTCAGCAGAGCTCCGATGCCCTTGATCGTTCCCGTATCATCCTTATTATACCAGTAATCCTTCGTGGCTAAATCGGTTGTTGTATTTTCCAGCCTGATGGCATAGGTAACCTTCAACGGTGATTCGTCACGGCGTGCGGAATACCCCCAGTCAGTACCATAGACAACACCATAATTAGAATTGCTGGCAAACGCCTGCTTGTAATAAAGGACTAGAGTCTCGCCGCTCTTGAAGTGCTCTGCCGTTCCGGCAGCGGTTACATATGTGTAGCCTTGCGCGTCACGGGAGATCGCCGCGATTTGAGTCCCCGCTGCGGTCTTGTCATCTCCGGCTTCACCGGTCTGTTTATCACTGCCGCTCTGGACAACAGCCTTCCAGAAGCGTCCGGTGCCCTTATCTCTATTGCTGAGATTGATCGTACCGCTTTGCAGCGCAGCCTCTTCTGCAAAATAAAGCGATTTTTTGTTAGAGAGCAGCGTGCTCAGCGCAGTCCCCGTACCATAGCCGCTAACGGAAACGGTCGCGTTGGTGCACCAAAATTCCACTTCAGGGGAATTGGGGTCAGTGGAAGGATTGCCACCGCCGCCAGGTCCGCCCGCCCTCTCGTCCCAATTCGCCAGTGCGCTGACCGGCAGCAGGGACAGCATCATCACGAGCACCAGGACCCAGGTGAGAAGCCTCTTGCCAAGCTTCTTCTCAGACATAAAAAAACCTCCTTCTTGTCGTGCGACATCGAAGAAGGGGGGGAAGCTGTATTTGGCAGCCGGCTGCCGTGCGGCGCGTGCGCCGTTTAGACCCTTGGCTTTGCGACACCGGCTTTCGCCGGCTGTGCCTTTGTCTGTCCAGTTGCTCTTCCGCGAGCCGCACAGATAAAGCTATTTTCGAATATTTTATTTTATATATTATAGCAGGATATCACAAAAAAACAAGTAGGGATTCAAATTTTTTTGAGATACGCAGCAATTCCGCTCGCACCGGGCGCAGAACGGAGAGGGAAGCGGCTCCCGCCGCTTCCCTCTCCCTCTTCTCTCTCATCTCTCGGTAAAAGCTTATTTGCAGTACTGTGCCAGCTCCTGCCGCAGGGCGTTCGCCTCCTGCTCGCCGCGGGCGATGATGGCCACGGAATCGTTACCCGAGATGCACCCGAGCATCTGCGGCAGGCGCATCGCGTCGATGGCCGCGCCCGCTGCGTCGGCAAGGCCCGGCAGCGTTTTGAGCAGCACCACAATGCCCGCGCAGTCCACGCCGACGCTGCACTCATTCAAAATGAGCTGCAAGCGCCTCGTGTTGTCGATATGGTCGGCCCGGCCCGAAACGGCGTAGCGGCTGCGGCCGCCGCCGAGGGGCTCCTTATAAAGGTAGAGCTCCTTGATATCGCGCGAGACGGTCGTCTGCTTGCTCTGGATGCCGCACTCGGCCAGGCGCGCGATGAGCTCCTCCTGCGTCTCAATGTCGTACTTTTCGATCAGTTCCAGGATCTTCTCCTGTCGCTTGCTTTTCAACTCTCTTCCTCCTATCGCCGCATCCGCACGCGGCGCAAGGGCGGGCGCGTGCCGCGGAAGGGTCGTGTCTGCGGTGTGCTTACAGGTCGTCGCGGTTGACGGGGCAGGACATACAGCGCGGGCCGCCGCGTCCGCGCGACAGCTCGGCCGACGGGACCGTCAGCACGTCGAGCCCGTGCTTTGCCAGCAGCTCGTTTGTCACATAGTTGCGCTCATAGGTGATGACGCGGCCCGGCGCGATGCACAGCGTGTTCGACCCGTCGTTCCACTGCTCGCGCTGCGCGGCCATCAGATCACCGCCGCCGCAGCGAATCAGGTCGACCGCGGGCAGCTTGAGCTCGAGGGCCAGAATGTCCTTGAGCTCCTCCTTGATCGCGCCGAAGCGAAGCTCGCCGTGCTCATCGAGCGTCATTTCGTAAACGCTCAGCGGACCCTCGATCTCGGGATGGATGGTGAACTTGTCGTAGTCGACCATCGTGAAGACGGTGTCGAGGTGCATGAACGCGCGCGTTTCGGGAATGTCGAAGGCCAGTACCTTCTTGAAGCCGGAGTTTTGCAGCAGGTTGCGCGCAAACGTCTCCGCGCCGGAGACCGTCGTGCGCTGCGAAAGGCCGATGGCCACGATGTCCTTCGACAGCACGAGCACGTCGCCGCCCTCGATGGAGTAGCTGTCGGACAGATCGTACCACATCCTGTTGTCCGGCGCGGCAAAGTCGCGGTTGTAGAGGAACATATATTTTAAGAGCAGGCTCTCGCGCTTGCGCGCGGGGGTGTGCATCCTGTGGATGTTGATGCCCTCGCCCACGCAGGCGCCGGGGTCGCGGGTAAAGTACAGGTTCGGCATGGGGTCGGAGACGAAGGGATAGTCGTCGTCGACCAGGTCCATGAGCGACGTGGGCTGCTTGGTGGCGACCTCGCAGCGCTTGATGCCGGCGATCATCTTCGTCACCATCTGCTTGGGCGGCATATCGAGCAGCAGGCTCGTCATACTTGCGCGCAGGCCCTTGGCGTGAATTTTGCTGATGTTCAGAAAATCGTTCACGAGCTGGATCTGGCGCGCGGGGTCGGCGACGGCCTTGGCCACCTCGTCGACATAGTAGATGACCTCAACGCCGTTTTCGCGCAGGACCTCGGCAAAGCGGTCGTGCTCCTCCTGCGCGACCTTTAAGTACGGAATGTCGTCAAACAGCAGGCGCTCGAGCGTCGCGGGCGTCAGCGATTCCAGCTCCTCGCCGGGGCGGTGCAGCAGCACCTTGTTGAGCTTTCCGATCTCGGAAAAGTTGTGGATGCCTGGATACATAGTCGTGCTCCCTTCCCAGGACGCCGGCGGCTCTCTCATCGACCGCCCGAACGCCCCCGTCCATGATTTGTTTCCGTGCGCCGCTGCCGCGTGCAGCACAGACGCACCGCGAGTCCGTTCTCTGAATTCTGTTCCAAGTATATCCTTTTCCTATTTACTTGTGATGTATCAGCACTGTTGGCATTTCGTGTGCCAGTCATTCCTCCAGTTCTTCTTTTAGCGCTTTTTGCAATACCTCCATGCCTTGGGCGAGGCGTTCTTCGGATTCATAGGAATAATTGATGCGGATATGGTCGCGCCCGCCGTTCTTGCCCGGGTAGAAAACATGTCCCGGGATCAGCGTAACGCCCATATTATAGGCCCTGCGGATGAACTGCTTGCTGTCCACGCCGTCCGGCAGGGCGCACCAGACATATACGCCGCCTTTTGGCTTTATATATCTCACGCCGAGCGGCGCGAGCTCGTCAAGCTTTCGGCAGACAAGGTCGCGGTTTGCGCGGTAGATCTCGCGGAATTTTGCAAGCGAAGTGTAATAAATGCCGTCATCCAGATACATACCGAGCAGCTTTTGCGTCATCCAGTCCGAGGCCATCAGCCGCACGGAGACCAGATAGCTCAGCGCGCGGATAAAATCGCGGTTGCCTGTGACAAAGGCAAGGCTCAGTCCCGGGACAAACGTGAGCGAAAACGAATAGATGTAAATAACGTTGCCCATCGTGTCGAACGCCTTGATGGGCGGGGGCTTTTCCCCGTCGTAGGCGAGCTCGCTCGCCGCGTCCTCCTCGACGATCGGGATGCGGTAGCGGTTGGAGAGCTCCACTAGCTTTTTGCGCCGCTCAAGCGACAGGATATGGCCCGTGGGGTCATGATAGCTCGAATTGACAAAGATGAGGCGCGGCTTTATGTGCGTAAGCAGCTTTTCGAGCACCTCGCAGTTCATACCGTCCGCATCGATGGGAACGCTCAGGATCTTTGCGCCCGCGAGCTCCATCACACGGTACATATCGGGGTGCACGGGCTCCTCCATCACAACGCTGTCACCCGGCTTGACCAGCAGCGTCACGATGAAGTCAAGTGCCTGGTTCGTCTCCGACAAAACCTGAATTTCGCCCGATGACGCCTTTACCCCCTTCGTACTGAGGAAAGCCACGAGCTTCTGCCGCAGGAATTTATCGCCCTTATAGGGGCTGAAAAAATACTGGCACGGGCCGCTGCCCGTGAGCAGTGTCGCAATATCGCCCGCGACGCGCTCGGACGTGTACACCTCGCGCGAGGCGACGCCGCTGCCGAGGGAATAGTGGCTCTCATCCGTAAAGCGCTGAAACAGGTCGTCAAATGTTTTTTCCATGTCGAGGTACTTTTCCGCCACCTCGCTGACCCAGTTGACGCGGCCGGGCTGCGCGCCCTCGCCGCCCCTTTCGTCCTGCGCGTCATTTTCGTCGTTTGCCGCGGCCACGATGTAGCCCACGCCCTGGCGCGACTCGATCCACGCGTCGCTCTTGAGCTCGCTGTAGGCCTTGACCACGGTGTTGCGGTGCACATCCAAGATCTGCGCGAGCGCGCCCGCGGGGCAGCGCGCCGCTGATAATCTGCGACTTGATCTGGTCGGCGATCTGCAGATAGACCGGCACCTTCGAAAACTTGTCGATGCTGACTTTCATGTACTTCTCTTCTCCCTCTCGCCGGCAGGCCGCGCTCTCACCCGCAGCCGTCGGAATTTGCGTTGGTCTCGCAGAGGTCTCTCTGTTCGCATTTTACCACATAACCGTGTGCGTTGTACAGTCATTTTTGTGCATATGACATAAAATTCAAAAAGAAAGAGCCAAGGCATCCCGATGAGATGCCTCGACTCTTTCAGGTCAGCAACCTGAGTAAGGGAAAAGAAGCTTTTCCTTTTTAGAACAGCAGATGCGCGATGGGGCAGACGATCAGCAGGCTGATGATGGTGCGCTCCAGGAAGATGACGAACAGCTCCCAGATGTTGAGAGGAAGCTTGGAGCCAAGGATCAGGCCGCCGACCTCAGAGAGGTACAGAACCTGCGTGACAGATACGACAGCGACGATGAATCTGGCCATCTCGCTGGTGCACTCCGCGATCAGGACGGCGGGGGTGAGCATATCGGTGAAGCCGACGATCATCGTGGAGGCAACAGCGTCCGCTTCGGGCACCTGAAGAAGCTGGAGCAGCGGGCGGAACGGGATGCCGAGCCATTCAAAGATCGGCGTGTAGTTGGCAAGGATCAGAGCGACAGTACCAATGGCCATGACGGAGGGCAGAACGCCGAACCACATGCTGCAGGCGTTCTTGGCGCCGCTCTTGAAGAATTCACCGATGCCCTTGTGCTCGGCAACGCGCTTCATGGCGAGGTCCATGCCGTACTCAACGTTGCTCTTGTAGCCCTCGGGGAGGGTGTCGGGAGCCGCCTTGCCTTCGACTAAGTACGTGTTGGGCTTTTTGCGCAGGGGGTAGAGGTAGGGACACACGATCGCGCAGACGATACCGACGAAGCAGACGATCAGGTAGTAGATGCCGAAGTAATCGAGCAGCCCCACCGTATTGAGAACGACGAGGGTAAACGTGATGGAAACAGCGGAGAACAGCGTGGCGATGATGCTTGCTTCCTTGGCGGAATAGTAGCCGCCCTCATACTGGTTGCAGGTGAGCATAACGCCGAGCGTACCGTCGCCGATCCAGGAGGTGATGCAGTCGACCGCCGCGCGGCCGGGGACCTTGAAGAGGGGACGCATGACCTTGGTGAGCAGCGCACCGACGAACTCCAGCAGGCCGAAGTCGAGCAGCAGCGGCAGCAGCAGGGCCGCGATGACGAAGATGATAACGAGCGTGGTGAGCAGGTCATAAAGGACAAATCCGCCCTGACCGCCGCCGGTGATCATACCGATGAGACCCACGTCTTCCTCGCCGACACCCAGATAGGTGAGCCACACGAAGATGACCGCGAGCACGCGGAGCACGACCCAGATGGGTTTGCAGGCGAAGCATTCCTTCATGATGTCGCTATTCATAATGAATTTGGGTTTTGCCAGCGCAATGAGGGACATCACCGCGGAAACGGTGAGGATCAGCACGCACAGCAGCGGCAGGAAGCCGCCGATGTAGCCCGAGATGATGTCGGCCAGGATCTTGACCACAACGGTCCAATCGCCGTCAGCATTCTTCACCGGGATCATAAACAGGATGATACCAGTGATCGACGGGATGATGAACAGAGCTTTCAGTTTCGCGTTACTTTTGGTTTCCATTCTCTCTCCTCCTTCATATTCGAGTCTCTCCGGCAGGCATTCCCTCTCACGGCCGCCGCCGGATAAGTTACTCTTAACACATACTTTAACCTATTTTATTGACAACGCAAGTACCAGCAAGACCTTCTATTTGTATACCAGTAATAAAATTCTACATTTTGTCATCCGCTTTTTTGTAGAACTTTACGTCTATTTGCGTCTTCTTTGCACTTCTCACAGCGACAACTGCGAAAAAGACAGGTCGAGGGCGCGTGACCGCGCCCTCTTTTCTCTTTTTTCACGATTGCAAGTTCTCAAGCTCCGACTTGCCGATCGCCATGCGTTTCCACTCTTCCGGCAGCCCCGGCGCGATCATCGGAAAAAGGTTTTCCGTGTCTGCCGTCGGCTGGATATTATAGGTGCCGTACTTGTTGATGAGATCAGCGCAGTCGCTGGGCTGGCCGAAGCGCGCTTTGAGCATCGGCGTCATGTCGCGCGGAAGTCCCACGTCCTTGCGTTTCATTGAGAAGATCACCTCCGGACGTAGTATGTCCGGAGGCGGTCGTTCTCTTGCGTTTTCTTATGCGCGCAGTGATGCGGGATACACGCCCGCATCGTGCAGCTTTTTAAGCTCTTTCTGCACCATTTCCTTATCCTCGTGGTAGGTCATGCCGAACCAGCGCGCGCTCGATCTCAGCACAGAGACGGTGAGCTCGCCGCGGTCGATGAGCTGACCGATCAGGCTCGGCAGCAGGCACTCGGCCTTGATCTCGCCATCCGGCAGGGCGCGGAGGAAGTCCTTGAAGTACTCGTCGAGCTTTTCAAAGAGCCAGGGCGTAAAGCCCCAGAAGTTCATCGACACCGGCGTCTCCGGCGCGTAGACCGGGCCGTCGCCGTTTTCCTGAATATCGCGGATCTTGCCGTCATCGCAGGGCTTTAAGTGGAAGGTCTCCACCACGCGGTCGAGCATTCCCTGCCCGTTCACGTGGCACACGCCGCGCGTGACTGTGCCGTGCTCGCTCACAGTGTTGCAGAGGTCATAGCCGACCATCGTGCCCTCGCCGCTCGCGGCGAGCTTCCCGAGCTCTTCATAGATGGTCCTGAACGCGTCCACGCCATAATAGTCGTCGGCGTTGATGACAACGAACGGCTCGCTCACGCACTCTCTCGCGCAGAGCAGCGCGTGCACCGTGCCAAACGGCTTGACGCGCTCCTCGGGCACCTTGTAAAAAGAGGGAACGCTCGAAAAGTCCTGATATGCGTAGCATACCTCGACCTTTTCGCCCTCCGCCGTTTTGCGCTCTGCAAGGCGCTTGCCGACCAGCTCCTCCATCAAATCGCGCATCTCGGGCTTGATGATGAAGACCACCTTCGTAAAGCCCGCGCGCAGCGCGTCGAAAACGGAATATTCCATCAGGATCTCCCCGTTCGGGCCGATCCCGTCCACCTGCTTGCTGCCGCCGTAGCGCGAGCCCATGCCCGCCGCCATAATGACCAGCGCTGCCTTCATAACAATAAAACTCCTCTCGATCTTCTCTGATGTGTTCAAAGGGTTCCTGCTTCCTTTCATCATAGCCCATCCCGCGGGGCATTGCAACCCACTTTTCCTCTCTTGTCTTTTGCCGCAAAGCTGATATACTGAAATTTACTTCCCGCTTCGAGGTGTATCGTTATGGAGTCATTTCTTCACGCCGTCGCGTCCGTCACCATCATCCTGCTGCTGACGGCCACGGGCTATTTCTGTGCGGCCATGGGCTGGATGAGCCCGCAGGCCAAGCGTTTTATCAGCAAGTTCACCATGTCTGTCGCCATCCCCTGTATGTGCGTCTACGGGCTGACAAACAACCTGACGCACGAGCTGCTCGCGGGCTCGCTCGGCTTTCTGCTCGTGCCGCTTCTTTCCACGGTCGGCGCGTTCCTGCTGTCGCTGCTCGTCGGCAGGCTCCTGAAGCTGCCGCGCAAAAGGCTCGGCGTCTTTATGATGATGTGCTCGGTGTCAAACGCCATCTTCATCGGCCTTCCGATGTGCACCGAGCTTTTTGGCGAAGCCTGCACGCCCTACGTCATGCTCTATTACCTCGTCAACACGAGCTTTGTCCAGCTCGTCGGCCTGTCGCTCGTGCGCTGGTCGGGCGAGGGCGGCGGCTTTGACAAGCGGATGATCAAAAAGTTCCTGACCACCCCCGCCGTCATCGGCGTTCTTGTGAGCTTTGTGCTCGTGTTCACGGGCATCCGGCTCCCCTCGCTCGTGATGAGCTACTGCAAATATATGAACAACCTCGTCACGCCGCTGGCGCTGCTGCTCACGGGGTATATCATCTATGAGATCGGGCTCAAAAATCTGAAGCTCGACCGCGACCTTGCCATCATGCTGCTCTTCCGCTTCCTGCTCGTGCCCGGCGTGTCGTTCGCGCTGTGCGAGCTCTTCGGCGTCGCGGGTCTTGGGCGCAGCGTGCTCCTTGTCGAAACCGCCATGCCGGTCGTGACGCAGACGGTCGTCGCCGCCGCGGACTACGGCGCGGACGAGCAGTTCGCCGCGCAGGGCGCGGCGCTCTCCACGCTCGCCTGCTTTGTCGTGATCCCTGTTTTAATGCTGATCCTGTAAAAAATGCCCGCGCCTTTGGCGCGGGCATTTTCCTATCTTCAGCCGAGCAGCGCGGATAACCCGCCGGTTTTCAGCTCGTCTTTGTAGTACTTGAGCTCATCGCCGATGAGCTCGTCGAGCACCCGCATCCCCAGCACCTCCACGGGCGCCTTGTCGTCCGTCAGGATGCAGGCGCCGCCCGCGTAGGGCGCGAGCTTTTCCTGCACCGTGCGCATCATGTCGGCGTAATCGCAATCCGTTAGATTCCCGATGCTGCGCAGGAACGTTTCCTCCCAGTCATCCGCGTCCGTGCAGAAGACCTCGGTATTCGTGTTGCCCTTCACGGGCGCGGTGACGGTGTACTTGAAAACGCTCGCCATCGTATCGCAGAGGTATTCGTTGATCGAGCCGTTCTCCGCCGACGTCATGTTGAGGTTCACCACCATCACGCCGTTCGGCTTCAAATGGCGCTGCACCTCCGCGAAAAATTCGACGCTCGAGAGCTGGAACGGGATGGTGATATCCTGATAGGCGTCGACCATGATGACGTCGAACCGCTCCTCGCTCGCGGCGAGATACGCGCGCCCGTCCTCGACCGCAACCGTCACGCTGTCGGGCAGGCCGAAGTAGTCTGAGGCAATGCCGGCGATCTTTTCGTCGATCTCCGCGCCCTGCACGCTCGCGCCGGGGAAGTAGCGTGCGCAGTAGCTCGCGTACGTGCCCGAGCCCATGCCGAGGATCATCACGCTGCGGCCTTCATTGTCCGTGCCGTCCATCCCCGCCATGCAGGGCGCGGCAAGGGCATAGTCGTAGTACATCCCCGTCAGCGCGTCTCCCTTGACCTGCACGCTCTGCACGCCGAAGAGGACGTTCGTCGAGAGCGTCGTGCGCTTCGCGTCGTCCTTGACCTGCAAATAGTTGTAGATGGACTCGTCCTCGAGCGCGATATCGCTCTCCCAGAAGGCAAAGCTGTAGCCCGGCAGGGCGAAGCACAGCCCGGCGATCAAAAGGGCAGAGACGATGCCCGGCACGCTCTTTTTCTTTTCGAACACAAAGTACGCGATGCCGATGGCCGCAAGCACGCCAGAGAAGATGAGGAACGTCGCCGCCGTGCCGACGGCGGGAATGGTCACGAACGTCGGCACGAAGGTGCCGATGATGCTGCCAATCGTGTTGAGCGCGTTGAGCCGGCCCACCGTCTTGCCCGTGTCGTCGAGATTGTCGACCGTGAAGCGCGTGAGCGACGGCGTGACCGTGCCGAGCAGCACGCACGGGAACGCGAAGATCACAAGGCACGCCGCGAGCGCCGCCCAGACGAGGAAGTTTTTCGTCACAAAAAGCGCCAGCAGCAGCGAGATGCCTGCGATCAGGTACCGTCCCACAAACGGGATGAGCGCGATCCAGATGGCCGCGAGGATGAGGCGGCGGTAGAGCCTGTCCGGTGTCGCGCTCCGGTCGGCGAGCTTGCCGCCCCAGACGTTGCCGATCGCCATCGCGATCATGATAACGCCGATGATCACGGTCCACACGATCTGCGACGAGCTGAAATACGGCGCCATGAGCCTGCTCGCGCCGAGCTCGACCGCCATAACGGACATTCCCGAGAAAAATTCGGTCAGGTATAAAAAGTATTTGCTGCGGATGAGTTTATTTTCCATGCAGGGCCTCCCTGTCGCTTCAGTCTGCGCCGTCTCCGGCGCGGTCAGGGCGATTATAGCACGCTCCCGCTCCGGCACGCAATGTTTTTGCCGCATATTCATTCCTCCCGCGCATATTCCCCTTTGGGGCGCATATAGATGGAGCAACATGAGTCAGGAGGGTTGCTGCATGAAGGGAAATATGGAAGAACGAGCCCGCACGCTGGCGGCCTACATCATCGAAAACCGCGCCACCGTGCGCGCTGCGGCGAAAAAATACGGCGTGAGCAAATCCACCGTCCACAAGGACCTGCAGGACCGTCTGCCCCAATTTGACCGCTG
>ENA-OWPF01002173-OWPF01002173.1-human-gut-metagenome-genome-assembly--contig:-NODE-2173-length-14653-cov-40.126045_pt1 | contig 14653 bp, 11 predicted proteins | sample MGYA00248261_ERZ651840 | MGnify/ENA primary metagenome ERZ651840 (study PRJEB26924, sample SAMEA4378268) | human gut metagenome | biome: human gut; feature: human-associated habitat; material: faeces... | reverse complement strand
CATCTCTATGTTGTAGTTTAATTAGCTTTACGATTTTCCAGCAATTCAGTTTCTTCGTTGCGTAGTGTTCCTACGTCTACGTACAAGTTTCCCTATACGCTTACTATTCTAGTCAATTCATCTCACGGACTAAAGTCACGAGTATTCTTGATTAGTTTAATAAAGAACTATAACTGCCAGTGCCATCGTTTGGATAGTTGTAAGATTTAATACCATAATTTAAATTCCTCCTTTAAAAATAAACGTGTTAATTTCATTTTTTATATATTAATTATATTAATAACATATATTAATAAATATGCAAGAATAAATATATCACATTTTATATATATAATTCAAATATATATTATATATTTTTATAAATTTTTATATATGAGTATATAAATGATGTTAAATAATAAAACAATGATACTTTGTTATAAAACGAAAAATTCTGAGTTCATATAAAAAATAAAAAAATAAAAGTTCTTTTTAAAAATAAATAATTGAGGTATAATATTAAATATCAAAGAAGATAAAATATAAAGTATTGGAGGGATAGGTTATGGAAAAAGAGTTTCAAAAAAGTTATGAATTATGGGTAAAATCTGAGTATATTGATAGTGAAGACAGAGAAGAGCTATTAAGTATAAAAGATGATGAAAAAGAGATTGAAAATAGATTTTACACAGATTTAAGCTTTGGAACTGCAGGAATGAGAGGAGTTAGAGGAGTAGGAAGAAACAGAATAAATAAATACAACATCAGAAAAGCTACTCAAGGACTTGCAAACTATATTCTAAAAACTACAGGAGAAGAGGGAAAGAAAAGAGGAGTAGCTATTGCATATGATTGTAGAATAGGTTCAACAGAGTATGCTTTAAATACAGCTCTTGTATTAGCAGGAAATGGAATAAAAGCTTATCTATTTGATTCTCTAAGATCAACACCAGAACTTTCTTTTGCTACAAGAGAGTTAAAAGCAATAGCTGGAGTAATGGTAACAGCTTCACATAACCCACAAGAGTACAATGGATATAAAGTATATTGGGAAGATGGAGCACAAATAGTAGAACCTCAAGCTAGTGGAATAGTTGGAGAGGTAAACAATGTAGATATATTCAATGATATAAAAATGGTATCTGAAGAGGAAGCTAGAGCAAATGAACTATTAGAAACAATTTCTAAACATGTTGATGATAGATTTGTTGAAGAGGTAGAAAAACAAGCTATAAACAGAGATATCCCAGGAAAGAAAGATTTTAAAATCGTTTACTCACCACTTCATGGAACTGGAAGAGTAGCAGTACAAAGAGTTTTAAAAGAGATGGGATTTGACTCTGTATATACAGTGCCAGAACAAGAGATGCCAGATGGAATGTTCCCAACTTGTCCATATGCAAATCCAGAAGATAAATCAGTATTTAAATTAAGTACAGAGCTTGCAGATAAATTAGGAGCTAAAATTTGTTTAGCAAATGACCCTGATGCTGATAGAACTGGAATGGCTATAAGAGATGAGGAAGGAAAATGGGTATTCCCTAATGGAAACCAAATTGGAGTTCTTTTAATGAACTATCTATTAGAGATGAATAAAAATATCCCTGCAAATGGAGCTGTAATCTCTACAATAGTTTCAACTCCTATGCTAGATGTAATAGCTAAAGATAAAGGAGTAAAAATCTTTAGAACTCTTACTGGATTCAAATATATTGGAGAAAAAATTAGACAATTTGAAACTAAAGAACTAGATGGAACATACTTATTTGGATTTGAAGAATCAATCGGATATCTTGTAGGAACTCATGTAAGAGATAAAGATGCAGTAGTAGCAACTCTTATGATAGCTGAAATGGCAGCTTACTATGATAGTATCGGTTCATCAGTATATAAAGAACTAAACAAACTATATGATAAATATGGATGGTTTGTAGAAGAGACTGTATCTATTACAAAACAAGGAAAATCTGGAATTGAAGAGATTGGAAAAATTATGGAAAATCTTAGAAATAAAGAGCATACTGAAATTTGTGGAAGAAAAGTTGCTACATATAAAGATTTCAAATTACAAGTTGAAAAGGATATGGCAACTGGAGCAACTAAAGAGATCGCTCTACCAAAATCAGATGTTATTCAATTTATTCTTGAAGATGGAACTTATGTAACAGCTAGACCTTCTGGAACAGAACCAAAAATTAAATACTATATCTGTGTTGTAGATAGCACTAAAGAAAAATCATTAGCTAAGCTTGATGAGATTAAAAATGGATTCCAAGCTTATGTAGATTCATTATAATTAAAAAGATAGGAGAGAGGAAAATTATGGTAGATGGAATATATATACATATTCCCTTCTGTTTAAACAAATGTAATTACTGTGATTTTCTCTCTTTTAAATCTAATGGAGAGGAAAGAAAAAAATATGTAGATTATCTATTAAAGGAGTTGGATCTATATCCAAATTATAGATATAATACAGTTTATTTCGGGGGGGGAACCCCCTCTCTTTTAGATTTAGAAGATGTAGAGAGAATATTAAAAAGATTAGATATAGCAGAAAATGCTGAAGTAACAATGGAAGTAAATCCTAAAACAGTGGATTTTGATAAATTATGTAAATTGAGAAAAATAGGAATAAATAGATTAAGTATAGGGATACAATCTTTTGATGAAAAATATTTGAAGATTTTAGGAAGAATGCACACAAGTGAAGAGGGAATAGAAACCTTTGAAAATGCAAGAAAAGCAGGATTTGATAATATAAGTTTAGATCTTATGTTTTCATTGCCTGGGCAAAATGTAGAGGAAGTATTAAAAGATTTGAATAAACTTTTAGATATGAAACCTGAACATTTTTCAATATACTCTCTTATTTGGGAAGAGGGAACAGTTTTCTTTGAGAAGCTTAAAAAGGGAATTTTGAGAGAAACTGAAAATGAGATAGAAGCAGAGATGTTTGAAAAGATAATAGATACAGCAGAGAAAAAGGGATATCTTCATTATGAGATATCTAATTTTTGTTTAGAAGGAAAAGAGGCTGTACACAATACAAAATACTGGGAAAATAAGGAGTATCTAGGAATCGGATTAGGAGCTTCTGGATACCTTGAGAATATACGATATAAAAATCAGATGAAATTTTTAGAATATTATGGTAGTATAGATAGTAAGTTAAGACCTATATTAGAAAGTGAAACATTAACTTTAGAAGATATTGAGGAGTATAAATATATTGTGGGATTTAGACTTTTAAAAAGAGGTGTAAAACCTACTGGTAAATATATTGATACATGTCTTTCATTGGAAAAAAGAGGGTACTTAAAAAAAGAAGATGAAAGATTTATTCTAACACGTAAAGGGTTAATGGTAGCTAATGATGTATTAGATGAATTTGTGTGAGGAGAAGAGAAATGAGTAGGATAGAAAAAAATATAGAGGAAATTAGAAAAGATATAAAAGAACACTCGCCAAATCCAGAAAAAGTAAGATTTATCGGTGTTACTAAATATGTAGGAATAGAAGAGATGCTAGAAGTAGCAAAGTGTGGAGTAAAGATTTTTGGAGAGAATAAAGCTCAAGTTATAAAGGAAAAAGAGGAAAAATTCAGAGAATTAGGAATAGATGATATAGAGTGGCATTTTATTGGTAATCTTCAAAAAAATAAGGTAAAGTATATAGCTGAATATGTGAGTTTAATTCACTCTGTAAATAAATTATCTCTAGCTCAAGAGATAGATAAGAGGGCAGAGCAAAATAATAGAATAATAGATGTATTATTAGAGATAAATATTGCAGGAGAAGAGAGCAAAGAGGGATATGATCTAGAGGAACTATATAGAGAGTTACCTGAGATAATGAAACTAAAAAATATAAATATAAAGGGATTAATGACTATGGCACCTTTTAGTGATGATGAAGTTTTAGTAAGAGGGGTATTTAAAAGATTAAGAGAGATAAAAGATGAATTGAATACAAAATATTTTAATGGTCAATTGACAGAACTATCAATGGGAATGACAAATGATTATAAAATAGCTTTAGAAGAGGGAGCTACATTAGTAAGAATAGGAAGAAAGATATTTCAATAGGAGGTAGAGATGAAAAAGAAGAATGGTGGATTCAAGGTATTTCAAGAATTTAAAGAGCTTTTAGGAATAGATAATCCTGAAGTTGGTGGAATAGATGAACTTGATGAACTAGATGGTATAGAGGATACTGGAATAATCGAAGTAAATGCTGGAAAAGAAAGTGAGATACCAGTTCAAAAAGAGGTAGTAGCATCAACTAGAGATAAGGGAAGCAATGTATCTAGTTTAGAATCTGAGTTGAATGCTGGAGGAAATTATCAAACTATATTTGTAGATCCTAAAACTTTTGCTGATTGTAAAAAGATAGCTACATATATAAAAAATGATAAGATGGTTACTTTAAACCTTGAATATTTAGATCTTCCTACTGCTCAAAGACTTATGGACTTTTTAGCAGGGGCAATGTGTATAAAGGGAGCTAGCTTTATTGAGATAAGCAAAAAAGTATATACAGCTGTGCCTAAGAGCATGAAAGTCTACTATGAAGGTAAAAAAGATAGTAGAGGAAGAACAATTTTAGATTTTGGAAGAGAGGATAAATAGTGGAAAAAAAAATAAAAGCATTGGCACTTTTTTCAGGAGGATTGGATAGTGCTTTAGCTGTTAAAGTTGTAAAAGATCAAGGAGTTGAGGTTATAGGTTTAAACTTTGTTTCTCATTTCTTTGGTGGAAAAAATGAAAAAGCTGAAAGTATGGCAAAACAATTGGGAATACAATTGGAGTATATAGATTTTAAAAAGAGACATACAGATATGATGCAAAATCCTGTATATGGAAGAGGTAAAAATATGAACCCATGTATAGATTGCCACTCATTGATGTTTAAAATAGCTGGAGAACTTCTTGAGAAATATGATGCTCAATTTGTAATTTCAGGAGAGGTATTGGGACAAAGACCTATGTCACAAAACTCAGCTGCATTGGAAAAAGTAAAGGCTCTATCAGGAATGGATGATTTAATATTGAGACCTCTATCAGCTAAACTATTGCCACCAAGTAGAGCAGAGCTTGAAGGATGGGTAGATAGAGAGCAACTTCTTGATATTCAAGGAAGAAGTAGAGCTGTACAGATGGAGCTTACGAAAAAGTATGGACTTGTAGAATATCCAACTCCAGGTGGAGGTTGCCTATTGACAGATCCTGCATATTCTGATAGACTAGAAATAATTGAAAAAGATGGACTTATGAATGAGGAGCATTCATATCTTTTCCACCTTATAAAGAAAACAAGATTTTATAGACTAGGAGAGAGAAAATATCTGTTTATAGGTAGAGATGAAGAAGGAAATAGTAGAATAGAAGAGTATAAAGAAAAGGGAACTCTTCATGTAGCAGGATATAAAGTAGGAGGACCTCGTATTTTAGGATATGGAAACTTTACAGATGAGGATAAAAAGTTTGTAGCAGAACTGTTCTCAAGATATTCTAAAGTTAAAGGTAAAAGTGAGATTGAGGTTAGAGTAAATAACCAAGTAGTAGAAGTAGCACCAGTAGATATAGAAGAGATAGAGAGAAAAATAAAAGAGTATCAAGTCGTAGCACAGTAGAATAGTAGGGTAATAAAAATAAAATAGAACTTTATAGAGTCTAAATTTAATTACTGAATCTATTCATATAAAAATGGAAAAAAGTAATTAAAGGAGGACTCTTTTTTAATTGCTAAAAATATATTAAAAATTATCTAGGAGGATAGAAAAATGAATTGGTTTGAAAACCTTGTAAATCAAATTAATAATGTGATGTGGAATCAAAATTTATTGGTAGTATTATTGGTGATAAGTGGAATATACTTTACACTTAGAACAAAGGGAGTTCAATTTAGACTATTTGGACATATGATAAAATTAATAACTGAAAAAACAAAGGCTAATCAAGAGGGAGTTAGTTCATTCCAAGCTTTCTGTATTTCGACAGCATCAAGAGTTGGAGTTGGAAACTTAGCAGGAGTTGTAGCTGCTGTATCAGTTGGAGGACCTGGAGCTGTATTTTGGATGTGGGTTGTAGCTCTTTTAAGTTCAGGGACAGCATTTATAGAAGCAACAATTGCACTTCTATATAGAGAAAAAGATCCACATGGTGGGTATAGAGGTGGAGCTCCATACTTTATTGAAAAAGGATTAAAAATGAGATGGTTAGGAGTAATATTTGTAGTATTTGCTTTAATATGTTGGGCAGGGGTATTCCAAATTATTTCAAACTCTGTAACTGAATCATTTGCAACAGCTTTTAATATTGACCCTAGAAAAACTTCTCTTGTTTTAGTAGCACTAGCAGCAGTTGTTCTTTTTGGTAGAAGAGATAAGATAGTAAAAGTTTTAGATAAAATGGTACCTTTTATGTCTGTAATTTATCTAGGTGTAGTTATATTTATAATTGTAAAGAATATTACAGTTTTACCAAGTATGTTTACAAATATATTTAATCATGCTTTTGGAATTAAACAATTTTTAGGTGGAACTTTTGGTAGTGTAGTAATGCAAGGGGTAAAGAGAGGACTTTTCTCAAATGAGGCTGGATCAGGATCAGCTCCATGTGCAGCAGCTGCAGCAGAGATAGAACATCCAGTAAAACAAGGATTAGTTCAAGCTCTAGGAGTTTTTGTAGATACAATTTTAATATGTAGTGCAACAGCTTTTGTTATTCTTCTTTCAGATGGAAAGATTCCAGAGGGGTTACAAGGAATGACTCTTTTACAAGAGGCATTTAGATATCAAGTTGGAGATTGGGGAGTTGTTTTTACAGCAGTGATACTATTCCTATTCTCATTTAGTACAATGTTAGGAATAAGTTTCTATGCTAAACCAAACTTGGCATTTTTACATGATAAACTTTGGCTACAAGAGGCATTTAAAGTGTTTACTCTAGTTATGCTATATATTGGAGGAGTAAGACAAAACTTCTTAGTGTGGAATCTTGCAGATTTAGGACTTGGATTGATGACAATTGTAAACTTAATAGGGGTATATCCATTGACATCAAAGGCAGTAGAATCTTTAAAAGAGTATGAAGGAAAATTTATTTGTAAAACAAAATAGGTAAATATAAACAAAAATATGGGAAATTTTTCAAATTTGATGTATAATGTCTTATTATATAAATAATTTGAGGTGGAACAATGAGAAATAGTATACAAGAGAGGATAAAAAGTTCTAAAAGAATAGTAATTAAAGTTGGAACTTCTACTCTTACATATGAAAATGGAAATTTGAATTTAGGACTTTTAAATAAGTTAGCTTGGGTTTTAAGCGATCTTAGAAATCAAGGAAGAGATGTAATTCTTGTAACTTCTGGAGCAATAGGAGTTGGATCAAAAAAGTTAAACTTTACAACTAGACCGAAAGAAACTAGAGAGAAACAAGCAGCAGCAGCAGTTGGACAAGCAGAATTAATGCATATATATCAAAACTTTTTTGGTGAATATAGTCAAAGAGTTGCTCAAATACTTTTAACAAAGGATGATTTTAAAGAGGGAGAGAGAAAAACTAATACAACAAATACCCTTGAAACACTTTTAAATTTTGGAGTTATACCTATTGTCAATGCCAATGACACAATATCTACTTTTGAAATTGAGTTCAGTGATAATGATAGACTTTCAGCAAGTGTGGCATCTTTAATTGGAGCAGATCTATTAGTTATCTTAACAGATATTGATGCTCTTTATGACTCAAATCCTAAAACTCATCCAGATGCAAAAAGAATATCATATGTTGAGAAGGTAACAGATGATATTATGAAAATGGGTGGAGAAAAGGGAAGTGAATTTAGTGTAGGAGGTATGGAAACAAAACTTCTTGCAGCTAGAGAGTGCTATGATGGTAGAGTAATTATGGGAATCTTAGATGGTTCAGAACCTCTTTTAATAGAAAAATTAATATCTGGAGAAGATGTAGGAACTATTTTTGATTGTATGGAGGACTAATAATGGAGATCAGATTAATAGGTGAGGCTGCAAAAAAAGCATCAGTAAAGGTAGCTCAACTTTCAACAGAAGAGAAAAACAGAGTACTTTTAAAAGCAGCAGATGCACTTTTAGAAAATAGAGAGAGTATTTTAAATATAAATAGAAAAGATGTGGAAAATGCAGTAGCTAATGGAGTAAAACAAGCATTTATTGATAGACTTACTCTTACAGAAAAAAGATTGGAAGATATGGCTAAAGGGCTTAGAGAGATAGCAGCTCTTAATGATCCTGTGGGAGAGTATGTATATGGAAAAACTCTTCCAAATGGATTGATTATTCAACAAAAAAGAGTTCCACTTGGTGTTGTAGCTATAATATTTGAATCACGTCCAAATGTAACAGCTGATGCTTTTGGACTTTGCTTAAAAAGTGGAAATGTAGTTATTCTTAGAGGTGGAAAAGAGGCTATTCAAACAAATATAGCTATAGTTGATATATTTAGAAATGTCTTAAAAGAGTGTGGAATTTCTGAAGATGCTGTACAAGTAGTTAAAGATACTAGCCATGAGAAAGCAGGAGAGTTAATGAAAGCTAATGAGTATGTGGATGTACTTATTCCAAGGGGAAGTGCTAGGCTTATCAATACAGTTATAAATAATAGTACAATTCCTTGCATTCAAACTGGGATAGGAAATTGCCACATCTATGTGGATAAAAGTGGAGATCTACAAAAGGCATTGGATATAATAATAAATGCTAAGACTCAAAGACCTGGTGTATGTAATGCTGTTGAAACTTTATTAATAAATAGAGAGATAGCTGAGAAATTTTTACCAACTTTAGGAGAGGAGCTTTTATCAAGAAATGTGGAGATAAGAGGGGATGAAGTGGTAACTAAGTTGATTCCTCAAGCTAAAGCTGCCACTGAAGAGGATTGGGCAACTGAGTATGAAGACTATATTGTGGCAATTAAGACAGTTGATACCCTTGATGAGGTGATAGAGCATATTGGAAGATATGGAACTAAACACTCTGAATCAATTATAACTGAAGATTACTCTAATGCACAAAGATTTTTAAATGAAGTTGATGCAGCTGCTGTTTATGTAAATGCTTCAACTAGATTTACAGATGGTGGACAATTTGGTTTTGGAGCTGAGATAGGAATAAGTACACAAAAACTTCATGCTAGAGGACCAATGGGACTTAAAGAGTTAACTACTACTAAATATATAATTTTTGGTAATGGACAAGTAAGAAAATAAAAGAATATTATTAATAAATTTTAAAATAACTCCAGTGATTTTTGCTGGGGTTATTTTGTTATAATTTTCCAGTATCGCTATTATATTGTGATTTCTCAATTTTTTGTGATATACTATAAATATAAATTAGTAAAAAGTGAGGTGTAGGCATGAAAAAGATTCCTATTGGAGTAGAAGATTTTAAAGATTTAATAACAGATAATTATTATTATATAGATAAAACTAAATTAATAGAGGATATAGAAAATGATGGTTCAAAAGTAAAGTTATTTTGTCGTCCAAGAAGATTTGGTAAAACTCTTAATATGTCTACTATTAAATATTTTTTTAATATAGAAAAATCAGAAGAAAATAGAGAATTATTTAATGGATTATATATAGAAAAATCCCCTTATATAGAAGAACAAGGTAAATATCCAGTTATATTTATTAGTATGAAGGGAATTACTTCTTCAACATGGAGTGGAGCAGTTAAAAGTATAAGTGAAAAAATATTTGAGCTATATAATGAATATGATGGAAAAATTAATAATATATTAACAGAAAATGAAAATAAGATATTTAATAGATTTGCTGGAAAGGAAAGTGAAGAGGAAGAGTTAAAAACATCGTTATCTTTTTTAACTAAACTTTTATATAAATACTATAATAAAAAGGTTGTTGTTTTAATAGATGAGTATGATTCACCTATTATGACAGCATATGAAAAAGGCTATTATATAGAGATGAAGGATTTTTTAAAGGCATTCTATGGAAATGTTCTTAAAACTAATGAGTATCTACAAATGGGAGTACTTACAGGAATTATTAGAGTAGCTCAAGCTGGAATATTTTCTGATTTAAATAATTTTATAAGCTATACAACATTGAATAATGATTATAGTCAAAGTTTTGGATTGACAGAAAAAGAAGTAGAAAATATGCTTAAATATTACCAAATTGAATATGAAATGTCAGATGTGAAAAAATGGTATGATGGATATAGTTTTGGAAAGGACGAAATATATAATCCTTGGAGTATATTAAATTTTGTAAAAAATAGAGAGTTAAAAACATATTGGATAAACACAAGTTCAAACTTTATGATAAGAGAGCTCTTACAAAAATCAGGAGAAGAGGGATTATCAACTCTTGAAAAAATATTTAATCAAGAGGAAGTAGCTGTAAGAATAACAGATAATGTAAGACTTGGAAATAATTTGTCAGTAAGTGAAGTATGGGAATTAATGCTATATTCAGGATATTTAACTGTAAAAGAAAAATTAGATGATGGAAGATATTTAGTGAGAATACCAAATATGGAGATTATGAAGTTTTTCAAAGATGAATTTTTAACTATAATATTTGGAGAATATAGGGTAGTGGATGAATTGAGAGATGCTCTATATGATAAAAATTTAAGGCAATTAGATAGGTCAATAGAGAGATTAATACTATCTGTTATGAGTTTTCATGATATAAATAAAAAATATGAAAATTCATATCATATGCTGTTAGCAGGATTTTTCTATGCTTTAGATGGATACTATACAACTAAATCAAATGTGGAAGCAGGGTATGGTAGAGCAGATATATTATTAATTCCAAAAGATAAAAACAAGGCAGGATATATTTTAGAATTAAAAAGGGCTGATAGTTCTAATTTAGAAAAAAAGGCAGAAGAAGCTTTGAAACAGATAGATGATAAAAAATATTATGTAGAATTAGAAAGATATGGAATAAAAGATATAGTTAAAATAGGATATGTTTTTGATGGGAAAAAGGTAGAGTCTAGTTATAATTTTTAGTGGGATTTTCAATTATTTAGTAAATAGTTTTGATAAAAAAATAGATAATTTTTTAAATAACTCCAGTGATTTTTTGCTGGAGTTATTTTTGTGTTTTGCAATAAAATAATAAAATTGCCAAGAAGTTAAAATAATTAAGTTGCTAAACATTAAATTATGAGGTATATAATATATTATAGAAGTCTAAATTAGCTGGGAGGGAATTTAGTATGAAATATAATATTGAAAGTTCATTAAAAAGATTCTTAAAAAGAAAAGTTAAGATTACAATGGGATTTGTTGTGGCTTTTTTAATTACTGGTACAGTTGGGTTTGGGGAAACTTTAACAGGAAAAGATCCTTTTATATTAAATTCTGGAGAGAAAAATATAGAACAAGATGATTTAGAGTTTAATTTTGTTAATAATGCATATCGTAGAGGAATTTTAATAGAACCTGAAAAAAATGCTACAATGGCTAAAGCTACAATTAAAACAATAAATGATTTAAATATTAATGTTAACCATTATGATGCCACTGGAATTTGTGTTAGAAATGGAGGAGAATTAGATATTAATTCTAAGAATTTAAGTATAACTGCTATAACTGAAGCTGTTGAAACAGGATTTAGTTATAGTATAGCAATGGGAATAGATGTAGATAATCATCCATATTCACCAGGATTAAAAGAGGGTGGAAAGTTAAATATAACAGCAGATAGTGTTAATATAATAGCTAAAGCTACTCATGATGATGGTTGGGCTTATGGAATAAATTGTATTACTAGAACAGAAGATTTATCACAAGATAAAGTTTCTCAGGTAGTTATAAATGCTAAAAATACTAATATAATAGCTGAAAGTAGTGCTAAAGGGCAATCAAATGGAATTATAGCTTGGTCACAAGGTCAAGTATTTCTAAATAATGGAAATGTATCTATAACTGCCGATAATGCTATTAATACTAGAGGAAAAGCAGTAACAGAGATTAATAAAAATAATAATTCTGACTATATAGTAAATTTAAAAGGTGATATAGTATTTCAATATGCATCAAATTCAGGAACACCAGTTGATGCAGATGTTACAATTAATTTAGCTAATTCACAATCTAAATTTACAGGAAGAGTATTTTCCGAAAAAACAAGTGGAACTCCAGGAGAGGGAGATTTAGACTACGATGGTATGGTTTTAGGACTCTCTAATGGTGGAGAGTGGGAAAATACAGGAGAAAGCTTTGTTAATGATCTAAAGTTAAATGGTGGAGTGGTAACTAATAAAGGAACAGATTATGGCATTAAAATTGATAAATTATTAGGTAATGGTGGAGAAATTAATTTAGGTGCTAAAATAGAAGAAGACGGAACAGCAACATCTGGTAAACTTGCTATAACTACAGTTGATAATAATGATGCTAAATTTAATGTAAACTACTCTGGAGAGGGAAATCTTGAAGTTAGCCAAGAGGAAGCTAAAGATGTATTTGATAGTTTAGCTGAAAATATAACAGTAGAAAATGGGCAATTTAATGCCAATGCTAAAATTGAAGAGGGGCTTATCTCTGGTGAACATACTGCTGAATTTGTAAAAGGTCAAGGCAATGAGGTTATTGTTAAATCAGATACAGTAACAACTGGAAGTAACTCAATGGTAGAGGGAATGAGAGATTTAGCAACTATCAATGTACTATCTTGGAGACAAGAGATGAGTTCATTAAATGAAAGAATGGGAGAACTTAGAAACTCAACTGGTAGCAATGGAATTTGGGCTAGAGTTTATGGTGGAAAAGTTGAAAATGGTAGCAAGTATGACAATGAGTATCAAACATATCAAGTTGGATATGATAAGAAATATCCAGTAGAAAATGGAGATCTATTTGTAGGAGGATTGGTAAGTTATACTAATGGTGAAACTAATTATAACTTAGGAAATGGCGAGAACTATTCAGTAGGAGCTGGAATCTATGCAACTTGGATAAATAGAGATGGACAGTTTGCAGATGTAGTATTAAAACAAAGTAGATTACATAATAAATTTGATGTAAGAAGTAAAAATGGTAATTTATCTCAACATGGAGATTACAGCAACTGGGGAACAAGTTTAAGTGGACAATATGGAAGAAGATTTGACTTAGATGATAAATTCTTTGTTGAGCCAAGTGTGCAATTGACATTTGGAAGAGTAAGTAGTGAGGACTACACAACAAGTGCAGGGGTAAAAGTTGAACAAGACACAGCTTATACACTTGTTGGAGATGTGGGAACAGCAGTTGGATACAAATTTAGTGACAGAGGAAATGTCTATGCTAGAGCCTTATTAGTAAAAGAGTTTAAAGGTGATATTGACACAAAATATAGCTATGGTGGAGCAACAGAATACACTTCAGAAGATCTATCAGATACATGGGGAGAATTTGGAGTTGGAGTAAACTATAGAATTAAAGAGAATGTAAATATGTATGTTGATATTCAAAGAACAGAAGAGGCAACAGTTGAAAACAAATGGCAAGCTAACTTAGGATTTAGATGGGAATTCTAGAGTAAATTAAAAAATCCTCAGTAGAGATACTGGGGATTTTTTTAGTTCACAAACCCCGTAGGGTGTGAGGTCAGAAATAGACTATTTGTATTTTCTTACTAACAAGATAACAATGAGAAGAAACATTCCAATTAAAAGAATTGCCCCTCCATCAAAGTAAATTGTTAGATGCTGAACAGTTACAGTCATCTCTCTGTACCTCCTTGAATCATTAGAGTCTACTGTCTATAAGTGCGTTACTCCTTATAAACATGAAATAAGCTTCCACCAAAGTGAAAGCCTATTTCATAACGCATTTTTATTACTCTAATAATTCAAGTTTCCCCATACGGGTTGGTACTTAAATTATAGCAACTATCTCTCAAAAAGTCAAATTGCAGAAAATAAAATCAACAAAATAAAGTTTTGATAAGATGGTCAAATTTTTAAATTATACAATAAAATAAGCTTCCACCGAGGTGAAAGCCTATTTCATAACGATTTTTTTTAATACTACTATTCAAAGTTTCCCATACGGGTTGGTACTTAAATTATAGCAACTATCTCTTAAAAAGTCAAATTACAGAAAGTGAAGTTATTAAAATAAAGTTTTAATCTATTATTTTTATCATTTCCATTTAAAATAATATTTTTTATATAAACTAGCAATAATTTTTCTATATAAAAATTGTTAACAATAGGTTGACAAGCACAAAATAATATAGTAATAAATTAGTATAACTTTACCATTTAATTATTACTGGAAGAAATTATAGAGTTTTATACTATAAATATGATATTTTTTTAAAATAGTATATTTATAAAAAAACGCCTGTAAACTAAATAAAGTGTTTGTATTATGAAATGTTAAAAATTTTTTACATTTTAAGAACTTTTAATTGAGAGTTGAAAAATTAGGAAGAGAGATATAATTAATGTAAATTTTCTAAAATTTTTTGAAAAAAAATATTGACATAAGTTAGAAAAGAGTTATAATAATATTGATATTCATTTTTTGTTATTTGACGTAAAAGTGTAATATTTTGGTAACTTTAAGTAAGATTAATATAAAAATTAAAGGAATCTGTTAACTTGGAATGAAAAAAAGGGAACAGATATGAAAATTGGAAAATAA
>ENA-OWPF01002154-OWPF01002154.1-human-gut-metagenome-genome-assembly--contig:-NODE-2154-length-14787-cov-4.108268_pt1 | contig 14787 bp, 10 predicted proteins | sample MGYA00248261_ERZ651840 | MGnify/ENA primary metagenome ERZ651840 (study PRJEB26924, sample SAMEA4378268) | human gut metagenome | biome: human gut; feature: human-associated habitat; material: faeces... | reverse complement strand
GCTTTCCGCTTGAGCGAATGCTCAGACGTGTACGATGTAGTTTTCCTTGCGCGGGGCGGCCTCCGGTGCAGGGCCGGCGGCATAGCCGAGCGCGATCGCGCCGACGCCGCGCAGCGCCTCCGGCAGGCCCCAGTCGCGCAGCAGCGCCTTGCCGTCCGGGCTGTCAAAGATCTCGCGCTCGCGGTTGACCCACACGGTGCCGAGCCCCTCGGCGTGCGCGGCCAGCATGAGGTTTTCGAGCACGCAGCTGCCGTCGGCCAGATAATTTGCGCGCTCTCCGTCGCCGAGCACGACCACGATCACCGGCGCGCCGTAGTAGGGGTCGACATCCCTGCCGATCACGGCGGCGTTGAGCTTTGTCAGACGGTCGCGGTAAGCTTTCGTCTCCACGGCGACGATCGTTGCCGACTGCTCGCCCATGGCCGACGGGGCGTAGGTGCCGGCCTCGAGCACGCGCGCGAGTGTGTCTGCGGGCACGGCGTCCGGCTTGTAGGCGCGGATGCTCCGCCGGGTCTTTATGAGTGTCAGAAAATCGTTTTTCATCGGATAGCCTCCTTAATATATTTATTTAAAAATGTTTGAAATAAGCATACCACATTTTTCGCCGATGTGCTATAATATTCAATTAATTTCTATCCGTCGTTACGCGCGAAAGGAGTTTCTCAGGCCATGCAGAAGATCGCAGCTTTCATCGTCAAAAAACGCAGGCTATTGCTTGTCGTCATGCTGGCTCTGGCGGTGGTCTGCGCGGCGCTGATGCCCTTCGTCGGCATCAACACCGACATGACCAAGTACCTGCCGGACAGCTCGCAGATGAAGATCGGCATGGACCGCATGAACGAGGCCTTCCCCGACGTGGCGGAGACGTACACCATCCGCGTCATGTTCCGCGGGCTGGACGCGCGCGACAAGCTTGCCATCCGCGAGCAGCTGGCGGAGATCCCGAATGTGGACAGCGTGGCCTACGAGCCGGACAGCGGCGACTACAACCGCGGCGACGCCACGCTCTACAAGCTCACCACGCAGTATGACTACAACTCCGACGAGGAGGCGCAGATCGAGCGCGACGTGGCCGACCGCTTTGACGGCTACGACGTGGCCGTGCGCAGCGACGACACCTCGACACCGGATATCCCGCCGATCGTGTTCATCCTCTCGATCGTGCTTGTGACGACGATCCTGCTCATCGCCTGCCCGTCGTACTTCGAGCCGGTGCTGTTTCTCATCACGATCGGCATCGCCGTGCTCATCAACCAGGGCACGAACATCTTCCTCGGCGAGACGTCGGACGTCACGGCGAGCATCTCGGCCATTTTGCAGCTCGCGCTCTCGATGGACTATTCCATCATCCTCATGAATCGCTACCGGCAGGAGCTGCAGGCCGATCCCGACCGCGAGGCTGCCATGACGCGCGCGCTCGCGGCGGCGTTCGGCTCGATCACCGGCAGCTCGGTCACGACGATCGTGGGATTGCTGATGCTGGTGTTCATGCGCTTCAAGATCGGCATGGATCTCGGCATTGTGCTGGCCAAGGGCGTGCTGTGCAGCCTGCTGTGCGTGTTCACGGTGCTGCCCGGCCTGATTTTGTGGGCGGATAAGCTCGTGCGCAAGACGACGAAAAAGCCGCGCGCGCCCAAGCGCGAGCGCCGGAGCGTGCTCGCGGCGCTCGGCCGCTTCAGCTACCGGTGGCGCGGCGCGATCGCAGCGGCGTTCGTGCTGCTGTTCGCGGGTACGTATATTCTGCAGCTGTCTACCCAGATCGCCTACACGCTCACGGACGCCGACCCGGTCGCGGAGGTGTTCCCGCCGGACAACCCCATCGTCGTGCTGTACAACAACGCCGACGAGGACGCCGTGGCCGCGCTGGCGGACCGGCTCGAGGCCGACCCGAACGTCAAGAGCGCCATGGCCTACTCCACCACGCTCGGCAGGCAGTACACCGCCGCGCAGATGGTCAATGTCGTCGGCGCGCTCGACGCCAGCATCCCGGTCAGCGCCGATATGCTGGGCATGATCTATTACGATGCCCACAGCGGCGGCCGCGCCGTGACCATCCCGGCCGGGCAGTTTCTGCGCTTTGTTACCGACCACGTGGCAAATAATGCCGCCTTCGCGCCGTATCTCGACGCGGGCATGACGGCCAATCTTCAGACACTGCAAAAGTTCACCGACCCTGCCGCGCTCACGCAGCAGCGGACGGCGGAGTCGCTGGCGGACTTTCTCGGCATGGACGCGGCGGACGCCAAACAGCTGCTGCTCTACTACTACACGCAGCACGGCGATGCGAGCACCGGCGGTATGACGCTGCCCGCCTTCTCCGACTTCCTCGTCAACGAAGTGCTCACCGACTCCACCTTGGCCGACATGGTCGACGCCTCGGCGCGCGAGCAGGCGGCCACGCTGCAGACGTTCACGGACGTGAGCGCCATGACCACGCCGCGCGGCTGCGACGAGATCGCGCAGATGCTCGGCATGGACGAGGATACCGTCCGGCTGCTGTTCGTGGCATACCACACGCTCAACGGCGACCTGCTCACGGGCGATTGGAACGTTTCGATGCAGACCCTGGTCAACTTCCTCGCCGAGCACAGCGCCCTGCTCGATGATGCGCAGGCGCAGCAGATCACGATGCTCAGCCGGATCATCAACGGCTCGGTCGACGGCACGAGCTACTCGGCGGCGGAGCTTGCCGACCTCCTCGGCATGGACGCCGGGCAGGTGCGCCAGCTCTACCTGCTCTACATCAGCCGCCACGGCGACACGAGCGGCTGGACGCTCTCGGTGCAGCAGTTTGTGGACTTCCTGTGCCAGGAGGTGCTGCCGGACGCGCGCTTTGCCGACCAGCTCAGCGGCGTGGATACCAGCCAGCTCCAGTCGGCGCGCACGGTCATCGACGCGGTCGCCTCCGGCCGGAGTTATACGGCGGCGGAACTGGCAAACCTGTTTCAGGGCCTGTCCAGCCAGCTGGACCGCGGCACGATGGAGCTGCTGTTTCTCTACTATGCCAGCGTGTACAGCAGCGATGCCTCGTGGACGATGTCCATGCAGGAGCTGTTTGACTACCTGCAGAACGATCTGCTCACGGACGCGCGCTTTGCGTCCTTCCTGACCGACGACATGCGCGCGCAGATCACCGACGCGCAGACGATGCTCACCGATGCCGTCACGCAGCTGCGCGGCAGCAACTACTCCCGCCTCGTGCTCACGACGACGCTGCCGGGCGAGTCGGACGAGACGAGCGCGTTCATCGCGCAGCTCATGCAGGATCTCGACGCCGTCACGACCGGGGACTATTACCTCATCGGCAACAGCGCCATGGTCTACGAGATGGAAAACAGCTTCGACAGCGAGCTGCTGCTCATCACGCTCCTGACGGCGGCGTCGATCTTCCTTGTCGTCGTGTTCACGTTCCGCTCGCTCGTCATTCCGGCGCTGCTCGTGCTGATCGTGCAGTGCGGCGTGTTCATCACCGTCACGGTCGTCGGATTGCAGGGGCTGGAGATCTACTACCTTGCGCTGCTGATCGTCGAGTGCATCCTCATGGGTGCGACGATCGACTACGGCATCCTCTACACGAGTTATTACCGCGAGATGCGCGAGAGCATGTCCGTGCGCGACGCGCTCATCGCCGCCTACCGCGGCAGCATCCACACGGTGCTCACCTCCGGCTCGATCATGGTGCTCGTCACGGCGGTCGTCGGGAAATTTTTCGGCAACCCGACCATCGAGCAGATCTGCCGCACGATTTCCATCGGCGCGTTCTCGGCCATCATCCTCATCCTGCTGTTTCTGCCCGGCATGCTCGCCCTGCTCGACCGCTGGGTGCTGCCGCGCGACCTGCGCCGCCGGCTGTATCCGCCGAAGGCGCCCAAGGCCCCGAAAGCGCCAAAACCGCCCAAGGCGGCGCGGGCGTCCTGGCCGTAACCAAACAGATGCACAGAAAAAACAAGGCGGCGTACCGATTATGGTACGCCGCCTTTCCGCGTGTTCAAAAAGCCTCGCAGCGTTTGCCGCCCGCAGGCGGCAAAACATTGCAAGCCTTTTGTTTTCAAAAGTGCAGCACTTCGATCAGCAGCAGCCAGGCCAGACCGTCTTCATACTGCTTCCGACGTGAAGGAATTCCACAGGTGCTCAAAGACGGTGGTCATCTCCGCTGTCAGCGCGTCCGGGTCGAGGTTCGGCTCGGTCAGGTAGCGCTTGAGGTTCTGGATGAGCCCGCCGACGGTGAACGTCGCCAGCGTGTCGGCAAGTTCCGGGCTGTCCGTCACGGCGCCGCAGTAGGCGCGCACGCGCCGGCTGGAACTGGCGAAGATGTGCTCGCTGATGATCTCGAAGATGATCGGCAGCGACTTGCTGCGCAGGCCCATGCGGATGAGCGCCGGGCGCTCGTCTATAAAGGCGATGAGCGCGCGCCACGAGCGCTGGAAATGCTCCACGGGCGAGTCGGTCGCGGCGTCGGCCTCGCTCTCGATCTGCCACTGGATCTCGTTGAGGTAAAAGCGCAGGAAGTCGTACTTATCTTCAAAATGCGAGTAGAACGTCGGGCGGCGGATGAGTGCCCGGGCGCACAGCTCATTGACCGTGATGTCGTCAAACGTCTCCTCGGCCATCAGCGCCTCGAACGCCGCCATGAGCGCACGATAGGTTTTCTGCACGCGCAGATCGTTCTTTTTTTCCATGATGCCGCACTCCTTTACGCCCATCGTATCGTATCGAACAAACGACACGAGCGGAACAAGCGATAAATATCTTACACTTTCATGATAACTGATATTTGTAATTTATCATTTTTCAGCTTATCTTTCTGTTATCAAAAAGTCAACCCCCGCGTTTTTGTCGGGGTAAGGAGTGGTGATTCCATTATGAATCAGAAACCGTCCCCGCTGCACCGTGCATCGGAATGGATCGTCGACCATTACCGGCTGTTTTTCGTCGTCTTTGCCGCGCTGCTGGTCTTTTCCGCGGTCGCGTCCGGCTGGGTGAAGGTCGAAAACGACGTTGCGGCCTATCTGCCGGCCGATTCCGAGACGCGGCAGGGGCTGGACATCATGGAGCAGGAGTTCCAGACCTACGGGTCGGCGAAGATCCTCCTGCGCGACACGGACGCGGATGCCGCCGCGGCCACGGCGGAGCAGATCCGCGCGGTCGACGGGGTGGACAGCTGCACGTACACGATGAATGATACGGGCAGCGCGCTGCTGAGCGTTAGCCTGTCGGATCTGGAGGGGTCGGACACGTGCGCGCAGACCGTGCAGGCCCTGCGCGACCTGCTCGACGGCAGCGGCGCGTACATTTATTCCGCCGAGGGCTACAGCATCTCCGATCAGATCAACGGCGAGGTGCGCGGCCTGCTCGTCATCGTGGCGATCATCCTCGTCACGGTGCTCACGTTCACGTCCTCGACGTATGCCGAGGTGCCCATCCTGCTCATCACGTTCCTCGCGGCGGCGCTCATCAACAAGGGCACGAACTTCGTTTTCGGCACGATCTCGTTCGTGTCCAACGCCGTGGCCATCCTGCTGCAGCTGGCCATGTCGGTGGACTACGCCATCATTTTCTGCAACCGCTACAAGCAGGCGCATGAGACGCTGCCGGTGCGCGAGGCAGTCATCGAGTCGCTGGAAAAATCCATTACCGTCATCAGCTCCTCGAGCCTGACGACCATTGCGGGCCTCGTCGCCATGACGTTCATGAAGTTCGGCCTCGGGCGCGACCTCGGCATCGTGCTCATCAAGGCGATCTTGATCAGCATGCTGACGGTGTTCCTGCTCATGCCGGGGCTGCTGCTCAAGCTCGGCCCGGCCATGGATAAGACGAAGCACCGCAACTTCGTGCCGAAGATCTCGGGCGTCGGCCGTCTCGCGTGGCGGACGCGCCGCGTGGTGCCGCTGGTGTTCGCGGCCGTGCTCGTCGTGGCGTGCATCGGCGCCAACCGCGTGAGCTATGTTTACAGCGAAGCGCCGCTCAAAACGCACAACGCGGACGTCAACCGCACCGCGTCGCAGGCGATCACGGATGATTTCGGCGACGAGACGGTGCTGGCCGTCGTCGTCCCGGCCGGGGATTATACCCAGGAGGCCGCGCTGCTCGATGCCCTCTCGGCTCTGCCGGAGGTCAAGAGCGCCGTCGGCATTGCGGGCACGGAGGCGGCCGGCGGCTACCGGCTGGCGGACGCGGTCGATTACCGGACGTTCGCGCAGCTCAGCGACGTGGACAGCACGAGCGCGCAGGCGCTCTTCGCGCTCTACGCGGCCGAAAACGGCGTCGCGCAGACGGCCGCGCAGGATCTGAGCGGCTATCAGGTGCCGCTGCTGAAGCTGTTCAAATTCCTGAATGACAAGATCGCCGACGGCACCGTCACGCTCAGCGCCGCGCAGGCGGCGCAGGTCACGGCGCTCAGCAGCCAGCTCGAGCGCGCCAGCGCGCAGCTCGAGGGCACGTCGTACCATCGTCTCGTGCTCACGCTTGCCGCGGCCTCGGACGGGGACGAGACGTTTGCTCTGCTCGACCGCATCCACGCCGTCGTGCACCAGTACTACCCCACCGACAGCTATCTCGTCGGTGACGCCATGTCCGCCTACGGGTCCGAGCAAACGTTCACGCAGGACAACGTCATGGTCAGCGCCATGTCCATCCTCATGGTCATGCTCGTGCTGCTGTTCACGTTCCGCTCGCTCGGTATGCCCATTTTGCTCACGCTCGTCATTCAGGGCAGCATCTGGATCAACTTCGGCATCACGGTGCTCACGGGCGAGTATGTGCTCTTCATGGTCTATCTCGTGGCCAGCGCCATTCAGATGGGCTGCAACGTGGACTATGCGATCGTCGTCGCCTCGCACTATACCGAGGCGCGCGCCGATCAGGGCTCGCGCGAGGCCATGATCACGGCGCTGAACCTCGCCTTCCCGACCATCATCACCTCCGGCACGATGCTCATCTCCGCCGGCCTGCTCATCGGCGCGCGCGTCTCGTCCGGCGCAGTGGCCGGCATGGGCCGGTTCGTGGGCGTCGGGTCGCTTATCACTGTGTTTCTCGTGCTGTTCGTGCTGCCGCAGCTTCTGCTGCTGGGCGATACCTTCGTGCGCCGGACCGCGCTGCCTGCGCAGCGCCGCCTGCTGCTGACCGCGGCGAGCCGCGCGGCCCGCTGGGTGCTGCTCGCGGCGGCGGTGTTCGTCATGGCCGTGTCGCCGTGGAGCGTCGTGCGCACGCAGCAGAAGCGGGCCGACCGTGTCGCCGCCGATACGCAGCTGTGCGGCAGCGCCCGCTCGCTCGGCGAGCTGGCGGCGTCCCTCGGCGCGCAGCAGGAGACGTATGACGCGCTCAAGCTCTCGTTTGCTACGGGCGTCGTGACGGATAACGTCGGCCAGAGCCGGCTCGAGAGCGGGCAGGCGGAGTATGACGCCGGCAGAGAAAAGCTCGCCGCCGGGCAGCAGGCGCTCGACGCTGCGGCGGCCGAGATCGCGGCCGGGCAGAGCAAGCTCGACACGGCGGCCGGTACGCTGGCCTCCGGCCGGCAGACGCTGGCGGCGAACCGGCAGCAGCTGGCGCAGGACCTCGCGGCGCTCACCCCGTATGAGGACGACACCGAGCGGCTGGAGCAGGGCATCGCCGTGCTCATGCAGGACGAGACGCTGCGCGCGCGGGCAGGCGCGTCCGCGAGCTATGGCGACATCTGCGCGCTCGCGCAGGATCTCTACACGGCGGATATGGACACTGCGCGCACGGAGGCGGCGGTCTGGACGGGCATCTGCATCACACTGTTCGCGGCCGGTGCGCTCGCGCTCGCGGGCGTGTGCCTCGGCCACGGGCGCGGGAAGACCGTGGCGTGGTGCACGGCGCTGGCGGCGATCCTGTCCGTCGGCTGCCTGATCGCCATGCTGGCCGCCGGTCACGGTGCGCTGCGCACGCTGTGCCTGTGCGCGGCGCTGGCGCTGCTCGTGCTGGCGTTCGTGGCCGCCGGGCTCACGCTCCGGCAGCGCGCGCAGCGGGCGCAGTAAGGCGCAGGGAAAGAAAAAACCGGGGCGCAGGCAGCTGCCTGCACCCCGGTTTTGCTTTTGCGCCGCGCTGTGTTATAATGGGCCATCACGGTCGAAAGGAATTGCGATCCCAATGGTCAAAGTGCTCTTTATCTGCCACGGCAACATCTGCCGCAGCCCCATGGCGGAGTATCTGCTCCGGGACATGGTGCGGCGGCAGGGGCTCGCGGCGCAGTTTCAGATCGCCTCGGCGGCGACGAGCCGCGAGGAGATCGGCAACGACGTCTACCCGCCCGCGCGCGCCGAGCTGCGCGCCCACGGCGTCCCCGTCGGTCACCGCGCCGCCGTGCAGGTCACGCCGCGCGACTACGATGATTACGACTGGCTGCTGACGATGGACGAGAACAACGCGCGCAACCTCCGCCGCATACTTCCGCACGACCCGGACGGGAAGATCCGAGCGCTGCTGTCGTTTGCGGGCCTGCAGCGCGGCATCGCCGACCCGTGGTATACGGGCGATTTCGGCACGACGTATGACGATCTCGTGCTCGGCTGCACGGCGTTTCTGGACGCGCTGCGCCGCCGCGGCGATATTTAAAAAGAATGACCGCCCCGGCCGGGGCGGTCATTCCTGTTTATGGCGCAATATCCGGGAGCGAAAGGCCGAGTCTTTCGGCCAGCTCGGCCAGATAACGGATGTGGCCGTCATCCGCACTGCGGATGGTGAAGTATCCGGTTTTGTCAGCCGTGATGTTCTGCCCGTGGCAGATTACCCGCTCCTCTTTTTGCAAATAGACCTGCTTGCCATGGGCTTTTTCGCGCTGGTATGCGTGCACAGCGTTCAGATAGTATTGTGCAAACAGTGCTTGTGCTTTTTCCAGGTCGCCCAGATGGCCGCAGATCATTGCTTCGTCGAGCAGGATCAGCTGCCGGCCCATCACATCGAAGTGCGGATAGTCACACCGGTGCGCGAGAATCGCCTTCCGGGAGGACAGCACGTCGTAGACGGGCAGTACTTTTGTCAGCACATCGGGCAGAATCTGATTCAGGAGCTGTGACGGCTGCTTTCGCAGGTCAAAGCACAGCTCCTGCCTGCCGTCAATGCTCCCGAGACGGGAGCGCAGGGTACAGTTGTATTCGCGGTAATATCGTTTTGGTGGCGATGGGGAAAAGGTGCGCTCGTCGCACTCCGGTATGCGGATGCCGAGATTGACCCACATTTGCTGTGCGGGGCCCGCAGACGGCAAACCGCACTGGAAGTGGATGACCTGCGACAGGTCGCCGGAGACAAAGCGGTGCAGTGTCCGCCCGTATTTCCGGAAGCCGAGCGGCTTGAGCTGCGCATAGACGGCGGCCTCAATCTCGTCGGTGCATATGGCTGCTTTGGATTTTTCGTTCATGTTCGTACTCCCTCCGAGGGGATCGCACTTTCATCAAAAACCGCCCGGAAGGCTGTGCCCTCCGGGCGGTTTTGCGCGTATGCAAAAGCCTTCACACCGACCAGTGCCGGCGGTCAAACAGCGCGATCGTGACAGCGACGGCGGCGGCGAAAAACACCAGCGCCAGCCACGGCAGCCCCAGCACCCGCGGCAGCGGGGCGAGACACGTGATGGCTGCGCAGAACAGCAGCGAGCAGTCCAGCAACGCAAAGATGAGCCGGTTCAGCAGCTTCGACTGCGCGGCGCGCGCCGCGTCCGTCCACGATTTTTTCACGTTGACGGTCAGCTGCCCGGCATTGGCCTTGCTCAGGAACGCCGACAGCTGCGTCGGCAGCACCGTGAGCTTTTCGCCCGAGCGGGCAAGCTGCTGCGCGAGCGTTTTGACCTTCTTTTCAATGTGCTCGCGGCTCAGGGCGGTGTTCTTGACGTACTCCGCCACGATCTCGATGACGTTCGCGTCCGGCGACACGCTCGTGAGCATGCCCTGAATGACGAGCAGGCTGCGCCCGAGCATCGTCAGCGAGGCGGGCACGGACACGCCGTATTCGTTCAGAATCTGCACGAATTCGTCCACGAGCACGCCCATGTCCATATCGGCCATCGGCATGGACTCATACTTGTGCAGGAAGATGCCGATGCGCTCCGTGAGCGCCTGCTGGTCGGGCGCGCGGTCGTACTGGCCGAGCGCGAGCAGCGTCTGCGTCAGGGCGGGCACGTCCTGGTCATAGATCGTGCGGATGATGCCCATGTACAGCTCCGCCTCGCGCGGGCTGATGCGGCCCATCATGCCGAGGTCGAGCCAGATGATCTTCCCGCCCTGCACGCGGATGTTGCCGGGGTGGGGGTCGGCGTGGAAGAAGCGGTAGACCGTGATCTGGCGGATGTAGTTGTGCACGAGCTTGACGGCGATCTCGTTGAGATCATACCCGTCGGCGCGCAGGCCGTCGGCATCGTCGATCTGGTGGCCGGCGATGTACTCCATGACGAGCACGTTTTTCGTGCACCACTTCGGGAACGTGGCCGGGCAGTCGGCGTAGGCGACGCCGTCGTTGAGGCGCTTGAACTCGGCGATGTTGTTCGCCTCGATCGTGAAGTCGAGCTCCTCCTGCACGGTGTGCCAGATCTCGTCGAGCACGGCGTGAAAATCCAGTGCGCTCGCAAGCGGCGTGTACTTGAGCAGCGCGGCGGCGCGCTTGAGCAGGCGCACGTCGCGGCTCATGATGTCGTACAGATCCGGGCGCTGCACCTTCACGACCACGCGCTGGCCGTCCGTGAGCGTCGCGGTATGCACCTGCGCGATGGAGGCCGAGCCGAGCGGCCGGATGCCGATGTCCGAAAAGACCTCCTGCCACGGGCGGGCGTAGGCCTGCGTGAGGATGTCCTCCACCTCGGTCAGCGGCATGGGCGTCACGTCCGTGCGCAGCGTCTCGAGCGCGGCACAGTATTCTTTGGGCAGAATGTCCGAACGCATGGACAGAATTTGTCCGAATTTGACAAACGTCGGCCCAAGGTCCACGAAAATATCGCGCACCTTCTCCGGCGTCAGCCCCTGAACGAGGTGATGCTTTTGCAGTATGGCGACGATCTCGGCGAAGCGCTTGGCCTCGTCGAGCTGCGCGGCGGGGCCGGCCATCAGTCTGCTTCCTTCTTGGCCAGCAGCTTTTGCAGCAGCGCCTCGCGCTCGTCGGCGCTCATGGCGTCCACATCCACGGCGGGCTTTTCGTCCTCGTCCTTCGTCACGGCCTGCTTGCAGGTGCGCTTGAGCTCTTCGTTGAGCACGCGGCCCTTCTCCACGGTCACTTCGCCGCGCGCGACGCACTCGTCGAGCAGCTTGCCGAGCTTTTCGCAGCCGAGGTCGGCCGCGCCCACGGAGGCGACGATCAGCTTGCGCAGATAGCTTTCAATAGAATCCATAATCCATACACTCCTTATCTTATCTTGTGCACTTTGCGGTATCGTATGCCCGGTCCCGGGCGGGGATCACGAGTTGGCGTCGGCCGCGGCGGCCGCATCGAGCAGCGCCATGACCCGGCGGTAAAACAGGCGCGTGCGCACGACACCGTTGTTCATCACGCCGCCGATCGCGGCCAGATGGTCGAGATGCTCAACCGGCAGCACCTGCCACACGCCGCGCACCGGCGTCTGTCCGGGCGCAAAGTCCGCGTGCGGCGCGCCGCCGGGATAGCGGGCAGAGATCGTGTTGACCAGCCCATCGTTCGGTAGCCAGTCGCGCGGTATGCCCGCGCCGTCGCGCCCCATCGCGGTCGAAAACGGCCAGAGCAGCGGCGTCATGGCCGTGTCGGGCTTCTGGTCGTGCGTGAGCAGGCGCGGCAGCGTCCGGCAGCAGGGGATGGAGAAATACCACGTGTCCGGCAGCGTTTCGACACGCGCATTGAGCGCCCGCGCGCCCGCGGGACGCAGGTCGTCAAAGGCGTTGTCGCCCGCCGGCAGCGGGTTTTGCGCCAGCATGCGCAGCGCCGCCGTCGTGAGCGGCTCGTCCGGGTCGCGCCGGATGCCGAACTGGTCGAGCCGGAAGTCGTACACGCCCTTGAATGCCGAGATGCCGAGCGCGCGCGCCGCGCCCAGAAACAGCGTCGAGAGCGCATTTGCCGCGTCCGGCTGCACGTTGAGAAACGTGGACCCGTCGTGCGGTGCGGCGATGGCGACCAGCGCGTGCACCCAGTCTGCCTTGCCGCCGGTGAACAGCGGTGAGGGCGCCTCGCCCGCGGCCTCGGCCGCCTGCACCTCCTCCGGGCAGCCGTGCGCGAGCAGCTGCGCCAGCAGCCGCGCCGTCGCGCCGCCGAAGCTGTGGCCCACGAGGTCGACGGGCCTGTCCGCGCCCCAATCGGGCACGAGCGGGTTCGGGTACGCCGTGCCGAAGCGCGCGTGGCCGAAGCGCTGCGCGTGCGCGATGCCGTAGTCGGCAGTGCCGCCGGTGAGCTCGGCATAGAGCTCGCAAGCGCGGTCCCACGCACTCGAGATGATGCCCACCGAGGCGGCGCGGCAGTCATACCCGCAGGCGTTGAGATAACCCAGCACATCGCCTGCCGCGAGCCCCCAGTAGGGCACGGCGCGGTAGAGCGCGTCGCGCGCGCCCCAGCCCAGCAGACCGTGCACGAACACGGTCGGGTACGGCGTGCGGCCGCCGGGCGATGCGTCCGGCAGCAGGCATTCGCCCACTTCCAGCGTCTGCTGCAGCAGCTGCTGCGGTGTTTTCATGGCGCGCCTCCTCCCAAAGCAAATGCATTTACATTTTTATCAATCATAGCACACCCGGGCGGGAGCGTCAATGCCGCGGCGCGGCGGCGTAAAATGACGGAAATACACAGAGGTACGCCGGAAGAATTGTGCACAAATGCCAAAAGTAAATAAATTCTGAAAAACGGGGTTGACTTTATCGGCTAAAAGCGCTAAAGTAGGCACATCTTCAGTACAGGAGGCCGCAAACATGCGTCTGGAGCGATTTGCAAGCGCATATTCCTACTATTACTTTAGCGAAAGTAATAGTCGTTTGTGCTGCAAAAATACCAGAACCATCTGAGACTTCCCGATCCGGTTTTGACAAGGCTGCACAGACGACTGTGTGGCTTTTTTCTTTGCCGGGACTACATTTAGGAGGAGAAAACGCATGAACATCAAAAAAATCACTGCCCTGCTCTGCGCCGTGGTCATGGTCCTGTCCCTGGCCGCCTGCGGCAGCAACGGCGACAAGGCCGAGAATAAGCACTACACCGTCGGCATCTGCCAGCTTGTGCAGCACGACGCGCTCGACGCGGCCACCAAGGGCTTCCGCGACGCCATCACCGACGCGCTCGGCGCCGAGAACGTCACCTTCGACGAGCAGAACGCTGCCGGCGACACGCCCACCTGCGCCACCATCTGCAACGGCTTCGTGTCCAGCGGCGTGGATCTGATCCTCGCCAACGCGACCGGCGCCCTGCAGGCTGCGGCCGCCGCCACGAAGGACATTCCGATCCTCGGCACGGCTGTCACGGAGTACGGCGTTGCGCTCGGCATCGATAACTTCAGCGGCACCGTCGGCGGCAACATCTCCGGCACGTCCGACCTGGCCCCGCTCGACCAGCAGGCGGCCATGATCCAGGAACTGTTCCCGGATGCCAAGAACGTCGGCATCATCTACTGCTCCGGCGAGCCGAACTCCGTCTACCAGGTCGAGGTCGTCAAGGCCGCGCTTGAGAAGGCCGGCTGCACCGTGAATACATACACCTTCTCCGACACGAACGATGTTGTCTCCGTCACCGGCACGGCGAGTGACGCAAACGACGTGCTCTATATCCCGACCGACAACACCGCCGCCTCCTGCGCCGAGGCCATCAAGAGCGCCGCCAAGAAGCCCATCATCGCCGGCGAGGAGGGCATCTGCAAGGCCTGCGGCGTTGCAACGCTGTCCATCGACTACTACGAGCTCGGCCGCACCACCGGTGAGATGGCCGTGAAGATCCTCAAGGGCGAGGCCGATATCTCCACCATGGCGATCGAGTACTACCCGAACCCGGTCAAGAAGTACAACCCCGACATGGCCAGCCTCTACAACGTCACCATCCCGAGCGACTACGAGGCCATCGGCTGATTTTCAACACGATTCCCGGCTCCCTGCCGCAGTTTCTGCGGCAGGGATACTCCACACTATGAGGTAATGATATGAATTCACTGGTTCTTGCGTCCCTGAGCCTGCCGAATCTGGTTTCGCGTCTGCCCGGCGGCGTTGCCCAGGGCATCATCTGGGGCATCATGGCCCTGGGCGTGTACATCACGTTCCGCCTGCTCGACGTCGCCGATCTGACGGTCGACGGGTCGTTCACCACCGGCGGCGCCGTGACGGTCATGCTCATCATCGCCGGCTGGCCGGCATGGGCGGCGCTGCTCGCGGCCGTGGTCGCGGGTCTGCTCGCGGGTCTTGTGACCGGCCTGCTGCACACGAAGCTCGGCATTCCGGCCATCCTCGCCGGCATCCTGACGCAGTTCGCGCTCTACTCGATCAACCTGCGCATCATGAGCATGAAGGCCAACACCCCGGTCAACCCGGATAAGTACAGCCTGTTTCTGACGCTGCGCAGCGTGCCAGGCGCGATCTGGAAGGGTCTGCTGCTCGCGGCCGTGCTCATCGCGCTCCTCTACTGGTACTTCGGCACCGAGCAGGGCAGCGCCATCCGCGCCACGGGCGCCAACCCGTCGATGAGCCGCGCGCAGGGCATCAACATCAATGCCATGAAGGTGCTCGGCCTGTCGCTCTCCAACGGCATGGTCGCGCTCTCCGGCGGCCTGATGGCGCAGTACCAGGGCTTTGCCGACATCAACATGGGCCGCGGCGCGATTGTCATCGGCCTCGCCGCCGTCATCATCGGCGAGGT
>ENA-OWPF01002147-OWPF01002147.1-human-gut-metagenome-genome-assembly--contig:-NODE-2147-length-14823-cov-2.695693_pt1 | contig 14823 bp, 16 predicted proteins | sample MGYA00248261_ERZ651840 | MGnify/ENA primary metagenome ERZ651840 (study PRJEB26924, sample SAMEA4378268) | human gut metagenome | biome: human gut; feature: human-associated habitat; material: faeces... | reverse complement strand
GCTGTTTCAAAAAAGGGTGCACAGACATCAATTCCTTCAAGAGATGAACTAAAAAACATATAAAAATTAATAAAAGAATATATAAAAATATATGAAAAAGAGCTAATCAATTTAGACTAGCTCTTTTTTAGAATTTAAAAACTTGATACTTCCTCTTAAAATTATCTATAAAATCGTTGTACTCTTTTTGATTTCTTATAACTAAAACTTTATCTCCATATTTTTCAAAAGCGTATTTATAATTATCAGTTTGGGATTTCTTCCTAGAGTCCCATAAAATCCATTTTATAAATTCGAAATCGACCTTTTCTATACAATTATCTGCCATAGACTCTCTAGTTTTTCCTCTATTTTCAAAAAGTCTTTTAAAGGCCCTAAATAAACAATTAAACCTATTGAAATTCATAAAAATAATCAAATTAGCGGACTCTAATCTTTCGTTGTACGACATATGAGAATAATTTCCGTCGATTACCCAACTATCATTATCTTTTAAAAAATTGGATACAATCTTACACTCAGTTTTCGCATCATTTTCAATCCAATTTGGCAGCCAGTGAACCTTATCCAAATATAGAACAGGAATGTTTAAAATATCAGAAATCATCTTTGAAATTGTAGATTTTCCAGAACCACTAAAACCAATCACCATTATTTTAGAAAAATTATTTGATTTCATAAAAATATCTCCTATCTAAACGGTGTAGACTATACTTTAAAAAAATATGTTTTTAAAGTATTTTTTATGTTTTAATTATATCTCTAAATAAATAAAATTTGAATAGATAAAATATATTTAGAACTTTCTTAAGAAATATTAAAAAATATACATCAAAGAGGAGATTTTTTTGTCATATATTATATAATATATTTATCAGAATAAAACAAAAGGTGGGGATAAATATGAAAGAAGCAGAAGAAATTTTTAAATATATAGTAGAAGAAATACATTCTATAATAATGGCGACAGTAGACGAAAAAAATAGACCAATTACATGTGCAATAGATATAATGGATTACGATGAAAGTGGATTATACTTCCTAACATCTAGGGGGAAAGGATTTTATAAAAGACTTAAGGAAAATAACAATGTAGCTCTAAGTGCTATGAAGGGGAACTCTACATTAGGAAGGGTTTCAATAAATATAAGGGGAACTGTAAAAGAATTAGGTCCAGAAAAAATTGGATACCTATTCTCTAAAAATGAATATATGAAAAAAATATACCCAACGGAAAAATCAAAAATGAATCTTACAGTTTTTAAAATAGAAAAAGGCGTAGGTGAGTGCTTTGATTTAAGAACAAGACCAATAAAAAGACACGAGTTTTCTTTTGGTGGGGAAGCTAAGGAGAAAAAAGGATATTTTGTAACAGATAAGTGCATAAACTGTGGAAGATGTATAGAAGTTTGTCCTCAAAATTGCATAGTTGAAGATCAGAAGAACTGGAATCAGGTTAAAATTAATCACTTAAACTGCTTAAGCTGTGGAAACTGTGTAGAAGTCTGTCCAGTTGAAGCAATATTAAAGCGGATTTAGAAAGATTATAAATGATAAAAAATAGCTACAAAATAATGTTTTGGAGTGGATTATGAAAAATAACAAAATAATAGTAGTATTGGCGGTTGTTATTTCTATAATAGCAAGTTTTTCGCTTGGATATAATATTAAAACTAAAAACAATGATATAAATAACACTGAACTAAAAAGTGAAACAGTTGAAATAACGACATCTAAAGAAGAATACAGTGGTAAAAAGCCAAAGTATATATTCTTATTTATAGGTGATGGAATGAGCCATTCTCAGCTGCAACTAGCAGATTATTACCTAAAGGAAACGGGAAATAATGGACTAGATATATTAAAACTGAGCACAAATGGAACAATGCAAAATCCAGACAAGACATCGCTAATTCCAGATTCAGCATCTACAGCAACTGCTATGGCTACTGGAGAAAAAACTAAAAGTGGAAATATAAATGCAAGTGAAGACGGAAAAGAAAAATACGAAACAATTACACAGAAATTAAAAAAAGATGGATATAAGATTGGAATTGCAACAACTGTGAATATAAATCACGCTACACCTGCTGGATTTTCTGCACATCGGGAATCTAGAAAAGGATACTATGAAATAGGCAAAGAGATGTTAAACACAGGATTTGACTATTTTGCAGGTGGAGAGTTTAAGGATAAAAAAGGAGAAAATGGAGATAAGAAAAGTCTTAAAAAAATAGCCGAGGAAAAAGGATATACTGTGGCCGATAGTGAGGAAGAATTTGAAAAGTTGGGAAATAATTCTAAGGAAGAAAATTCTTCAAATGATGAAAAGTACTTGGTAATATCTGATGATAGAGAAAAAACAGATGCTATGAAGTACAGTATAGACAAAAGATATGAACAGGAAAATGGAGAAGAGAAGTCGGATTCTCTTTCAGATTATGTTAAAAAGGGAATAGAGCTTTTGTCTGATAAAGATAAAAAAGATAAAGGATTTTTCATGATGATTGAAGGTGGAAAAATAGACTGGGCTTGTCACAAAAATGATGCATCGTCAGCACTTTATGAAACTATTGACTTAGATAATGCGGTTGATGAAGCGCTTAAATTCTATAATAATCACAAAGATGAAACTTTGATTATCGTTACGGGTGACCATGAAACAGGAGGGCTGGCAATAGGAAATTCAAACTCAGAATACGACACACACCTTGAAAATCTAGGATTACAGAAGATTTCGTGTGATAGATTCAATGAGGAGTATGTTTCTAAATATAAAAAGGAAAAAACTGATTTTAAAGAAGTACTAAAAGATATAAAGTATGTATTTGGACTTAAGAAACCTTTAGTATTTAAGGAAGAAAAAGCAAAAGAGGATTCTGATGATGATCACAAACATTCAGACGAAAATAACTTGGAACTTAGTAAATCTGAATATGAAAGGTTAAAAAATGCATATGAGTTAACTATTAAAAAAAGCTCAAAGAATAGAACAAAGGAAGAAAGTACGTTGTATGGAAGTCATGAACCTATAACTGTGGAAGTTGCGAGAATACTTGCTCAAAAGAGTGGAGTAGGGTTTACGTCGTTTTCACATACTGCAGCTCCAATGGCTGTATTTGCAGAAGGTGTGGGAGCGAGTGAATTTGATGGTATGTATGATAATACTGAGTTGTATGAAAAGTTAATAGAGGTTATATATTAAAAATAGGGCTATTGTATTAGAAAATATTAATACAGTAGCCCATTTTTTTATAAGAATCTTATTTCTAAAGTTTTTCCCATTCCTTCAGCAAGTCTTTTTAATGTTTTTAAAGAAGGATTTCCACTTCCATTTTCATATCTGCTTATATCAGCTTGATTAATTCCAGTTATTTCTGCTAGTTGTTTTTGAGTTATTCCAGTTTCTTTTCTAGATTCTAAGATAGCTCTTACAATCTGATATTCGGGTTCAAGAGAATCCCATTCCTTTTTGAATTCTGGATTCTTTAATTCTTTATTTAATGTTTCTCTAAAATTTTTAGACATTATTAATTCACCTCACGATTAAAATATTCGTTTCTTCTACTTAAGGCAAGATTAATTTCTTTTTGAGGAGTTTTTTGTGTTTTTTTGACAAATCCATTAGTTAAAATTATTTTTTTGCCTAAGACAAAGAAATATAAGATTCTTGTTATATCTGATTTAACTCTAGTTCTAATTTCAAAAATTCCATTCCCTAAAGATTTTGAATATGGCTCTCTTAACATATCTCCATGAGATGCTAATAATTCAAGATTTCTAAAAATTTTAGCTCTCATTTTAATATCTTGACTTAGAATAAATTCTTCTACTGGAAAACTTCCATCGTCTTTTTCAAAAAATTCTACTTCAAAATTATCCATTTTTCCTCCTGTGATATGTTATATATACCATATATAAAATTATATGTTATATATAACATATTGTCAAATTAGTTTATTTTTATCTTCTAAATATAATTATTGACAATAAATTTATTTTTATTAAAAAATTAATATATTATATGAGAAATTTTAGTGTGCTATAATTTTAGTAAATAAAGTTAAGAGGTGAAAAAAATGGATATGTTAGAGATAATGAAAACACAACAAAAGTATTGTTCAGATCATAGAGATATGCCAAATGAATTACAGATAAAAGCAAAGAGTCTTTGTTGGGAATACAATAGGAGTAGACCTGATGAGTCAGAAAAGAGAGCCGAGATTCTTCAAAATCTTTTTGGGACTTGTCATCCACTTACATTTATTGAGCCATCTTTTAGATGTGACTACGGATTTAATATACATACGCATGGACTTACAATAATCAACTACAATTGCGTTATTTTAGATACATCTCCTGTAAATATTGGAAAGAATGCGTTTATTGCGCCTGGAGTTTGTTTAGCTTGTGCAGGTCATGCAATAGATGCGGAACAAAGAGCATATGGTATTGGTACATCTGCACCGATAACGATTGGTGATGATGTTTGGATAGGAGCAAATTCTACAGTTTGTGGTGGAGTTAGTATAGGTAACGGGACTATTATAGGTGCTGGCAGCGTGGTAACTAAGGATATTCCAAGTGGAGTGATTGCTGTTGGAAATCCTTGTAGGGTGCTTAGAGAGATTACGGAAGAGGATAAGATGGAGCCATTAAAATTTTAAAAATAATTATTTAGAGCAGCAGAAAATCTGTTGCTTTTTTATTGTAAAAAATTAAATAAAAATAATTAAGATTGTCAAAAATATTAGATAGAAGGAAAGGAGGAAAATTATGAGAAGTTGGCAACCAAATAATTTTAAATTAGAAACTGGAACTGTATGGAGATTTCCTGAAAGAGGTAGCTGGGCTACACATACATCAAAATATAGGGGTAACTTTTCACCCTATGTTCCAAGAAATTTAATTTTAAGATATTCAAAAAAAGGAGATATGATATTAGATCAATTTGCTGGTGGAGGAACAACTCTTATAGAAGCAAAATTGCTAGGGAGAAATATTATAGGGGTTGATGTAAATATTCAAGCATTAGCTCTATGTAGGTCTAGTACAAATTTTGAATACGAGAATTCAGGCAAAGTATATTTGAGAAGAGGGGATGCTAGAAATTTAAATTTCATACCAGATGAAAAAATTGATTTTATTTGTACACATCCACCTTACGCAGATGCAATAAAATATAGTAAAGATATTGTTGAAGATATTTCTTTATTAGATTATAAAAGTTTTTTAAAAGAGATGGAGAAAGTAGCAAAAGAGAGTTATAGAGTTTTAAAAAAGGGAAAATATTGTGCAATTCTTATGGGAGATATTAGAAAAAATGGTAATGTTATACCACTAGGATTTGAAGTTATGGATATTTTTAAAAAAGTAGGATTTATTAATAAGGAGATAATCATAAAGGAGCAGTATAACTGTAAGAGTACAGATTATTGGATTAAGAAAAGTTTTGAAAGAAATTTTTTATTACTTGAACATGAATACTTATTTGTATTTAAGAAATAATTCGTTTTTATTGTATTTTTAATGTATAAATGGTCATATTCTCTTATTTAAATGGTATAATTATTTAAAATGAATTTAAGGAGGATAGAGTTAATATGGCAAAAGACGAACTTATCAGTCCCATATTAAAATGGGTAGGTGGTAAAAGGCAATTGCTTTCAGAAATTATACCATTAATACCAGAAAAATATTCGACATATGTAGAGCCATTTGTAGGTGGGGGTGCGGTATTTTTTGAATTACAACCTAAAAAAGCAATAATAAATGATATGAATTCAGAATTAATTAATGTATATAGAGTAATTAGAGATAAATCAGATGAATTAATAGAAACTTTAGAAACTCATGCAGCAAATCATAATGAAGATTATTTTTATAAAATTAGAGCTCTTGATAGAGAAGAAGGATATAATGAATTAGATGACGTTACTAAGGCAGCTAGAATTATTTATTTGAATAAAACTTGTTATAATGGATTATATAGAGTTAATGCATCTGGTCAGTTTAATACACCATTTGGTAGATATAAGAATCCTAAAATTGTAGACAGTATAACAATAAAGGCTATGTCAAAGTATTTAAAGAGAAAAAGTATTAGAATTTGTGAAGGTGACTATAAACAAGTTTTAAAAACCTTACGTAAGCCCGCATTTGTTTATTTAGATCCACCTTATCAGCCATTATCTGCATCATCTTCTTTTACAAGTTATACAGGAGGAGGGTTCTCATTTGAAGATCAGAAAGAACTTAAATTAGAATGCGATAAATTAAGAAAAAAGGGAATATCTTTTGTACAATCAAATTCAGATTGTCCAGAAATTAGAGAATTATACTCAGATTATAAAATTATAACAGTAAAAGCTAAGAGAAATATAAATAGTAAAGGAAGTTCAAGAGGAGAGATAAACGAGGTGCTAATATATTATGACAGAGAAGAAGAAAAGTAAAAAAATAAGTGCAAATGATGCTTGGAAAATACTTTTTGATAGATATAACATAGTAGATGAGATAAATAAAAATGGAATTTTTTATATAAAATCAAGTGATATAAAAGAAGTAAAAGAGCCTAGACTAATGGCAAAATGGGATAATAGTGAAACACTACCAGCGATAATGTCAAAAAATAATGTAAACATTTTATCAACAAGTAGAAGTGCATATGCATTAAGTGACTTTTTAGTTTATAAAGATCTGCCTGAAATAGAAGGTAGGGTAGTTAATGTTAATTGTGATAAATTAAATGACTTTGAAACAATAAATCTTGATGAATTAACTTCAGAGGCAAAGGCAATAAATGTCTTATCAATATCTGGAATATTAGATCAGTTTTTAGGAACACCACCAAATACAGTCACATTTAATGGAAGAATGGGCACAGGTAAATTTGAATTTTATATTGATACAGTATCTAATGAAAAAAAACTTATAAAAGTAAATAATGCACAATGTGAAGTAGATGCAGGTTTTGAAAATGATGAATCAGTTGTAATTATGGAAGCAAAAAATGTAATACGGGACGATTTTAATGTAAGGCAGTTATACTATCCATACAGATTATGGAAAGAGAAGGTAAAGAAACCAATAAGATTAGTATTTTCGGTGTATTCTAATAAAATATATAGGTTATATGAATATAAATTTAATGATTTAGAAGATTATTCTTCTATAGAATTAGTGAAGAGTAAAAGTTATTCATTGGATGACACTAAAATAACTACTAATGATCTAAAAAAAGTAAGAAAAGAAACTACTGTATGTAATGATGACAATCAAAATAAAAATGATGTTCCATTTATTCAAGCAGATTCTTTTGAAAGGGTAATTGCTCTTATGGAAAGTATAAACTATGAGCCAAGAACAACAGAAGATATAGCAGAAATAATGGACTTTGAGAAAAGACAATCGGACTATTATTTTAATGCTGGAAAATACTTGGGACTATTTGAAAAAGTAGATGATATGGATGATGGAGAGAAAAAAAGAATTGTAGTTCTTACAAAACTTGGGAAAAAAGTTAGAAATATGAATTATAAAGATAGACAATTAAAGTTAGTATCATTAATATTAGAACATAAAGTATTTGCAGATTCATTTGATTATGTAATAGAAAGTGGAGAAATTCCCAATAGAGAATTTATAAAAAATAAGATGAGAGAGTACAATGTTTGTAGTGAAAGTCTTATAGAAAGAAGAGCATCTTCAGTTAGTGGATGGCTTAATTGGATATTTAATTTAACAAAATTATAAAAAGCTGTGTAGTTTATCACACAGCTTTTTTTCTAATTAAGAGTGAATTTTTTATAACTTAAATTCTTATTTTTTTCTAATATAAGAGATTTATAATCATTATAAACAAATTCTTCTAAATATTCTGGGTCCATAACATCTAGTATTTTTACGCTTCCTAATCTTGATATGTCTTTTGCTATAGTTTCATAGTAATATGCAACTTCATTGAAATCAAATTCATCAACGACCCTTTTTTCAGCTTTTAAAGTAGCAAGCATCAGGTGCTTTAATCCAGAGAAAGTTCTCCAACTCAAGTTTCTAAATCTGTCGGGGTTTTCAAATATAAACTTTGTATAAATATATGGATCTTCAAGAGATTCATCTACAGAAAGAAAAACTCTGAAGAATAGTCTAGATATAGAACCAAAAAATAGTCCTCTTCTTTTTCCTTGATAGAATAATAAATGGTCTCTTAATACAGAAACTTTATCTTCTTTAGGAGGAATTTCATTTAAAGCAAATTTATAAAATTTTTCGAAGTTTAACCAACACCAAAATCTTTCATCTGTCAAAATATATGCTGGAAGGTCTTTCAAAGACTCATACAGTTTTATTGCATTATTTAAACTGGTGTCGACTGTTTTTGTTTCACACACGTCTAAACTGAAGTCATCTATTTCAAAATCTTTTATTTCATACAAATCTTCTATATTTTGTCCACCTAAGTTTTTTAACCAATCAGAATTAGTAGGATTGGATATGAGATTGGCATTAGCTATTTCTAGATTACATCTAATAGTATTAACTACTTCTTTCTTCATAAATTTTATATTTATTTTACTCATCATCTTCCTCCATATTTCCAATTAATAAGTTATTAAAATCATATAAACCTTTACATATAGAATAATTTAAAACTATTTGAGCTAAATCAAGAGGATCCATATCATTGAATAAATCAATAGTAAGCTCTTTTTCTTTTTCTCGTTCAAATGCAATGCAAACAGACCTAAACCATCTATACGAATCAATAATATCATCTAAGTCTTCAAATGAATTGAGCATAGTTTGTATATCTTGAAGGCACTTAGATAGAGATGGAATTGCAATCATAGAAAATGCTATATTTTTATAAATAGGGTTACTTTTTATAGAATTATAGTTATTAAATGCTTCTGTAGGTAATTTAATAGATATTTCTTCAACTAAGGCTTCACATTCTAAAATACTATCTTTTGTTTCCGAACTTACAATTGTAAATATTGAAGAAAAATTATTATTCTTACTTTCTTCTGTATCTAAATCTATATTATAGCCATCATCTGCTGCGAGTATATCAAATTTACCTATTTTAAAAGTGTAATCATTATAAATATCATTAAAATTAGGGCTTTTAAAATTATTGATATCTTCAGAAGCAAAAATAAAAGCTGATAAAGTAATTTTTCCAAATAATTTACTAATATCTATTTCTATATCTTTATTATCTAGAGATAATTTATAGTTTTTTCTAAACATTGACTGAGCATTTTCTACAATTAAACTACATTCAACCTTTCCTTCAGAAAAAAGTCTTTTTAAATTTTCTTCTTCTAGAATAAAAGACACCTTATTTAGTATTAATTTATTATTTTCAATATGATATATCTCCTCGGGTGATGCATTAATTTTTCCATCAAATGTCAAATTAAAAATCGAATTTTTATTGTAATCAGAAATATCTACATTCTGATTTAATATAGGATAAGGGAAAATTTTATTTTTTATTTGCATACATATTCACCTCACTAGCAAATGTTTTTTTAGAGTTTAAAACAAGAGAAACTTTATAAGTTTTTCCTTTTCTTATATTAAAATGAATTATTTCACCGTTTTCTACTTCACATTCTTTTCCATTTATTGATGCAGAGGTGATACCTATTTTATATTTATCTTTTTCACTACCTAACATTTTTATTTCAAAATAACAGTTATTTTTACTATATTTAGAAGTGAAAATACAGTCGTATTTACCTTCATCTGGATTAGTGACAATAGTTTTATAAGTCATACCAGATAATATAACTTTTTTAGAATGATCATTTCCATTTGAATTATTTTTTTTGTTATCATTACCGCTTCCATTGCTATTTCCACGGTTACCACCGTTACCGCCGTGTTCCCCATTACCACCTCTAGGAGGAGTACTACTTTCGCCATCACCAGGAAAATCTACAGTAGTATAAGGATTATCATCTTTAGGTTTATCAGAAACCGGTATTTCTTCAATCTTATTTTTTTTGACACTATTTCTTTTAACTTTAGTTACAGTTAGAGTTTCTTTATATATATTTTTTAAATCTCCAGATTCAAAATCAATTTCTGATATAGAAGGAAGAAACTCACCAGCACCCTCCATATCTGTAGAATCAGTTGAAGTTTTAGAAATTATTTCTCTTATTTTTTCTTTGATATTTTTTTCTAAAGTACGCTTTAATTTTTTTGTTAGTTTTGATTCTTGAGGGAATTCATCTAATCTGTTAATTTCCCAATCTGTATGCTGAGGGTTTTCTATAGCTCTTAGCTTTTCATTTAATTCATTATTCTCTATGATACATAGTGCAGAATAAGGAAGCATAAATGTTCTAGGGAATAGGTCCTTAATTTTCATGTAAGGATATCTAACCATAGTACACTTCTTTGGTGCTATATTTTCATTTTTAGAGTTGTATTGCTTAACATATAAAGTGACTTTACTATTTTCTGAAATTTCTATTTCTTCAACTGTGATGCTATCGTCCTCTTGAGATAATAATTCATATTGAGCTCTAATTAATTTATAATCTTTTTCATCTATGACAGAATCGTTGAAGATTAAATTTTGTAAGTTAGCGCTATTGACTACATAGTTTCCAACTATAACCTCTAGCTTATTCCTGAATATAGCAACCATAAAGCTATCTAATATCTTAGAAATTATTACATTTTCCCAATTTTTTTTATCATCAAATCCTATTAGAAAAATATCTGTACCAAATTGCTGTTCATTTCTTTTAAAATTAGGATCTAAATGCAATTCATTTAAAATAGGATGATTTTTTTCATTTGAAGAGTAATATCCTATTCCCATAGTTAGTAATTCATCTCCATTATCAATTGGTCTAGATCTTAATTTACTTATTCCGATATGAGCATTAGATACAGAACCATCACTTTCTTTAGCTTTTGTGGAATAAAATACTGTATTAGTAGAACTAACGACGAAAGAAGCAAATTTACCAATACCTTTAGAACCACCGCTACCAATTGCTTTATTACTTACACCAGAGCCTTTTGTTAAGTTGAAAAAAGGTGTTTCTCTAGAATTACTTTTAGCACCGCTTATACCTGTAGTATTAAAGTCACTTATTCTTAAGCAAGTTATATAATCCTTCTCAATACAATTTTTTATATTTTTTAAAGCATTTTTTTCTTTTGCTGAATCTTTTTTAAAGTTATAGCACTCATTAATTTCTTTAGCTAACTTTTCATAACCAGGAATAGATGAAATATCTATCTTAAAAGTTTTAAATTCTACAATAACTTTTTTATTACCATCAGCAGCATCTATAGAGTTTTGACATATTTCTCTAGCTAATGATGCTTCAGGATCTTTTTTGAAAGTTTCCATATCACTAGTATCTAAACCGTTTTCTTGTCCATAATTATTATTGGGAAATCTCCAATCGTTTCCCATATTATTAGATTTCTTTTGAAATATATTTGATATCATATTTCCTCCTAAAATTTTTTATAATTTAAATCGTTTTTCTTTCATATTATTCTTTTGAAATTTTTTTCTTTGTAAATCTAATTCTTCTTGAATAGCATTAAATATAGTTTCTATTTGTTCAGTAGTATACTCGTAATAAGAAGTATTAGATAAATTTCCTAACAAAGAAATACTTTTAAGTATTTTGTTTGTACGTGCTTCTGCAATTCTTTTAAAATTATTTTTTTTCTCAGTAGACATTTTACTAATTTCCTTTCTAACTTAGCATAAAATGGAAAAATTTGCAATATATAACATATATTACGTATGAAGTTAAAATATTGTATAATATATGTAAAATATTACAAAGGGGGATTTAATGCTAATGATTTATATGTATTTTATAAAATAATTATATCACATGCTAAATGTACTAATAGTGGAATAAAATTTTTATTATTAAATTTAAATAAAATAAGTAGTACTATGAAATTAACAAATAGAAGGAGGTAATTATCATGCATAAAAAATTAATATCAATAGCATTGGGAGCAATATTAATGTTATCTGCAATAGTTCCAATATCAGCATTATCAGATTATAGAGATAATGGAGTGAATGCAAAATATGTAAATATAGGACCTTATGAATCATATGATAACTTTGAATATTTCTTAAAAGAAGATGCAGACGCTACTGTTTTAGTATCTCAAAGAGATATCCCAGATGGACTAAGTGCAAGGGGGCTTGTTGGTGCAGCTAATGCCAATTTAGTACCAGTATACACAAGACATGGAAGTAGTGGAGTTGTTAGAGATTATATACTTACTGAAGATGTATATATAGTAGGTGGGGATCAAGTAATAACAAAGGAATTAGAAAATAAGCTAAGAAGAGAAGGACATAATGTAATTAGATTAGCAGGAAGAGATAGATATCAAACTAGCTATAGAGTAGCAGAGGAAGTGGCTAGATTAACTGATGTCGATACTGTTGCTATTGTAAATGGTAAAAATGGAGAAGCTGATGCTGTATCAATAGCTTCTGCAGCAATAAAGAATAAAATGCCTGTTATAGTTACGGATGGTAAAAAACTAAACTCTGATTTAAGTTCAGTAAAAACTTATGCAATAGGTGGAAATGCTGTAATAAGTGATAATTTAGTTAATAAAACTAATGCCATCAGAATTGGAGGAAGAAATAGATTTGAAACAAATAAGAAAGTAATAAAAAAATTCTATCCAAATTGTAAAAAATTTATGATATTAGAGTCAGATGAAATACATAGATCATTTGCACTTCAAGCAATAACAGCTGACCAACCGATAGTATTAGTTAGTGAAAAAAGTGATAAAAGTGTATTAAATGGTGCGGATGAATTATTATTCGTTTACTTTGAAGAACTTAATTCAAAGATAGAATCCTCTTGTTTAGCAGTAGCTAGAAAATATGTATAATATGTATATATTTATATATAAGGATATGTATAAAAAATTGTAAGATAATAACATACGAATGCGATTGCAAAAATTTAAATGCAATCGCATTTTTTATGTAACTATTAATCAGAAAATTATATAAAGACAACGGATTAAAAATAAATTCATTAAAAACAATCTATCAAAAAATTATGTTTAATAAAACCTACATCAATTCCCTATATAATCAAAAACACAAAAGAAAATGAGAAAAATAACATTAAAATCATTAAAAAAGATAATTATTATCGTTGTTAAATAGTATAATATAAGATAGGAAAATTATACGTTGAAAGGAGTGAAATTTTTGAAAGGAAAAATAATGTTTCAAGGAACTGCATCCAATGTAGGAAAGAGTATAATCGCTGCAGGTATGTGCAGAATTTTTGCTCAAGACGGATACAAAGTAGCTCCTTTTAAACCGCAGAACATGGCACTAAACTCTTTCATCACAGATGAAGGACTAGAAATGGGAAGAGCTCAGGTGTTTCAGGCAGAAGCAGCAGGGATAAAGCCAAAAGCAGACATGAACCCAATCCTATTAAAGCCATGTGGAAATCATAGAAGTCAGGTGATTGTTAGAGGAAAAGTTGTTGGAGAGATGCATTCCTCTGAATATCATGAATATAAATTAGAGTTAGTAGATATTTTAAAGGACACATTTTATGATTTAGAAAATGAGTATGACGTAATTGTTATGGAAGGGGCAGGAAGTTGTGCCGAGATAAATTTAAAAGAAAGAGATATCTCAAATATGGGTATGGCACAAATCGCCGATGCTCCAGTTGTTTTGGTATCTGATATAGATCGAGGTGGAGTATTTGCCTCTATTGTAGGTACACTTGCACTTTTAACTGAGGACGAGAGAAAAAGAGTGAAAGGTGTAATTATCAATAAATTTAGAGGAAAAAAAGAGTACTTTGCTGAAGGTGTGAAGATGCTTGAGGATATCATACATATACCTGTTTTGGGAGTTGTTCCGTACTCTGATATTAAGATTGAGGACGAGGACAGTGTAACTACTAGATTTAAAAAGGTCACAAAGAAAAATGATATAAATATCGAAATAGTTAGGACTCCACATATGTCAAACTTTACAGATTTCAATATCTTTGAAACACAGAGCGATGTAAGTCTTAGATATGTTGATTTTGGTGAGTCTATTGGAAATCCTGATATGCTGATCATTCCAGGAACTAAGAGTACAGTAGAGGATTTAAAATATTTAAGAGAAACTGGACTTGAGGAACAGATAAAGGAATGTGCTAGAAGAGGAAAGTTGGTATTTGGAATTTGTGGAGGATACCAGATGTTAGGCAAAAAAATAGTCGATAAATATGGTGTTGAAAGTGATAATTTAGAGGTAGAAGGAATAGGACTTTTAAATACTGTAACTGAATTTGAAAAAGAGAAAACTACTGTGCAGACAGAGAGAGTTATTTCTGATAATGTGCAAGGATATTTAAATGATGTAGCAGGGAAAAAAGTTAAAGGCTATGAAATACATATGGGAACGACAACAAAACTAGATAAATGTGTAGACGAAATATTTGCGAGTGAGCCTACAGGTTTAATGGATAAAAATGTTGAGAACTGTTTGATAGGATGCTCAAATTCAGAAGGAAATGTTGTAGGTACTTACCTACATGGAATTTTTGATGAGATAGACTTTACTAGAACTCTTCTAAACACAATAAGAGCTAAGAAGGGATTAGAACCTATAACCAGTGAGGTAAAATCATTTAAAGAGTTTAAAAATAGAGAATATGACAGACTTGCGGATATGCTAAGAGAAAACTTAGACATGGAAAAAATATACGAAATAGTTGAAAATTCAAGCAAGTAAATAGTTAATGCCATTAATTAATAGGAGATTTT
>ENA-OWPF01002137-OWPF01002137.1-human-gut-metagenome-genome-assembly--contig:-NODE-2137-length-14903-cov-3.176724_pt1 | contig 14903 bp, 10 predicted proteins | sample MGYA00248261_ERZ651840 | MGnify/ENA primary metagenome ERZ651840 (study PRJEB26924, sample SAMEA4378268) | human gut metagenome | biome: human gut; feature: human-associated habitat; material: faeces... | reverse complement strand
ATGGAGACAATTCGTGCGTCTTATCCGGAAGTGGGCGAAGGCAACATCGGTGTCGGAAGTACGATCTTCGCGGTGAAACCGGGAGATGGTTCTGCGCGTGAACAGGCAGCGTCCTGCCAGAAAGTACTTGGAGGATGGGCAAATATCGCAAATGAATATGCGACAAAACGTTATCGCTCGAACTTGATCAACTGGGGTATGCTCCCGTTTATCACAGAAGAAAAAGATACAGAGTTAAGCTTCAAAAACGGAGACTATATCTTCGTGCCGGATGTGAGAAAAGCAGTGGAAGATAAGAAAGACGCTGTGAAAGCATATGTGGTTGGGGACAGTTTGAAAGAGATTACACTGAAGTTGGGTGATTTGACAGATAATGAAAGAGAGATCATCTTAAAAGGATGTCTGATTAATTACTATAGAGGATAAGCGTGAAAGAAAAATTATATACGATACCTGTAAATGATGCGTTCAAAGAGGACTGTGAATGTCCTCTGTGTAACATATATAAAAAACTGGAGCAGGAAGCGTTAGAATATACACTTCGTCCTTCAACATATATGACAGATGACCGCAGACTGGAAAGTGACAAGGTAGGATTTTGTGCGCGACATGTTGCAATGTTGAAAGAAATGCCAGACCGCCTCGGACTTGCTCTGATGTTGAAGACACATATGGAAAAATCTATGAAAGAGATAGAAGCAAAACAAAATGAATCTGTAAAGGCAGCTTCTCTTTTTAAGAAAAAGTCAGAGCCTTCCGAACTTTTGAGTTATGTGAAAGGGTTGGAACATTCCTGCTTTGTATGTGATAAGATTGAAAGCACATTTCAAAATTATTTAGGAACAATTTTCTATCTTTACAAGAAAGAAGAGTTTCGCAAATTGTTTCAATCATCAAAGGGATTTTGCACAAAACATTATGGCATGTTATATGAGATGGCGCCGGAGCGACTGCGAGGAGAGCTGTTAGAGTCTTTTATAACGGAATTGAACCGAATGTATCTAGAAAATATGAAACGCGTACATGAAGACTTAAGTTGGTTTATCGATAAATTTGATTATCGATTTAAAGATGAGCCTTGGAAGAATGCGAAAGATGCATTGCCAAGAACGATGACAAAATTGAATAGTATTTTGTAACGGGAGAGAGCAGCACGCTCTCTCTTTGTGTATGAAAAAATAATCTTCATGCAACACTTTGCAATTTTTGGTACTCTATATTTATAACCGGTGGAAGGAGGGGGATGGAATGTACGATTATGATACATGTTCAGAATCTGTTTTATCAAATGCCTGCAAAAAGAAATTGAAAATGAGAAACAGGAGAGAAACATTTGAAGAATTAAAAGGAAACTAAAAACTCATTGCAAGTGAAAGAATTCAATGTTATGATGAAAAAAAGCATTCTATTTTCTATTTATCTAGCCGGTTTTGGCCGGCATCTAATACATTTCATATAGCGGATTTTAAGAGAATCCGTCCTTTCAGAAAATTCATGCTTTCAAATTACAAATTTACAAGCAGGAGTTTTCGAAGAAGGGAATCTCCTGAACAATTTCATAAGAGGAGGTTTTATATGAGTAAGACAAAAGAGAAGACGCAGAAAGAAGAGTATCTGCAATGGCACCCTGCGTTTTATGCGACGGCTCAGATTGAACTGCAGGAGGAAGCAAAATATCTGATCTTTGAGGATGAGCATCAGCTTTCGACAAAACCAATGTCGATTGATGTGCTTGTAATCAAAAACGAGCAGAAACATAAGGTTCAGAAAAATATCGGACGTATTTTTCAAAAGTACAATCTGGTGGAATATAAAAGTCCGACAGATTATATCAGTATAGATACCTTTTATAAGATATACGGATATGCGTGTTTTTATAAGTCGGACACCGGTACAACTGACGAGATACCAATCAGTGAAGTGACAATCACGTTATTTGGGTTAGGATATCCAAGAAAATTGATCAAGCATTTGAGAGAAGTCAGAGGATATCAGGTGGAGAAGCAGGAAGACGGAATTTATTATGTGCGCGGTGATTTTATTCCGATTCAAATTGTGGTCGGAAGTCAATTATCACCAAAAGAAAATCTTTGGCTGCGTGGTTTGACAAACAAATTAGAAAGTCAAGAGATGCTGGAAGATTTGGTGAAGGATTACAGAAAACACAGCGAGAATACATGGTATCAGTCGGCGATGAATATTATCGCGCGAGCAAATGAAGAGAAATTTATGGAGGATGATAGTATGGTATGTGATGCATTGATGGAAATTATGGGAGACAAGTTGGAGCAGAGAATTGAGGAAAAAGTGCAGACAGAAGTGGAGAAGAGAGTACAGGCAAGAGTAGAAGAAAAAGTGCAGGCGGAAGTAGAGAAGAGGGTACAGGCAAGAGTAGAAGAAAAAGTGCAGGCGGAAGTGGAGAAGAGAGTACAGGCAGAAGTAGAGAAGAGAGTGCAGGAAATAGAAGGAATCAATGCTCTATATGCTACGTTAATACAACTTGGAAGACAAGAGGAGATTATGAAAGCAACAACTGATGAAAATTACCGGAAAAAATTATTGGAAGAATTTAATATCGGATAAAGAAATTCGGCGTTTGTTATGCATGGGGCTGTGATAGAATTGGATGGGAAAAGAGATTGGAGGACAAAAAGATGAGAGCAAAAAAAGGATTTTTAAAACGTCAAGTTGGAGATCGTGCAGTTGTTGTACCGGTTGGAGAGGCTGCGAAAGCATTTCATGGAATGATTAATTTAATGGAAATGTATGAAATTGAATACGAACAGGCAAAGAAAAGTTTGGATACCTTTTTGGCTAAATTAAGAGAAGCGGGAGTTTTGGAAGAATAAAGATGGAAAAGAAAAAAATATCCTCTCTTCAATGGATATATAGTTATAGTAGGAGTTCGTTAGGATGGATTCTTTTGTTGGCAGTATTTAGCGGACTGATTGCGGGAAGTTTCATTTTGCTTGCGCTGGTGTCAAGCTGCCTTCTTGATATTGCAACCGGAAGCAGAGAAGGAAGTGTGTGGCTTCAAGTGCTTTTTCTTGTTATGCTGATTTTATTGCAGGCAGTTCTGAACATTGCAAGCAGTAATCTGAGAATTCGTGTCACTACTAAAATTGAGATGCGTATCAAACAAGGTGTTTTTTCTATGATTTTGAAAAAACAATATCAGGAAGTCAGTAAAATCCATTCCGGGGAGATACTTAATCGATTGACAAGTGATGTAGATATTGTGGTCGGTGGAGTTGTGTCATTGATTCCGCAAGCTATTTCTATGCTGACGAAAATTGCGGCGGGCTTATTTGTTTTGTTTTCTATTGATGCGCGTTTTACAGGATTGGTGCTTTTGATTGGCGGGCTTGTCTGTGTATTCAGCAGAATTTACAGCAGACATTTCAAGTATTTGCATAAAGAAGTGCAAAGGACGAATGGCATTGTGCGTTCCTATATGCAGGAGTGTTTGGAGAACTTGATTGTTATTAAATCTTTTGTGAATGAGCATGCTGTTGGTGGTAAATTGGATGAATTTCAAAAGGATAATTATAAAGTGCGGATTAAAAGAAATACAATCAGTAATCTGGCAAATACGATGGTATATGTGTTGTTCACAGCAGGGTATTATGCAGCGCTTGCGTGGGGAGCATTACAAATCTCTGTTGGAACCATGACATTTGGTACGTTGACTGCGTTTTTACAGATTATTCAACAGATCAAAGCACCATTTCGAAACGTTTCCGGCTTAATACCTCAATATTACAGTATGCAGGCTTCAGCAGAACGACTTATGGAGTTGGAAGCGATGGCGGATGAGCAGGCGGAGTCGAAAATTTTGGATGCCCAAAAGTTCTATAAGGAGTTTCATGCGATTGTGGCAGAGAAAGTTACTTTTTCATATGCGGGTGGTGAACCTGTTCTCGAAAATACGTCTCTGCGTGTGCAGAAAGGAGATTTGATTGCAATCGTAGGCGAGTCGGGGATTGGAAAAAGCACGCTTATGAAGCTGCTTTTGCATCTGATGCCTTGCGACAGTGGTAAGTTGTATTTTGAAACTGAATGCGGCAAAGTGGAGATTGATGCGGGAACGCGAACTGTATTCTCTTATGTTCCGCAAGGGAATATGATTATGTCAGGAACAATACGGGAAAATATTACATTCTGTAATCCGAAAGTGACGGATGAAGAAATTCAAAGAGCTGCAAGGGCAGCTTGCATATGGGATTATATTGAAACATTGCCAAATGGACTGGATACTGTTTTATCGGAGCGTGGAGAAGGTCTTTCTATGGGACAGATTCAACGGATTGCGATAGCACGTGCGATTTTGGATGATGCCCCAATTCTTTTGTTGGATGAGTGCACTGCATCTTTGGATAAAGAGACAGAATGGAATGTACTGCAGAATTTGAAAAAGATGAATACAAAGACAATTATTTGTATTTCTCACACTGCGGCTGGAGTACAGTGCTGTGATCGGGCAGTGCGGATTGAAAATAGAAAGTTTAAAGAGGTGGATTATGAGTAGAGCAGAAGCGTGCAGATACCTGTTTGAAATTATACGATATAGTCTTGCCGGAGGGGAAGTGCCAACGATACATGAGGGCGTGGACTGGGAAAAGCTATATCGAATTTGTAAATTTCACAAGATTGAGGCGGTTGTGGCTCATGGAATAGATAAGATTTCGGGAAAGGAACAAATTCCTCAGGAGGTTCGAAAAAAGTATGAGCAGGCATGGCAGATGGAAACTGCAAGAGATACGGTACAACATTTTTCTTTAGAGGAGCTTTTGCAGGCTTTTGAGGCGAATGGTATTTATTGTATTCCCTTGAAAGGAATTTTTTTAAAGCAATGTTATCCAAAGACAGATCTGCGAATGATGGCGGATCTTGATCTTTTGTTTCGACTGGAGCAGGAAAAGGAAGTAGAAGAGATTCTGCAGCAACTTGGATATTATTGTGATCATCGGGACGATCACCATCATGTGTATTTCCGAAAGCCGTTTATGAATATTGAGATGCACTATTGTCTGGTGGGACAGAACAGCCAGTTTGCTTCGTATTATAAAAATCCTTGGGAGAAAGCAAAACCAGAGAAAGGGAAAAAATATATACAGCAATACAGCTGGGAGGATTTTTATGTCTATGTGATTGTTCATATGGCCAAACATTTTCAAAATGGCGGAAGTGGAATTCGCTCCATTGTTGATATTTGGCAGTTTGAGAAGAAAATGAAAGATCAGATGGATTGGGATTATGTTGAAACGGAACTTGCTAAAGTAGGTCTGAAAGCGTTTTTACATCATATGGAGAAACTTGCGAATATTTGGTTTGAAAAAGGGCAAAGCGATGCGTTCTATGACCAGCTGACAGAATTGATGGTTGATAGCGGAATTTATGGGACTATGGAAAACTATTGGATTCAAAATGTGGCGTCTTCCGATAAAAAAGTGTGGATAGGACAGGTGAAGGTATGGCTTACTGCGATTTTTCTTCCGTATGAAACGATTAAATTGCAGTATAAATATTTAGAAAAGTATCCGATATTCCTTCCGGTTGCGTGGATACAAAGAATTTTCAGAACCTGTTTCAAAAGAAAAGGGAGAGCAGGGAAGGTACTGGCAGAACAAAAAACAGATTTTTCGAAGGTACGCAAGAGACAGGATGTGTTTGAAAAGCTTGGTTTATGAGTGTATATTTTCTTGAAAATATAAAATATTCAGATAATTAAATGGTGCATATGTAAAAATGAAAAAATATAAATGTTTTAGAAAAATAGTATTGACAAATAAAGACTGTGGTGTTATTATAAACTCAACAAAACAAAAGAGATTCAGAAAACAAAAAGGTTTCTAAAAGAAGAATTTCTGAAAGTAAAATTTAATATTCTCAAGTAAGAAAGAATTTTGAAATCCGTTTTATATCTGACGAGAAAGGAAATAAAAAGAGGGGTGAAAAGAGAATCTGAAATGGGAATTAGGATTTTTAAGTAAGAAAGCTTGAAAGAAACAGATTTTCTGAAAATAGGAGAAAGAAGGAGGCTTAGTCCAATGGATAGTTCGGAATTTACAATTCAATATGTTGGTGGTATGGCAAATGTAAGAACCTGTGATGAAAGCCTTTACCATAGAGTATAATCCAGAGAAAGAGAGCAAGTAGAAGAATTTATTCGGAGAGTAGAACATCTGGAGCAGAAGATTAAATATTTGCAGACATATTGAAAAGAGGAATACCACATAGCTTCAAAGCAGTTATAAGATGTGTAAAGAAACATCAGAAAAACAGATTAGGATTAGAGAATAAGAATAATCGAAACTTTGAGTTATAAATTGCATATAAAGTGAAAAAAGGCAACAGGTTTTATAATTGATATATTCCTCCGAAATAATAAATAAAAAAATAACAATAAAATACAGAATAAGGTTATCTTATAGAAGTTTAAGATAACCTTATTTTTATTACGTTTTTGTTACATCTTTTTGACATTGGTTATCTCCTGTGATAAAATAAAACAGAATATAGAAAGCTAAAATTCGACTAGATAGAAAGGTCATAGAAATAATAATAGGGGTGAATACTTTGGATAAATACGAATATCGAGTAAGAACAGAGCAGATGCTTGAGTATATGGAACAAAAATCATATAAAAAAGCGATGGAGATAGCAGACAGTATCGATTGGCGTAAGGCTAAGAATGCAGCGATGCTTTGTACAGCAAGTGAGATTTATGAGTATAATGGAGAATATGAGAAGAGTAGGGAGATTTTATTTATAGCATATGACAGAGCTCCGGGAAGCAGAAAGATTGTATATCGTCTTGGAACACTGGCATTAAAATTGAACGATGTAAGAGAGGCAACAGACTGTTATGAAGAGTTTATTGCCATGGCTCCAAAAGATCCGAATCAATATATTTTGAGATATAAGATTTTGAAAAGCCAAAATGCACCGTTATCACAGCAGATTGAAGCGTTGGAAGAGTTTAAAAAAGCCGAGTATGTGGAAAAATGGGCATATGAATTGGCGAAATTGTACCACGAAGCGGGTATGGTGGCGGAATGCCTGGAAGAATGTGATGATTTAATTCTATGGTTCAGTGAAGGAAAGTATGTATATCAGGCTATGGAATTAAAGATGAAATATAAACCTTTGACACCTTTGCAGCAGGAGAAATATAATCATAGAAATGATGAAAAGAAACCAGTAAAAAAGGTGGAGCCAGTTGCCGAAAAGAAAGAAGAGAAAGTTGAAAATGTGGAAGAACCGACTGTGGAAATGAAAGTTGATGAAGTGAATGCAGCGATTTCACTAGAGAATACAACGAAAGTGGAAGCAGTTTCTGCAGAAGAAGCAGAAAAAATAGAAGAGACACCGGTAGCAGAAGAAGAGTCAGTTGAGGAAGAGGCAGAGACTATCGAGGAAGCCCCAGCAGAGGAAGAGACAGACATTATCGAGGAAGTACCAGCAGAGGAAGAGGCGGAAGCAAGCGAGGAGCCACAAGTGCTGGATGAAACAGAAGATGAAGATGTGAGCAAAGAAATTTTTTCTCAAAGTTCTAAAATGAGCGTGGAAGAGATTCTACAGAATTGGGAAGAGAAACAAAAAGAAAATGCTCAATTAATTCAAGAAGAACAAGAAAGAGCAAGACGGGACAAAGAGAAACTGGAATCTCAAAAAGTGGAAGAAGAAAGTATTCTTCCAGATGATATCAGACAGTTGATGGAAGAACTGGAAGCTGAAGCGGCTGAGATTAAGCAGAATAAGGCAAGGCGCGAGAAAGTGGAAGTGCCGGAGGAAGAAGCTGTTGAACCATTGGAAACAATGGAGGAAGAAACAGTCGAAACAGTGGAAACGAAGGAAGAGGAACCAATCGAGGAATCGGCAGAAGAATCAGTTCAGGAAGAAGAGAAAGCAGAACCAGAAGAAGTAGAGGAAGATCCGTTTGATGAAGAAAGTTTTGACGAGGAAGCTTTTGAAGAAGTAGAATCAGAAGATTTTGAAGAGATTGAAGAAATCGAAGAGATTGAGGAATCAGAAGGAATTAAGCTTGGAGACACACAAGCGATTGCAATTTCTGCCAAAGCTTTGATGAATGACACAGTAGTAGAGGAGCCTTTGGAAAAAGAAGAACAGAGACGTCCGGAGCCGTCTTCACCATTTGATACTGCTTTTATCGTGCAGGGACGCTATGATCTGGAAGCGCAAAGTGAGATTGGAATTAAAGCGGGTCTGACAGAAGAACAGAAAAAATTATTCTCTTATTTTGTTCCTGTTCACGGCATGAGTGAGCAGATTGTAGATGTATTGGAGAACGACAAGAGATGCAGAACGAGATATGGAACATCTCGAACAGCCAACTTGCTTGTTGTAGGGCGCAAAGGCTCTGGAAAGACAGTTTTGGCGGTAGACATTGTGAAGGCAATTCAAAAGAACAGAAAGCTGAAACAAGGGAAAGTTGGAATTGTCACAGCGGAATCATTGAATAAGAAAGATGTTTCACATATTATTGAGAAGCTGCATGGTGGAGCGATTATCATTGAGCGTGCATCGAAACTGAATAAAAAGACAGTTTTAGAGCTGAATGATCTTATGGAAGAACAGACTGGAGAATTACTTGTAGTTTTAGAGGAAGAGCGCAGACCACTTGATAAGATGTTGGCATTATATCCGGACTTTAAGAAAAAATTTACGTCCAGATTGGAACTGCCGGTATTTATCAATGATGAGCTGGTAACATTCGCTCAGACTTATGCAAAAGAAAATGGATATAAGATTGATGAGATGGGAATTTTGGCATTATATAGCAGGATTGATCTTATGCAAAGAGAAGAGAGCATTGTTACAGTTGCGGATGTAAAAGAAATCATGGATGATGCGATTGCACATTCTCAGAAAATGACATTTAAACGTTTCCTAAAGAAATTATTTGGTAAGAAGAAAAACAAGTCTTCAAGAATTGTTTTGCAGGAACAGGATTTTAGATAATAAGAAGAAAGAGTTTTGGTGACAAAACTCTTTCTTTTTATGTGTGGCTAAAGTATAATAGACGTATATACCAAATAAACTGGGAAGGTGAAAGTATGGCGGAAAAAAATAAAACAAAAGCATACGAAATCGGAGAATTAGACCATTATTTGTTTGGTCAGGGAACTCATTATGAGATTTATAAAAAACTAGGAGCTCACATTGTAAATGATGGTGAAAAACAGGGTGTTTATTTTGCAGTATGGGCGCCACATGCGGAGAAAGTCTCGGTAGTTGGCGAATTTAATGATTGGGATGCCGACAAGAACCCGATGAAGAGGGAAGAGCCACTTGGTATTTATACATGTTTTGTTCCTGATGTGCAGGAAGGAGCACTGTATAAGTATTGTATTCAAACATACAAAGGGGATCATATTTATAAAGCGGACCCATTTGCCAATTATGCAGAACTCAGACCGGGGAATGCATCGAAAGTGACGGATATCAGTGCTCTTAGATGGACAGACAGCAAGTGGATGGAGCGGAGATTAACTTGGGATCATCATAAAGAGCCGATGTCAATTTACGAGGCGCATATCGGTTCATGGAAGCGGCATCCGGGCAGAGAGGATGACGGATTCTATACATATAGAGAGTTTGCCAAAGCAGCTACAGAGTATATCAAAGAGATGGGATATACACATATTGAGCTGATGGGTATTGCTGAGTATCCTTTTGACGGATCTTGGGGATATCAGGTGACAGGATATTATGCCCCGACTTCAAGATACGGGACACCGGAAGATTTTGCGTATATGATTGATTATTTCCATAAGAATAAGATTGGAGTAATTCTTGACTGGGTGCCGGCGCATTTTCCGAAAGATGCACATGGACTGGCTGATTTTGATGGAACACCGACCTTTGAGTATGCAGATCCGAGAAAGGGAGAACATCCTGATTGGGGAACAAAGGTTTTTGACTATGGAAAGTCAGAAGTTCAAAATTTCCTGATTGCAAATGCGCTGTTTTGGATAGAGCATTATCATGTAGATGGCTTGCGAGTAGATGCAGTTGCATCTATGCTGTACTTGGACTATGGAAAAGAAAAAGGTCAGTGGGTTCCAAATAAATACGGCAGCAATGAAAATCTTGAAGCAATCGAATTTTTTAAACATTTGAATTCAGTGGTTCTTGGAAGAAATCCGGGAGTTGTCATGATTGCGGAGGAATCTACAGCTTGGCCAAAAGTAACAGCGCCAGCAGAATATGATGGACTTGGATTTAGTTTAAAATGGAACATGGGGTGGATGCATGATTTTACAGAGTATATGAAACTGGATCCTTATTTTAGAAAAGGGTGCCACAATCAGATGACATTTGCCATGAGTTATGCGTATAGCGAAAAATATGTTCTTGTATTGTCGCATGATGAAGTGGTGCATCTGAAGTGCTCTATGCTAAATAAGATGCCTGGGCTTGGATTTGATAAATTTGCCAACCTGAAAGTCGGATATGCGTTTATGATGGGACATGTTGGTAAAAAACTGTTGTTTATGGGACAGGATTTTGCTCAGCTTCAGGAATGGAGTGAAGCGCGTGAATTAGACTGGTTTCTTCTTGCAGAAGACTGGCATAGACAGTTGCAGGAATTTACAAAAGATTTGCTTCATTTGTATAAAAAGAATAAGGCGATGTATGAATTAGACTGTTCACCGGAAGGATTTGAATGGGTGAATGCAGATGATGCGGAGAGAAGTATCTACAGCTTTATCAGACATTCTAAAGACGGCAAGAAGAATCTTTTGTTTGTATGTAATTTTACTCCGATGGAAAGAACGGAATATCGTGTTGGCGTTCCAAGGAGAAAGCAGTATAAGCTGATTTTGGACAGTGATGAAAAGAAATATGGTGGAGAGGGAAAAGTACGTCCTGAGATTTATAAGAGTGTGAAAAAAGAATGTGACGGAAGACCATTTTCATTTGCTTATGATTTACCGCCATATGGTGTTGCAGTGTTTGAGTTTTAAGTTGAAAAAGTGAGAGATTATGGAAAAGCAACCGATTTTATTGCGGGCACATCATGGAATGTGCCTTGCATTTTTTCAAGGAGAAGGATATAGTGATTTGTTTGTGGCGCATATGGGAAAGATTTTAGAACAGATGCAAGAGAATCCTTCTTTGCAAATTATTACGTGCGCAGATGTTATCTGCGAGAAATGCCCCAATTTAGAAAATGGAAGCTGTAATACGCCGGATCTTGTTCGGGCATATGATCAGAAAGTACTTTCGTTTTGCGGTCTGGAAGAAGGTGTAGTTTTGACTTGGGATACTTTTTCTAAGCTGGTATCAGAACAAATCTTACTTCCGGGGAAGCGAAAAGAAATATGCGGAACATGCAAATGGAGTGAACTTTGTGAATAGAAAGTTCACTCCATTTTTGAATAGAATAGTGTATTCCATTATATTTTCCGCTGTTTTATCACTTTTAATCGTGTGAATTCTTCACGTTCTTTTTCCTCCAAAGCATTGGAAATGGAAGATACTAAAGTGGTATAGGTCGGAATTGTAATATTTTTCAGAGCGTTTGCACGCTTTTGTGTTTTTTTAATATTGGTCGCAAGCCGGTAGGCTGCATTCTCAATCATGGATAATTTGATCGTAAGCTCTTTTACTTTGCGAAATGCTTCGCGTGCACGGTCGATTGACTCATCAGTTGTACTGAAAGAGTAAGTCGGCTGATTCTCATCCGGAGTGTAATCCACAAGTGGAATTTCCGTTCCCATAATGCTTCGGCTTTTAATCTTGATAGAATCCTCAATCGGGACGGTATAGGCAAGTTGGGATACGAGACTGATACCGTGTTCAATATTGGCGTGCTGCAGGCATTTATATGCATGTGTGAAGGTGGAATCAATCTGTTCCTGAATGTCCTTTGCCTGATCGATCAGTTCCATCAGTTCGCGGATCAGAATGTTTCTTTTCTTATCCATAAGTTCGTACCCCTGATTGGCAAGAGCCAGAGAATTCTTTGCAAGAATCAGATTTCCTTTTGTGGGAAATGTGCGAGGATCCATAAGAACGCCCCCTTTCTATGAGTCTGAACGATTATCATAAAATTGTTCCAAAATCTTTGTGTCAATACGATCTAATTCTTCTCTTGGAAGCATTTTTAAAAGTTCCCATCCAAGGTCAAGTGTCTCTTCGATTGTACGGTTTTCCTCCAGCCCCTGACCGATATAGCGTTCTTCGAATTCCTTTCCGAAGGCAAGGTATTTTTTGTCGATCGGGGAGAGTTCATCTTCACCGATGACAGAGGCAAGGTTTCTCGCTTCTCCTACTTTGGCGTAGGATGAAAAGAGCTGGTTGGCAAGATCCTGATGGTCCGCGCGAGTGTATCCCTCTCCGATACCGTCTTTCATCAGACGGGAAAGGGACGGTAAAATGTTGATTGGCGGGTAGATGGACTGTCCATGGAGCGCACGGTCAAGTACAATCTGCCCTTCAGTAATATATCCTGTCAAGTCAGGAATCGGGTGTGTGATATCGTCGTTTGGCATTGTCAGAATCGGCAGCTGTGTCACCGAACCGTTGACGCCTGCCACAATTCCTGCGCGTTCATAGATTGTCGCGAGTTCACTATAAAGATATCCCGGGAATCCTTTTCGGCTTGGAATCTCGCCTTTGGAGGAGGATACTTCACGCATCGCCTCCGCAAAGGATGTCATATCTGTGAGAATGACAAGGATATGTTTGTTCTGCTCAAATGCCAGATATTCTGCGACGGTGAGCGCTACTTTTGGTGTGATAAGACGCTCCACGACCGGATCGTTTGCCAGATTCAGGAACATGACTACGTGGTCGGATACACCGCTTTCTTCAAAGGTGCGCTGGAAAAATTCCGCAACGTCATGTTTGACACCCATCGCAGCAAATACAATAGCAAATTCTTCATCGGAATCATCCCCGAGAGAAGCCTGTTTTACAATCTGAGCGGCAAGCTGGTCGTGTGGAAGACCGTTTCCGGAAAAAATCGGAAGCTTCTGTCCTCGAATCAGTGTGGTCAGACCGTCGATTGCAGAGATACCGGTGCGGATATAGTTTCTAGGATATTCACGTTTTACCGGGTTAAGCGGAAGTCCGTTGATATCTCTTGTCAACGTTGAGGTAATCGGACCGAGATCGTCAATCGGCTGCCCGATTCCGTTAAATGTTCTTCCGAGCATATCCGGTGAGAGGGCGATCTCCATCGGATGTCCGGTGAGTTTTGTGTGGGTGTTGAGCAGAGACATATTTTCAGTCCCTTCAAATACCTGAATAACTGCTTTATCCTCGTAAATCTCAATGATGCGACCTAACTTACGCTCGTTTCCGTTTACTACAAATTCTACGATCTCATCAAAGAACGCATCCTGTACACCCTCCAGCACGATCAGAGGACCGTTGATGCTGCTTAAGCCTAAATATTCAATTGCCATACAAATCCTCCTCCTTTATGCGTTCTTTTCCATAATCCGGTCATAGAATGCATCGATTTTTTTCATATATTCATCAAATAGTTCGAGTTTGTCATTTGGCACATCGTATTTGATCGCAATGACTTTTTCGAAAATATCTTCTTCTTTCAGAACAGAAATCGGCATGTTCAGTGTGATGAGTGCTTTTGATTTCTGATATAAATACAAGATAACTTCCATCATCTTGAACTGCTTTTCTAATGAGACACAAGTGTCGTCTGCATGAAATGCGTTTTGCTGAAGGAATCCCAGTCGGATGACTTTGGCAATTTCCAAAACGAGTTTCTGGTCGTCCGGCAGCACATCGCTTCCGATTAATTTTACGATTTCCATCAGGCTGCTCTCTTGATTCAAAAGAGCCATCAGCTGATTGCGGTAGTCGACAAACTTTGGCGAAACGTGTTCGTTATACCATGGGGCGAGATCGAGCAGATATTCACTGTAGCTTGTCAGCCAGTGGATTGCCGGGAAATGTCTCGCATACGCAAGGCTCTTATCAAGCCCCCAGAAACATCTGACAAAACGTTTGGTATTCTGTGTAACCGGCTCAGAGAAGTCGCCGCCCTGTGGTGATACAGCTCCGATAATAGATACAGAGCCGTCAGTTCCGTTTAAGTTGTGCATCATGCCCGCACGCTCGTAAAACGCAGATAAGCGTGATGCCAGATAAGCAGGGAAACCTTCTTCCGCAGGCATTTCTTCAAGACGTCCTGAGAGCTCTCGAAGTGCTTCTGCCCAACGAGATGTGGAGTCTGCCATGATTGCCACATCATATCCCATATCACGGTAGTATTCTGCAAGTGTGAGACCGGTGTAGATGCTCGCTTCACGGGCCGCCACCGGCATGTTGGAAGTATTGGCGATCAAAGTGGTTCGGTCCATCAGAGGATTGCCAGATTTAGGATCCACCAGTTTTGTAAATTCTTCCAGTACCTGTGTCATCTCATTTCCACGTTCTCCACAGCCAATGTAGATGATGATGTCGGCATCGGACCATTTTGCGATCTGGTGCTGGGTCATCGTCTTGCCGGTGCCGAAGCCGCCGGGAATGGCGGCCGTGCCGCCCTTTGCAATGGGAAACAGCGTGTCGATGACGCGCTGGCCCGTGATGAGCGGACGGCCGATGGGCTCCCGCGCGGCCACGGGACGGGGCGTGCGGATGGGCCACTTTTGTGCCAGACAAACGGTCTTTTCCTCACCGGAGGCCGTCGTTATCTTACAGATGGGGTCCGTCACGGTATATTGGCCGTTTTCAGCGGCCCAGGTAACGACGCCGGAAATATCCGGGGGCACCATGCTTTTGTGGGTGATGATGCTGGTCTCCGGGCAGGTTGCGACGACCGTACCGCCCGAAACGCTGTCGCCGGGCTTGACGGTGACGGTCACATCCCACCTGCGGGCCATATCCAGGCTGTCCACATG
>ENA-OWPF01002133-OWPF01002133.1-human-gut-metagenome-genome-assembly--contig:-NODE-2133-length-14929-cov-7.069383_pt1 | contig 14929 bp, 9 predicted proteins | sample MGYA00248261_ERZ651840 | MGnify/ENA primary metagenome ERZ651840 (study PRJEB26924, sample SAMEA4378268) | human gut metagenome | biome: human gut; feature: human-associated habitat; material: faeces... | reverse complement strand
GCGCCCACATCCGGGTGTTTGACTGCCGCAGCGACTGCGGCCACGGCATCTGCATCGGCAGCGAGATGAGCGGCGGCGTGGAGGATGTGCAGATCTGGGACTGCGACCTTGCAAACTCGCTGTCGGGCATCGAGATCAAGGCTACCCCCAAGCGCGGCGGCTATGTGCGCGGCGTAACCGTGCAGGACTGCATTGCTCCGCGCGTCATGCTGCACAGCGTGCCCTACAACGATGACGGCACCCCCGCCGAAACGCCGCCGAAGCTCAGCCATTGCTTTTTTGAGCGGCTGACCCTGACCGGCGAGATGCTGGACCATGACCGCAGCTGGCACGATGCCGCCCCGCTGGAGATTGCCGGCTTTGATACGCCCGGCTATGCGGTGGAAGATATCGTCTTTAAGGACATCACGATCCAAAAGCCGTCCGTGACCCTGCCGCTTAGCCTCTGCCGCGGCATCACGCTGAGCAATATCAGCTGCGCGGAGCCCTGACACCCGTATTTGTAAACAATTTTTAAAAACACACCGCACCCCCTTGCATCGCTGTGCAGGGGGGTGTATTATTATCTCACTTCAATTATTAACACATGATAACTATTAACAGGAGGTGTGCAATGCCTGACATCGAAAACACCGACCTTGGCTGGCTGATCCAGTTTCTCGGCCGTGTCAACACGCTGGGCAAGCGCGGGATGCGCGCAGCGCTGGCCAGCCAGCCGCACTGCCGCCTTGGTATGCTGGAGCATCTGCATTTCCAGATCGAGCAGTCCGGGCAGGATGGCAGCATCTATGTGTCTGAGCTGGCCCGCGCAATGCGCCAGCCGATGCCCGCCGTCTCGCGCGGGCTGCGCCTGCTCGAGCAGGACGGCCATATCCTGCGCGAGACCGACCCCAATGACCGCCGCAAAACGCTCGTGCGCATCACCCCGGAAGGGGAGCAGGCCCGCCTTGCGGGGGAGCAGGCCATCAGCGGCTACTTTTCCCGCGTTATGGCGCGGCTGACCCCGGAGGAGCTGGCCCAGATGGTGGCCCTGAAGGACGCCTTCCTCGCCGCCATCGTGGCCGAGAACGATGCCTTGGAGCAAGGCCTTGCAAACAGGAAAGGAGACCCCGCGCATGATCAAGATATTTAAGCAGCTGGGGCGCCACTGGGCGGCCTGCATCGCCGTGGTGGCGCTGCTGTTCGTACAGGCCTACTGCGACCTGAGCCTGCCCGACTACACCAGCAAAATCGTTGATGTCGGCATCCAGCAGGGCGGCATTGAAAGCCCCCTGCCCCAGACGGTGCGCCAGAGTACGCTGGACGCGCTGAGCCTGCTGATGAGCGAGGAGGATGCGCAGAAGCTGCAAAACGCCTACCAGTACTACCTGCAGGACGATGGCGTATTGCAGCTGCGCTCCGACCTGACCGAGGACGAGCGCACCGCACTGGAAGAGGCCGTGACCACCCCGGACATCGTGCTGTATATGGCTGCCGCACAGGCCGCCAACACCCCCGCCGGGCAGAACAGCATGGGCATGACCGGCCTTGCCGAGACGCCCTCTGCCGCTGCGGACGCGGACACTGAAACCGCCACCCCTACGGCAGCGGATCTTGACACCGTTTGCAGCCAGTTTGCCGCCATGAGCCAGATGCCCGGCTTTGACCGCAGTATGCTGCAAAAGCAGCTGGACGGTGCCATGAGCCAGCTGGACAGCACCCTGCTGGAAAACCTGAAAAGCCAGTCTTTGCTGCTGGTGCAGCTGGAATACGAGGCGCAGGGCGTTGCGCAGGATGTGCAGATGGGTTACCTCTTCCGGGTGGGCGGCCAGATGCTGGCGCTCACCCTGCTGATGGTAGCCGTGGCTGTGGCCGTTGGCTTCCTTGCCTCCCGGGTATCCGCCGCCATCGGCCGCGACCTGCGCCGGGAGACCTTCTCCAGCGTTATCGGCTTCTCCAATGCAGAGATTGAGAACTTCTCCACCGCCTCCCTCATCACCCGCACCACCAACGATATCCAGCAGGTGCAGTTCGTCTGCGTCATCCTGCTGCGCATGGTGGCCTACGCGCCCATTCTGGGCATTGGCGGCGTGCTGCACGTTGTGGGCAGCAGCAGCGGCCTTTCCTGGATCGTGGTGCTGGACGTGGCACTGCTCTTGTTGCTGCTGCTCTTCCTGATGAGCGTTGCCATGCCAAAATTCAAGGTGATGCAGCAGCTGGTGGACCGGCTGAATCTGGTCAGCCGCGAGATCTTGACCGGCATCATGCCGGTGCGCGCCTTCAGCCGCGAAAAATTTGAGGAGCAGCGCTTTGACAAGGCCAACCGGGAGCTGATGGGCACCCAGCTGTTCACCAACCGCGCTATGGTGGCTATGATGCCCTTTATGACCCTGATCATGAACGGCACCAGCCTGCTCATCGTCTGGTTCGGCGGCAAGGCCATGGATGCCGGCACTATGCAGGTGGGCGAAATGATTGCCTTTATCACCTACACCATGCAGATCGTCATGTCCTTCCTGATGCTGGCCATGGTGGCCGTCATGCTGCCCCGCGCCGGTGTGGCTGCGGATCGTATCGACGAGGTCATCCGCACCAAGGCCACCATCCGCGACCCGGACGAAGCCGCCGCAAAGGCTGCACAGGCGCACACCGACTGGCAGGGCGTGGTGCAGTTCGAGGATGTGAGCTTCCGTTACCCCGGTGCAGACAGCGATGCGCTGGAGCACATCAGCTTTACCGCAAAGCCCGGCGAGACCACCGCCATCATCGGCTCCACCGGCTGCGGCAAGTCCACCCTGCTCAACCTGATCCCCCGCTTTTACGATGTGACCGGCGGCAAGGTGACCGTGGACGGCATTGACGTGCGCGAGATGCCGCAGGCACAGCTGCACGACCTGCTGGGCTATGTGCCCCAGAAGGGTGTGCTGTTCAGCGGCACCATTGACAGCAACCTGAAATTCGGCGGCGAGGATATCACCGACGCACAGGTGCACAAAGCCGCCGCCATTGCACAGGCCACTGATTTTATCGAGGCAAAGCCCGAGGGCTACCAAAGCCCCATTGCACAGGGCGGCTCCAACGTATCCGGCGGCCAGAAGCAGCGGCTTTCCATTGCCCGGGCAATTGCCAAGGACCCCAAGGTCTATCTGTTTGACGACAGCTTCTCGGCGCTGGACTACAAGACCGATGTAACCCTGCGCCGCGCTTTGAAGGCACAGACCGACAACGCCACCGTGATCATTGTGGCACAGCGCATTTCCACCGTGCTGCACGCAAACCAGATCCTTGTACTGGACGAAGGCAGGCTGGTGGGCAAGGGCACCCACGCCCAGCTGATGGTCAGTTGCCCGGAATATCAGGAGATCGCCCGCAGCCAGCTGAGCCAGAAGGAGCTGGCGCTGGATACCCTGAATACAGAAAAGGAGGGTGAGTGATATGCCCAGACCCGGACGTCCCACCACTGAGCGCGCCAAGAACTTTAAAGGCACGCTGCGGCAGCTCATCCGCACTATGAGCCACTACAAGCTGCCCCTTGCGGCAGCCATGCTGTTTGCTGTTCTGTCCACCATCTTCAACATTGCAGGCCCCAAGGTGCTGGCAAAAGCCACCACCGCCCTTGCCACCGGCTGGATCGCCCGGCTGCGCGGCACCGGCAGCATCGATTTTGTGTATATCGGCCGCATTCTGCTGTTTTTGCTGGGAATGTACCTGCTGAGCAGCGCCTTCAGCTTTATTCAGGGCTGGCTGATGACCGGCCTTTCCCAGAAGGTCTGCTACGACTTCCGCCGCCAGATCAGTGAAAAGATCAACCGCCTGCCGCTGGCGTACTTTGAAAAGCGCACCGTGGGCGAGGTGCTCTCCCGCATCACCAACGATGTGGACACACTGGGCCAGAGCTTGAACCAGAGCATCACCCAGCTGATCACCAGCGTGACCACCATGATCGGTGTGCTGGTGATGATGTTTTCCATCAGCCCCCGCATGACCCTGATTGCCCTGCTGATCTTACCGGTATCGCTGGCGCTGGTGCTGGTGGTGGTCAAGTTCAGCCAGAAGTACTTCAAGGCACAGCAGGCTACGCTGGGCGTGGTCAACGGTCAGGTCGAGGAGATCTACGCCGGCCACAATGTGGTCAAGGCGTTTAACCGCGAAGCCGTGGTACTGGCAGACTTCAACGCCGCCAACGATAAGCTGTACGAATCCGCATGGAAAAGCCAGTTCCTCTCGGGCCTTATGATGCCCATCATGAACTTTGTGGGCAACTTGGGCTATGTGGCAGTGGCCATCGTGGGCAGCATTTTTGCTGCAAACGGTGTTATCACCATTGGTGATATTCAGGCTTTTATCCAGTATGTCAAAAACTTTACCCAGCCCATCCAGCAGCTTTCGCAGGTGTCCAATATGCTGCAAAGCATGGCTGCTGCTGCCGAGCGCGTGTTCGAGTTTTTGAACGAGCCGGAGGAGGCGCAGTTGGCCGACCCTGCCCGCCGCGCCGACCCCGCCGACATTGACGGACAGGTCACCTTTGACCATGTGCGCTTCGGCTACACCCCGGACAAGACCGTCATCCACGACTTCAGCTGCACGGTGCAGCCCGGCCAGAAGGTAGCCATCGTGGGTCCCACCGGTGCGGGCAAGACCACCATGGTCAAGCTGCTGATGCGCTTTTACGATGTGGACGCCGGTTCTATCACCCTGAACGGCCACAATGTGCGGGACTTTGACCGCAGCGCCTTGCGCGAAGGCTTTGGCATGGTGCTGCAGGACACATGGCTGTTTAAGGGCACCATCATGGAGAACATCCGCTACGGCCGGCTGGACGCCACCGATGAAGAGGTGATTGCTGCCGCAAAGGCTGCCAACGCCGACCACTTTATCCGCACCCTGCCCGGCGGCTACCAGATGGAGCTGAACGAGGACGCCTCCAACGTCAGTCAGGGACAAAAGCAGCTGCTCACCATCGCCCGCACCATTCTGGCAGATAACCGCATCCTGATTTTGGACGAGGCTACCAGCAGCGTGGATACCCGCACCGAGCAGCGCATCCAGACCGCCATGGACCGCCTAATGGAGGGGCGCACCAGCTTTGTCATCGCCCACCGCCTTTCCACCATCCGGGATGCCGACCTCATCCTTGTGATGCGGGACGGCGACATTGTGGAGCAGGGCACCCACGACCAGCTGATCGAGGCAGGCGGCTTCTACGCTGACCTGTACAACAGCCAGTTTGAGGACGTGGTGGATTAAAGCACCTGTCGTCACAATATAATTGCAAAAAGAGCACCTGTCGCCTTTTTAGGGCAATAGGTGCTCTTTGTTTTACCCTCTCAGTCATCGCTGCGCGATGCCAGCTCCCCCCGAGAGGGGGGAGCTTTTCTACATCTGTCGGTGCCTGAGAGGGTTTTCGTCTTTTCTTTATGATTCCTCCACCGGTTCCAGCTTCAGGCCGAACAACTTTTCCGCAAGGGGCGGCAGCTGTTGCTGCAAGGCGCGGACATAGGCCATTACTACCGGATCCTCGCGCTTTTGCCCCAGCACAACGCCGAAGCGGTGTCCCCTGCCCCAGTCCAGTACCCGCACAAAACTGAGGTCCGGCCTGCGGTAATAGACCGCCGGGACCATCTTGAGTGCCGGGTCGCCGTAGGCCGCACTGCGGATACCGCCCACCGGCGTAAACTCCACCCCTCGGTCCATTCCCTCCTGCAGCAGGCTTGTTTCGTAGACAGTCTGGTACATCTCCTTGATGGGTAGCCAGCGATATTGCAATGCCTGTTCCAAGGTCAATCTGCCCACCGGCATATCAGCGGGCGGGTGGATGGGGATGCAAAGTTCTGGCATATAGAACAGCGGCACAAAGGTAAGCCCCTGCGCGTAGAACTCTGCACTTTCCAGCTGGAAGGAAAGATCCATCTCCCCTTTTTTCAGGCTGCGCCAGACCTCGCTGCGGTTGGCACACCACCCCAGAATGGAGGTATACTGCAGGCACAAGTCACTTGTCAGGGAAAACAAGTCGTATGCGAACATCCGCATTGCCTCATGGCAGCCTGCAATCACCAGATGCCGTTCCGGCGGTTTTTCCTGCTGTTGCACCGCGCGGGCGTGGCGCAACGCCTGCTGATACAGAGCCACCAGCTGCTTTGCCTTGGGGTAAAAATCCTGTCCCGCCGGGGTCAGCACCACCCGGCGGGGCACGTGCTGGAACAGCTCGAACTGCAGCTGCCCTTCCAGCGTGCGGATCTGCTGCGAAAGTGCCGACTGGGAAAGATACAGTGCCTCTGCCGCCGCAGAAAAGCTGTTCAGTTCCACGATCTTTACAAAGCCTTCCAGTGCGCTCTCGTTCATGCTTTTCTCCCTCCCGCAATACATTAGGTTTTCCTTAATTATAATATTCAAAACTCGAATTGTAAATAGTGCCCTTCTACGCTACAATTGTTAAGGATTCCGCAAAGTGCCTTTTACTTTGCTGCACGATAAGAAGGAACACAAAGAAGAACAAAAAGAAAGAGAGCGTACCTATGAACAAAATTTCCCGTAAGGGCTTTATCAAGATCGCCGCTGCCGCCGCCATGAGCGGTGTGACCGCCGGTGCTCTGGCTGCCTGCAATTCCGCTTCCGGTTCTGCCTCCACTTCCGGTGCTGCCGGTCAGTACATCCCCGGCACCTACGAGGGCACTGCCGAGGGTATTTCCTCCACCGTCAAGGTCACTATGACCTTCTCCGACAGCGCTGTCACCGACGTGGTGGTGGATACCTCCGGCGAGACCGCTTCCTTCGGCGCTGCCGCTGCCGATGAGCTGCGCGAGCAGCTGCTGGCTGCTGGTTCTGCCGAGATCGACGGTGTTTCCGGTTCTACCATCACCTCCGACGCCGTGATGAAGGCTGCCAAGAGCTGCTACGCACAGGCTAAGGGCGAGGCCGTGGTCTCCAGCGTGCAGCTGCCCACCGGCGATGAGAACGACTGGCTGGGCAAAGAGCCTGACATCGACGAGGCCGCCATCACCGAGACCGTGGACACCGACATCCTGATCGTGGGCGCTGGCAATGGCGGTATGTTCGCTGCCGCCTATGCGGCTGCCAACGGCCTGAACTTCCGTGTTATCGAGCAGAACGCCAACGTGCAGGACACCCGTCACTGGTACGGCGCTGTTGATTCTGCTGCCGCTAAGGAAGCTGGCGAACCCGCCACCGATAAGGCAAAGCTGCTGAGCGAGATCTCCCGCTACGCCTCCGGCAAGTGCGACCAGCGCGTTGTCAAAACCTGGATCAACGAATCTGCTGCCATGCACGACTTTATGCGCAGCATTCTGGAAGATAAGTACGGCTGGGTGTGCGATTTCACCTCCGGCAGCGAGGCTGCATGGCCCGCAGAGAATGCCGAGCACAACACCGACTACCTCTACCCTGTGCAGGAGCACAACTACATGGCCAGCGAGAGCGCATCCGGTCTGCCCCGCAACGAGCTGCTGCTGCAGTACATTCAGGAGCTGGGCTACGATGTAGACTTCAAGACCAGCCTTGCCAAGCTGGAAAAGAACAGCGATGGCCGCATTACCGGCGTCATCGCCCAGAGCACCGAAGATGACCACTTCATCCGTTACAACGCCAATCAGGGCGTGCTGCTGGCCTGCGGCGGCTTTCCCGGCAACCCTTACATGATGGAACAGCTGGACCCGCTGGGCACCAGCGTGACCACCGCCTGCTCCTACTCCCCCGCCGACAAGGGCTACGGCATCCGTGCAGCAGTGTGGGCAGGCGCTAATCTGGACAAGGAAGCCGCTCCCATGCTGTTTGACCGCGGCATCGTTGCCCCCGGTGTGGATGCCGGTTATGTGGACAGCGACTCTGCCTTTGGCGGTAAGGCCTTCCCGGGCAAGATCCGCCAGTTCAACCCCGGCACCCAGCCTTTCCTGAAGGTGAACCGCAACGGCGAGCGCTTTGCCAACGAGAGCAGTCCCTACAACGATATCGTCTACGCCGCTGCCCACCAGCCGGGCCGCGTTTACGCCCAGATCAGCGATGCAAACTTCATCGAGGATGCAAAGCGCTTCCACACCATCGGCTGCTCTGCCCAGACCCGCAACCTCGGCGAGGACTACTTTGCTCAGCAGGTCGAGAACGGCGAGAAGGAGGGCTGCTTTTTCAAGGCCGATACCCTCGAGGAGCTGGCCGACAAGATGGGCTTTACCGGTGCGGCAAAGGACACCTTCCTTGCCACCGTGGAGCGCTACAACGAGCTGTACGATAAGCAGAACGACGAGGACTTCGGCAAGCCCGCTTACCGTCTGAGCGCCATCCGCACTGCTCCCTTCTACGGCTGCTGGCTGGGTGCCTCTCTGCTGACCACCGAGCAGGGCATCGCCATCAACGAAAAGGGTCAGGCTCTGGACACCAACAACCAGCCCATGGAGGGTCTGTACATCACCGGTGATATGTCCGGCAGCTTCTTTGCCAACAACTACCCCTGCCTGATGGCCGGTGTGGCTATGGGTCGTACCCTGACCTACGCCATGAAGGCTGTCAAGCAGATGGCCGGTCTGGAGAATGCCTGATAAAGCGCAGTTCTCCGACATACTCTAAGCGTTTCTTCTTTTCTTCTTTTTCATGTGAAGAGGGGCAGCCCGATTTGGGGCTGCCCCTCTTTGCGTTTTTGCCCCGCACACCCTCTACACAAATGCCCGCGATTGTGCTATGATAAGCGTGAAACCGGGCAGTTCATTCCCGCCCGGTCACAAGATCGAGGTGTTTGTACAAATGTCGGATATTCTGGATACCTTACGGCAGGAAGGGGTGGACCCCGCCCTGCTTACGGCGGTGCAGGAATACCGCGCCGCCCATCCGCTCAGCGAGGTGCTGCGCCCGCGCATCCCCGCCCCTGCCTTTACCTACTACGGCAAAGAGGTGTGGGAGCAGGCGCTGGCGGCCATCCTCTGCGGCGAAAACCTGCTGCTGGCCGGCGGCAAGGCCACCGGCAAAAACGTGCTGGCAGAAAACCTTGCCGCCGCCTTTGGCCGCCCCGCATGGGACATCTCTTTTCATGTAAACATGGATGCCGCCTCCCTGATCGGCATGGATACCTTTGCGGGCGGGCAGGTGGTGTTCCGTCCCGGGCCGGTGTACCGCTGCGCACAGTGCGGCGGCTTTGGCGTGCTGGACGAGATCAACATGGCCAAAAACGAGGCGCTGGCGGTGCTGCACGCGGTGCTGGACTTCCGCCGCGCCATCGACGTACCCGGTTACGACCGCATCCCGCTGGCCGAGGAGACCCGCTTTATTGCCACCATGAACTACGGCTACGCGGGCACCCGGGAGCTGAACGAGGCGCTTACCTCCCGCTTTGCAGTGGTGCAGATGCCTACCATCACGCAGGATAATCTGGAAAAGCTGCTGCGGGCGCAGTTCCCGGATCTTTCCGCAAAATATGTGCACCAGTTTGCACTGCTGTTTCTGGACCTGCAGAAAAAGTGCGACAGTGCCGAGATTTCCACCAAAGCGCTGGATCTGCGCGGTATGCTGGACGCGCTGCGGCTGATTCGGCGGGGCATCCCGGCCGGGGCGGCGCTGGATATGGGCATCACCAACAAGGCCTTTGACTCCTACGAGCAGGGGCTGATCCGGGACGTGATCGCCGCGCGCATCTCGGCCAAGCTGGATGCCGGAAAGCTGTTTGCCTGATGGACGCCCAAAGCTACACCGCGCAGGAGCGGCGTGCGGCCAATCAGGTCTGGGCCGCTGCCGGAGCCTACGGCTTTGAGCCGCTGTTTCTGGCCCATAACACAGACGGCACCATTGATTTTTACATGAACTGCATCGTAGGGCTGGTGCATAAATACTACGGTGATGCGCTGATCCGGGACATTTTTTCCGCTTGGGAGGGCGATGTGCGCCAGCCCATGCTGGACGATATGGCGTGGCTATATCTGGAAAACGCCGCATACCGGCTGGAGCTGCCCCGCCGCCCGGTGCTGGAGGCGCTGCGGTTTGCCCACGCAGACTACTTTTTTGCCATCCAGTACAAGCTTTCGCGGCAGGAGTGGATGGCGAAAAACCAGCTGGTGTACACCATGCAGGCTGCGCGCTGGCGCAAGGTTCTGGGACACACCGCCCCGGTCATGACCCCTTACGAGAGCAGCCTTGCCGCCGCGCTGGAGCCGGAGACCGTACCGGAACCAGCACAGCTCAAAAACGACCTGCTGGCGCTGTTTGCAAAATTTGCCCTGTTTGACGGCGAGGTACGTCAGAAGCCCGCGCTGCATCTGCGGCTGCAAGGCTTTTGGGCAAAGCTTGCTACCAAAACCATGCCCACCCAGATGATCAAGACCGACCGGGTGACAGTAGAGCATTCCGGCGCGGTGGATGCCACAGGCAGCGGGCTGGCGGTGGACAAGCGCCGGGCAAACATTACCCTGAAGCAACGCGCCGCGCAGGATCGCGCCTACATTGAAAGCTGCTTCGGGCGCTGCTTCTATCCGCCGGAGCAGCTGCGCAAGACTGAGCAGGAGTTGTGCACTGGGGTGCATTTGGGCTGTCACTTGTGGTTCAGCGCCGGTGTACCCAGCCCGGCGCAGGCACCCACCCCGGAAGCGCGGCAGCTGGCGCAGCAGGCCGAATTGCAGGCCGAACGCAACCGTGCCTACTACGCCAAAAATCAGGAGCTGCACCGCAGCGTGGTGCTGCGCCTTACCGAACAGATCCGCAACTGTATTCTGGTGCATCAGCAGCCCGACCAGCGGGTGGCACGCAGCGGCAACCTGTGCGCCGGGCGGGTGTGGCGCGCCCCTTACCTGAACGATAGCCGGGTGTTTTTGTGCCCGGAGGAGGAAAACTGCCCCGCCTTTACGGTGGATCTGCTGCTGGACGCCTCCGCCTCCCGCCTGCACTGTCAGGAGGTGATTGCGGCGCAGGGTGTCATTCTGGCCGAAAGCTTGGCCAACTGCGGTATTCCGGTGCGAGTAAGCGCCTTTAGCAGCCTGCGGGGCTACACGGTACTGCGGGTGCTGAAAGGCTTTGCGGACAAGAACCGGCAGAACATCTTCCGGTACTTCGCCTCAGGCTGGAACCGGGACGGTCTGGCGCTGCGAGCTGCGGGCGATCTGATCCGGTATGCCCCCGGCCCCGCCCCGCGCCACCTGATGATCCTGCTGACCGATGCCAGCCCCAACGACAGCCGCCGCATTCCGCCCACAGCAGAGAACCCGCTGGGCTGCGCCTACGAGGACGCCGCCGGTGTTACCGATACCGCCGCGCAGGTGCGCACCTTGCAGCGGCAGGGGGTGCGGGTGTCTGCCGTTTTTATGGGCGAGGACAGCAGCGCCGGTGCCGCCGCGCAGATCTACGGCAAAAATATGGCGCGCATCCGCAGCATGGATCAGCTTGCCCGCGCAGCCGGACGGCTGATCCAGAACGAGATCCGGGAGCTTGGCGATTGAAGAAATATAAAATGACCCCTGTGGGAGCAACTCCTGCCTTAGCCGGCATCTCCCGCAGGGGTCATTTTTCACAACCGCTTATCATAAAGCACAACCATGCTTCGAACTTCCGTTTGCTCTACGCCATAAGTTTTTGCAAAATTTTGTCGTTTCAAAGAAACTTGCAGTTGTTTTTTCCTCAAAAGTATGCTATACTACGTTCAGAGAAATTTTATACAACCTGTCGGCCCGATCACCCGGCTGGTGTTTTTACAACGTTTCGCTGTTTGCTTTTTAGGAAGGAGATCAACCATGGACGCTTCCCGTTATTTTGACGCCATGCACAACGCCATGTCCACCCTGCACGCCGGTGCACAGCTGCTGCTCACCATCCGTTTGCAGGACACCTGCGGCAACGATGCCTATCTTGAAGTAAAACAGCTGCCCGGGGAGCAGAGCGCCCTTGTGTGCTACTCCACCATGGGGCGGCGCTGCCTGAATTTTCAGCTGTTCCGCAAGGGCTGGCAGCTGTGCCACAATGCCGATGGGCAGCTGACCGGACGTTTTCCGTCCAGTGCCGACAGCCTGCTCAGCCAGACCGACTTCCGCGCCTACTGCCGGGAGGATCGGCTGGATGCCGCCCGCACCCAGCGCCTTGTGGAGGAACTGGGGCAGCGCGCCGGCACGAACTATGTTGGTATCATCCCGCAGAATGCCCGCACCGGCGCACAGATCACAGTCGAAAGCCACCTCGGCTGCGGCGCACGCTGGAGTTACTGGAGTCAGGACGCTTCTCCCTGCCTGCCGCTGGCCGCAATTTTGTACTGGCTGGCTGATTTTTTGGCCGGGAACGAGCGCCGTGCCCTGCAATCTGACCCGCAGGCCGCTGCACTGGCTGCGCAGTGGCTGGCAAAGGATACTGCTGTGTTCTTTTGCCCCTCCCCTGCCCTGACGGTATCCTCTGCGGCCTGCCATACTGCCCCGGCTGCACGGCGCACCCGTCCCGCCCCTGTGTCTGCCGCACGCAGCAAGAGCTGGCAGAGCGTTCTGGCCGCCATGGCCACGGTGTAAGCTGGTACCTTTTCAATCTGGTTTACATATAAAAGACGAGTGCTCGGCAAAACCGAGCACTCGTCTTTTTTGCAGGATAACAGCAAAAAAGCACCCCGCCAACCGTTTCCGGTCAGCGGGGTGCTCAGTGCTTATAGTTTACGGTTCAGCTTACGCTGCACAGCACAGGGAGGAAATCACTCCTCGATGTAGCCGTACTGGAAGTACCAGTAGCCGTAGGGGCTGTGCCAGACGCCCTTCAGAGAAGAGCTCTGCAGCCAGAATTCGTTGTAGTAAGCAACGGGGATGCAGCCCATATCCTCCATCAGGATGTCCTCAGCCTTGTGCAGCTGTGCAAAGTGCTCGGCGACATCTGCAACCTTGGAAGCCTCCATAGCAGCATCGAAGTCAGGGTTGGAGTACTTACCATCGTTGTTGCCGTTGCCGGAGCAGAACAGCTCGATCATGTTGGAAGGATCGTTGTAGTCCATGACCCAGCCGTTACGGGCAACATCGTACTCGCCGGCACGGCGAGCAGCGGTGAAGGCAGACCACTCCATCTTGCTGATGGTCAAAGTGATGCCCAGATCGCCCCAAGTCTGCTGCAGGTACTCTGCCAGAGGCACATGGTAGCCGGAATCGTTGGTGCTGTACTCGATGGTGGGGTAGCCCTCGCCATTGGGATAGCCAGCCTCTTCCAGCAGCTTCTTAGCCTCGGCCATATTTGCCTCGTAGTCAGCTGCAATGTAGGGAGAACCGCCGTTTGCGTTGTCGTAGAAGTAGCCCTGCGCGTCCACGATGCTAGGGCCGACCAGGTTGGAAGCAGCAGAGTAGGTGCCCTGCATGATGGTGTTGGCAACGTAGTCGCGGTCGATAGCCAGAGCCAGAGCCTTGCGGACCTTGGCATCCTTGAAGGCATCGCGCTGCAGGTTCATGCTGACGTAATAGGTGCCCAGAATGGGGTCAACATAGAAGTCGCCGCCATCCTCTGCCTTGGTCAGGCTGGGGATCTCATCGGTGGGCACGTCCTTGATCAGGACAGCCTCGCCGCTGTTGTAAGCTGCATAGGAAGCGGAAGAGTCCTCCAGCAGCAGCAGGGTGATGCTGTCGGAAACGATCTTAGAGCTATCCCAGCCGCCAACGTAGTTGGGGTTCTTGGACAGAACGATACGCTCGGAGGGGGTCCACTCGGTGATCATGTAGGGGCCGTTGGAGACGAAGGTCTCAGCGGAGGTGCACCATGCATCGCCGTTGGCCTCAACGGTAGCCTGCTGCACAGGGCTCATGGATGCGAATGCAGCCATCTTGTCGAAGTAGGAGCAGGGGTAGGACAGCACGATGGTCAGGGTCTTGCCGTCATCGCTTGCCTTAACGTTCAGAGCATCGGGGTTGGGCTCTGCAGTGGGGTTGCCGTCTGCATCGGGGAAGCCGGCAGCTGCGTCAAAACCATCGATCATGCCCAGGCAGGTCTCTGCGTAGGGAGCTGCGGTGTCGGGGTTGACCATACGCTTGAAGGTGTACTCGAAGTCCTTAGCGGTCAGGTCGGTGCCATCGCTCCACTTCAGGCCGTCACGCATGGTGAAGGTCCAGGTCAGGCCGTCCTCGCTGGCTTCCCAGCTCTCAGCCTGGCCACCAATAACTTCGTTGTTCTCGTTGATGATCAGCAGGGGCTCAAAGATGGTGATGATGGTGTTGGCGCCATCAACAGCGCTGTTCAAAGAGGGATCCAGAGTCTCGGGGTTGGGGCCGTACTGGACGGTGAAGCCAGCGGTGTTGACACTGCCGGTAGAAGAACCAGCAGCGGAAGAAGCAGAACCGGAGGTTGCGGTAGAACCGGACTTGCTGCCGCCACAGGCTGCCAGACCCAGAGCAGCGGCACCCACGCCTGCAACCTTGAGGAAATTACGACGAGAAATGCGTTTCATAATAATATCCTTCCCTTATATCAAATTTGAGTGTGCCAGGTTCCCCCAGCCGCCTCTATATTCGATCCGGTGCAAATGTACACCGGAGGAACACGAATGATTATAATGCGTTCTCATACCGGTTACAAGCCCAAAACTTGGACTGTAACCATTTTGTGACAACATTTCAGCGCTAAGTTGAATTGCTTTCACCTTTTACTGGTGTGAAGTGTTCTCACTTCACGCGGTCAAGGTGATGGCAGGCTGCCCAGTGGCCGGTGGAGACCTCCTTGAACTCAGGCACCTCGTTGGCGCACTGCTCGTCTGCATAGGGGCAGCGGGTGCGGAAACGGCAGCCGGACGGCGGGTTCAGGGGGCTGGGCACATCGCCCTGCAGCACGATACGCTTGGACTGGCGGGCCGTAATGGGGTCCGCCACCGGAATAGCGGAAATCAGGCTGCGGGTGTAGGGGTGGATGCTGTGGGTGATCAGCTCGTAGCTGTCGGCCAGCTCCACCATCTTGCCCAGATACATCACGCCGATGCGGTTGGAGATGTGCTTGACAACGCTCAGGTCATGGGCGATGAACA